>Ga0116231_10011901_pt1 | contig 13111 bp, 12 predicted proteins | sample S1TSphgellanicum_2_FD_89695 | JGI IMG/M metagenome (GOLD analysis project Ga0116231, IMG submission 89695) | Host-associated microbial communities from peat moss isolated from Minnesota, USA - S1T2_Fd - Sphagnum magellanicum MG | ecosystem: Host-associated > Plants > Peat moss > Unclassified... | reverse complement strand
TTGTTGTTCATTCCTGTGCAGAGTTATTATTTGTTCCTCTTCAATGTTGCTACAATTCACTCCTCTTCAGCACTATTTCTTGTCCTTATTCGACAATATTGTTGCTCACTATAATCTTGTTTACTCTTTTCCAAGTGTGTGTTGTGGTTCCTTCTAGCTATGTTGCTTTGCTCCTTCTCCAACATTGTTGTTCCCTCTTGTCCACCTAGTCCTTCCTCTCTTTTTTCCTTGTGTAGGTTTCAAGTCTCGTTGTAACTTCGAAGTTGAAGTCTTAGGCTCTACAAGTTGCAACTACAAAATGTTTGATTCAAAATGTCGAGTTCTTTTCTCTCTTTTTTAAAAATTTCATTCTCTATGAGTCAATTCTATCTTTGTTTTTTAACCTTTATTTTTTTGGTTTATTTGGGTTTTACATTTTTTTTTTGGTCATAAACTAACTAAAACCATGTGGCTAGGGAAAAAGCTTTCGATTTATGGAATGTACATCCATAGTTGAATCATTCCTTAACTTTTAATTTAAACACCAATTTGGAAATGTGAGAAAGATGTAAAAATACAGAAAAATGAGATGGAGGTTTATCAATTAATAATATCCCTTACCCTTCCTCCCCCTCCATATGTTCTAATATGGTTTCCAAAATAATCATCATTATTTATGTCAATCTCAAATTTTCTTTTACCATATAACATGGACACGAAAATGAACATTAACATGTTATTGGAAAAAGAAAGTTCATTTTGAAAATGTATTGAAATAATAATTATTTTGAACATAAAATGATTACAGTTTACATTTAAAATCAACTACTTGAAGCCATAAACCCTAGGTAATTCTAGATAATAATTAATAGTAATTTATTTTTGTGTACACTTGTTGCAAAACATTTTTTTGCATATCTTGCATTTTCATATTAAATCATATTTTGCATTATGACTAAAAGGGAAAGGAGAAATGAATGGCCGTAAACAAACTAATAGGATCCACTCTAACAAGTGGTTCGGTTTCACACTTTGAATCAAAATTTAATTTCAATGTGAAAAATGATCAAATTTTTTACACAAATATGTTGTTAAGAGAGTATGGAAACATGTGATTGATTTGGAATGAATTTAATGAGGATAAAATGTTCCAAATCACTCATTAGACATTTTTATGTGTGTTTTTCAACATTGTGAAAACTCTTTTTCTTTGGCAGATTTTTTAAACATATATTTACACAATGAAATAATGTAATTTTTTAAAAGTCATAACATATGTTATTGGGGTTTCTCCATCATTAACTAATTAATCATTTTTGTGGAAGATGGAATCGTTTACTCAAAAAACATATAAACCACATTAAAGTGATTAAATATTTCAAATATTTATGAATGAAAAACAAGGAAAAATAAATAAATTGAACAAGAATTTGAAGAAAATCCAAGGTTATGAATCCATTTCTTTGCATTTGGAATGGATTGGTAATTTTTTGTAATTCCCATTGTGATGAAGTAAGTTTTTTCAACTTGAAAATTGTTGAAAATAGCTCTTTAGAAAACAAACTATCTAGTTGTTATAGACATGATGTCAAATGTGAACATAGATTCTACCCCCAAAAATTCACGTGCCCAAGTGCTTTCATAGTCCTCTATTTTTTCCTTGGTCCATGTGACTTTCACTCTTTTATAAGTATGCTAGTACTTGGAGGAAAAAGAAATCAAAATAAGGGAAAAAGAAGGGAAAAAAGGCTTAGATTTCTAGATGTCAAAAGAGTTACAAAAATTTTAGAACAAATTAATCTCCTTTTTGTTCTTTAGCCACAAAACCCTAAAATCCAAAGTTGTTTTATAAATCAACAAAAACTTTGAATGATGAAATTTCAACTTAAACATTTTATTAATTATGACTTTCATACACACTTTTAGATCCACTATCTCAATTTTAGTGTACAAAATTAAATTTAATGTTTTGTCAACTTCTGACCTTGAAAATTTTTGTTGTTTTTTTAAATCCACTACTTTTAGAAAGTCATTGAGAATCCAATTACTAACACGACGAACCCCAACCTTTATGAATTTTAACACCCAAAAGTAATGCCATATGAAAAATAACTTTGTAGAAATAATTCAACCAATTAAAAACTTACGTAAAAAAAGTAGAAGTACTTGCTTAAATGAATTTATTAAATTGGATTTGTATGAAATTTTCATACAACACAAAAAAGCAAAAGACAAGGACCATGATCACCTCAGTTATGATTGAGCACAATTTTAAGGGCAACAAATGAAAATTACACAAAATCTTCATGAATGGGTTATCACTTGTAAGCAAAATAACATAAATGACAAACCCATCTACTAATGTGCTAATACTTGGGGGGGAAAATTCAAAGGGTTGGTTTTTTTTTCCCCTTCTTTTGAATGGCATGCGTTTTGCAACTATGTGTAAATATCATATGTTCAAATGCACAAAACTTGTCAATAATAAAATCATTGCGACAAACCCTATGCCCAAATAATGTCATTTTAATCTTTGAAAAACAAGACCTTAGTGTATTACCATCACACTAGAACAAAAATGCCAATGTTTAAGCATGTTTTGACATTTTCATTGTTGAAACAAACTCTTATAAGACAATTGCCATCACCTCCCCAAAAGATTTTATATTGATTTATAAAATCTTCAAGAATCTCTTAGAAATCATCCAAAAATTAGATAATTTTCCTTATTTTTCACTTCTTGTGATGTTGATTGTTCGATCCCTATTATTGTTTCCATTTGTGATGTTAATTGTTTGATCCCTATTGTTTCTATTGAGTTAGGGACATTATGCCCTTTGCCACAAAAATGTTAAATTATCCATGCACTTTTGTCCTTTTGCTAAGTGTATGGTGGAATGTAATTATGTGTTCTTATAAATAAATCATATGCAATCAAATGTAACCAAATGCAACCATGGTTATGACCATATTTCGAATAATAAACCAAGTGATTGAACTAATTTCTACATTCAATAAAAACATGGGGTTGGATAGAACTATGAACCAATCCAAAGGTTCTTCCAATGTCATGAGGCTATTTGATACTTCAATTAGCATTGTTAATGTTTTAGGTTGTTTCCACATTGTTAGTGTGAAGGGCTTTGAATGTTTAACCTAACATGAAACAATATCAATATTTATTGTTAATAATGTTATTGGAAGAACCAACCACTACTACCAAAGTGGGGTGTAATTTACTAGCTTAAATCACTATGGGACCTTAAAAATGAAATAATTTCATTACATTTTATTGATTTCACATAGTGAAAGTTATTTCACTATAATATTATTATGTAGACATCATGTTTCATTACTAGTTAACATAATTCACTATTACAATTTACTATAGCAAATATGTTTATTTCTATGTTTTTAAAAATATTTTATCTAAGCTAGTTTATGATATACACTATATTATTTTAAGTTATTTTAGTTATTCTAACTTATATTTTATGTTATTATTGGATATTATAAATTATTGTACCCTAAATTATTATATTATATTTTATTTTAAAATATCTTAATTAGTTTAGTATATGTTTTAAAATTATTTTTAATTAAATTATTCAACTAACTTTAGGCTATACTTTAAGTTATTTTATTTTAAACTAATATATGTTATTTCAAGTTATACTTTAAATTATTCAAGGTTATTTTATTTTATGTTATTATAAATTATTTTATCCTAAGCATAATAACTTAGAATATAAAATAATAACCTATGAAAAATAATTTTAAATACCCTACAATATAATAACTACTAATAGCCTATGATATTATAACATAGAATATCAAATAATAATTTATAATACAATAATCATCAATAGTTGTAATATAACATATAATAACCAACAATAACTTATAATACAATAACCATTAATAAAATAGTCATCAATAACCACCAATAAAATAACCACCAATGGCTTACAACGGAATAATCACCAATAGCCATTAATAGAATAACCACCAATAGTCATTAATAGAATAACCACCAATAACCATTCATAGAATAACCACCAATAACCATTAATAAAATAACCACCAATAACCATTAATAGAATAACCACCAATAGTTATTAATAGAATAACCACCAATAGCCATTAATAAAATAGCCACCAATAGTCATTAATATATTAATTACGAATAACCATAAATAGCCGTAAATAATGTAGGGTGAAATAATTTCAATTAATGAAAAATAGTCATATAATAATTGAAAGTAGCTTAACATATGTAGTATTATTATATTAACAAAAAAAATCCATTTATTAAACTTTTTTTTCAAAAGTTTAATAAATGGATTTGAATGGTCATTGAAATGTTATTAAATAATGATATTCAAATTTTTTTTTGTTCAAATGATTTTAAACTTTCAAAAGGAAATAAATGTAATTATGTACATTATTGAATTTTTTTAAAAGTAAATTCGAATCCTTTCATTTGAACAATATCTCAATAAAGTATGAATTTTCAAAGTTTATGTTTTTGTAATGTTTAAAATGAAATATTTGATAAATAGAATGTAATGTAACATATTATCACAACAAATGGGGCGGCTTGATGATAAGGGTGTTTGCCTCCATTCCAAAGGTCAAGGGATCAAACTTCATGGGTGGTGTTGTTTGTGGTCAACAAGGTATGTTGATTGAATGTTCTTTTATCGGATTTCTAGGCTCAGTGCTTAAGTTGATTATGTGGCCTACCTACCTACTTAAGCTAGGTTTTTTTAACCTAGCGTAGGTAGTGACATGTGTCAATAAATAATAGGCTTTAAAAATCATGAAATTATCAATAATATTCTATATTAAATAATTAAAATTTAATTAATTTTCATATTGGTTAGTTAATTAAGTAGCAAATGAATGGTTTGGTAAATTTGTATTTCACTTGAAAGTAACCTTGTTTCCCTAGGTATAATTGAAATAAGTCATTGTCCGTAGCAACTAGTCCCTGTTCACTAAAGGGTTAAACAATTTCATTAGGTTAAAATGTCCACATTCACTCAAAAATCTAGTGAAACCCAAAGTGAACTAGGACACATTCCATGTTAGCTAGTTAATTAACTAACAAATGAATGATTTGGTGAATTTGTATTTCATTTGAAAGTAACCTTATTTCACTAGGTATTACTGAAACAATTCATTGTCCGTAACAATTACTCCCCATTTATTACAATTTCACCAAATAAAAATGTCCAAATGCACTTAAAATCTAGTGAAACCCAGAGTGAACTAGAATGCATTTTGATGTAATATGTGTTAATTATAGTTTTTGTACAAAAAAAATTGAATATGCATGTAAAATCAAGGTAATGTTAACCATTTGACCAATTATAATATTTTTTTTCTTTCATTTGATAAACTATTATTAATTGGTTCAATAAACAACAAATGAAAATTTGATTTTTGTAAATTTGTTAGCAATATCATCATGTTTTTGAAAGTTTTACAATTTCAAAAGGTTATTGTTATGTGCTACAACACTCAAATTGTAGTGAAAATCATTAAAAATGTTCCACCTCCTTTAATTTGGCATATTTCACAAATTATTATGAATTATTTTCATGTTATTTTAAGTAACATTTAATTTAAAAATTACCTTTTCTATAATTCCTAATGAAAGGAAATTCTATTGTTGTTAAATTAACCTTGCTTGCATTTAACATCAAAAAATAAGTTTATGTTATTTTGGAGTTTTTTCATTATTTAGGAAATATAAAAAATATAAAGCCCATAACATGTTTTTCTTAAATGTTGGACCATAGGTTGAAAACTAGGTTGGAAGAACCAATTGAAAAATTTGATGATTATCAAATTTGTGAGAACTATTGTTTGAAAACCGGCCAAAATAACAATAATAAAATATATCAAACCCTATATAGTTGTCTAAAGCAATGAAGAGAACTGAAATTACTGGTTATTCAAAAAATGTGAAAACTATCTAACACATATGTAAACCTTAAAATCTAAATGCCAAGCATCCAAGTTAGTCATTGAAGACTTATTGATTTATTGAACACTTTTACTACTTAACACAATGTTGTTCAATGGGCATTTTTTTGGGGGGAATTTCTGTTTGTAGCCAAAATAATGATCATCCATAGGAAGATGTAAAAAATTGATAATCATCCTTGCAAGGAAGATTTAGCCAAATCTACTTATGAACCATATATCAAATACAAATCTTTAATCATCTTTCTATATTTATATAACTCCACAATGAAAACCAAATATATGAATTTGGCAATTTTTTTTGTTCTTTTTTTTCATTTTTTGCAATTGAAAACCTCCAAAGTCACCATTTGTATTTATTTTGAATTTCACTTTATGGCAAAATCTCCCCCATACACAAAAAAGGTTGCAGTGTTGATAGGGTAGGTGGCAAATGTATCTGCCATTAGGTTCAAGGACATAAGCTAGTGCAACCTCATAGAATGTAGGAACAATTTTCCAAGGAAAATCTTTCAAGGAATGAGGACTTGAAGATAATTGGTGAATAAGGCATTTGGTGATATAGTTAAAGACTTTTTTGAATAACATGTAAGTTTGTGTAAAATGGGGGTGTTGTGTGCTATCCTATTGAGGTGCTTACATGTAGTGATGTCTACGAAGACACACATATAGCAACTTGAGAAAAGATGAATTTGTTTACACCTCTCAAGAAAATCATGTTTATTTCGAAACATGTTAAACATTTTTCACATTAGTTATAACTTATTTAAATAACCTAAGGGTTACAAGTTATTTAGACATACTAATTCACCCATTTAAGTAATGCCCAAATAAATCTTGGGAGAGGTTTCAAAAGTTGTCCCTCACACATTCTTTTGGCCAGTGTCAAATAATTAATTGGTTGTTTTGAAAGGATTCAGCTATTTAGAACCCCAGTTACAACTCCAAAACCCTTTTATTCCAGTGCTACTTAGGTCCTACAAACTAAAAGAGTGAGGTCCTTCTGGTGTCCATTCTTTCAATTTTTTTTGTTTTGAAATGGGATCTTCAATAGCATTACTTCCAAACACTATGCTAGCACCAATTTTCATGTGCATAGACATTCCACAAACCTCTTGAGGCCAAATGTTGAACTTGCATGCAGATTATCGATACTTCAAGGTCTCTTTCCATTAGGTTGTTGGGATCACAGATTCTACCTGGGCAACAGCTTTCCATTTTTTTAATGTAGTTGCCATCAAAGTCATCTCACACGTCTAGAAGTCGAGCAAGCATTCCAGCAAAGCTGTGTGAGATGTGAGTATTTTAGTCTGTAGCCAAATCTGGCTAAATCATCTTATGGATGATCACCACTTCAGCTACATCACAAAATTGAAAAAAAAAAACCTGGCTTTAAAGTTCATATTTCCACATGTAGCAAGCGGTGATAGGACTCAGGAGGCCTATATAGACATTGGTAGAGTGAAGGTTTTTGAGGCTTCTACCTTAACCGCTTTCATAGCAAAGTCGGGTAGGATACCTAACTACATACCAAGCAACAAATCACTGAAATTAGGGACTTTAAAATCAAATTTTGTTTGAGAGTGTGTATATGATCATGCAAATAATCCTTACATTTGCTACTCGGTCAATGTAACAATAGCTTAGGGCTAGACACTTGATGGGTCAGCTATGCATCTACACCATGCCGCCATGGAATTGTAGGCTCCACCTAAAAAATTGAGATGTATACCTTTCCCTCTTCCGATTGTAGCCCCCTGCCCCCAAGAACAACTGAAATGTACACCTTTCCATCTTCAGATTGTAGCCCGCCGCCTCCCCCCAAACAACTGAACTGTACACCTTTTCAAATTGCATGGAGGAGAGATACTTACTTGCTGTGGTCAAAAAGTGTGCGCACCACAGAAAGTATCTCTCCCGCATGCAAGAATGCATGGCACAAGTGCAAGTATGGGGGGGAGGGGGGACCACAAACATGAGGGTGTGCAATTCATACTTCAGAGCCTCTGTCTTGAGTTTTAATTTTGAGTAGTTTATGTCATTGGAAATTAATTTAAACATTTAAAATATTTTTTCTCACAATTGGGCTCATAGTCAGGGTCTTCTTGTTCACACTTGGGCCAATAGCAGAGGCCCGAGATTAGTTAGATTCAGGCAGCAAGAGGGACAACACGTTCCTTGGTTGCAACCGTGATATTAAAAGGTTCCCTCTTGCCTATTAAGAGGGATAGCTGCATTCGGAGCCACCACGTGAAGATGTAGCCTGTTTGAGGCTGTGAGCTCTTGCTTTGGAAAAGGGTGGGACAGGAAGCCACTAATAAGTTATTTGCAAATCACTGTTATGGGTTCTCAATTGTGGGATACATCTACCGTATTTGACCTTTATTTACGGAATGCCCATACTGGATGTTGTTGGTCTCCCCATCTTAAGAGAACACTGGCCCACCAATTCCAACAATGACTTTGTAATATGCTCACAGTTGTTTCTAATATGTTCTCTTGCAAGCAGTGTCGCCTGAATTTATTTTCACTAAAGCTTGTGGCAGAACCAGTCTGCCACCAAATGAGCTATGAGCATGTCCACACAACATTGACATCTGCAAAGTTCCAGTGGGGTTTCAATGTCCTGTCTTCACAAGAATGACGTCCTTCCTTCCTTATGAATGTCCCTAGTTTGCTTTCCATTCCTCATTTTTATCTCATATGCTTTGTCAACTGTTGTTTCCTTATGTTGTTCCCACAATTCTCTGTGTCTCCCACGCTTTTTAAATTTATTCCATGTGCCTTTTGCCAATGTTCCCTGTAATTACATTGTTATAAAACCTGAGCTTATCATGCACACTCTAAGGCTAACTTGAATGATATGTAGCATGAAACAAAATGGGAAGTTAATGTCAAAGTTAAAAAGTAAGCTTGTAGTGTTTAGCAGAATGTGAACTTCTCCAACTTAATTTATTAGGTTAGTTTATGCTTTTTTCAATTCAACTGAGTTTCAGACAACATCTTTCTTGTGTGGGTTTGATGACTCTTTGGATACACACAAGAGTAAGATCCACAATTTGGATTTGTTTGGCTCATCCAATTATATGTTAAAAGTTTTGTGATTTGAAATATGAGCAAAACTAGTGCTTAGAGTTTTCACTTGTAGGTGATGGTATTGTAATATATAATCATGTTATATTTTGATCCAATCAATATATATACATTACAACAAAGGGTGTCTTTGTATGTAAAGTGATTTCATTGGATTTTGAGTGAATTTATTGATTGTAGTGAATAAGATTTAATGAAAAAGCAATGAATTCATTGGTCTAGTGAATTGCACTCACATTTTGTAGTAGTGATATGGGATGTTAGGTGTCAAAAGTGATGGACAATTTGAGATAACTATTACATAAACTTTAATGATTGTCAAACAACTATTTAGTCCCAGTCTTGTAAATCCACTTGGGTCATATACTTCAGCAAATGTTGAAGGCCAAAACTAGAGTAAAGGTCAAAAAATCATAAACCTTATACCACAAAAATTTTCTCTTCAAAAAAAATCAAATGAATTTGTGAAACACTCAATAACATGATTTCACTTGAGACCCAAAATCATATGTATCAGTTGTAAAGACCTGCTCCCATTCTTTTATAGTGTAATTGGAGGGCATGTTACCCCAACATATGTGAAAGCACATTGTTGCTACAAATGCTAATTGTAGACTAGCAAAGCTTCCACCACTTTGACAAGGAAAACTCCCAAATAAATAGAAGCAACTAATGGGCTAAGGAGTGGATGTTGTGGTAGGTAGGTATATAAAAAGCTAGTACTATGTCCACAGCTACAAGTGTCCACCAAATGGACAGAAAAAGAATCTTCCAAGTATTTTACCAATCACTGTATTTACCAACCAAGCCTTCATTTCAGCAAATGAGAGAGAGTCTGGGGGTGGTTAGATCATAGGTAACCCTGTAACTAACTACCTACCTCCAGTTTTAGGGTTTGGCAAGTGTAGAAAATGAGGGCTCCCAAGAGTGCCAAATAACCCTTCCACAAACAGAAACAAATTGCAAAGTTTCACTTACTATTGGGTTGGTGGGTAGTTTGGGGGAAGGGGGGAGGGTACAGCTGTTAGTGTTGTTTGGGTATTGTAACTTAGGTAAGTTTTACATTAGAGAGAGTGATGTTAGTTAGGTCCATGTGTCTGCAACACAGAAGCCCACAAAACTAGGCTGGGAGGACAAAAATCTGGAGTTTATTTTAGGCACCTTGGCCTACACAGAAGCCCTCAAGAATTCATATATATATATATGTATATATGCCTTGGACTTAAAAGGCTTCTCTAAGTCTTGGACTTGCAAAGGCCAAAAGGACCATGTTGAAATAGGGTTGTTTGAAACATCTGGATTTTGGGTTTACCATTATTAATAAATTATTCGCTAGTGGGAATTTTCCTTGATGGGATTTAAAAAAAGGATTCACCTAAAACAAAAGTGGGCAATTGGGTAGCAAGCATTAAAACAAGTGCAAAGGATGTTTGCCAAATATTAGCCTTATGGAAATATTGGTGTTTTCCTATAATCAATATAGTTTAAATTCATGTTGAATAACTCAAAATCTTTTGCATCCCATCATCTGTTTCATTGAAACATAAAAAAGTAGTCAATTGTAGTTTTGCTTGGTTCTCAGGATTTTAAAAAGAATCATCAATTCTGGTTCTTAAATTTTTCAATAAAACAAAGAACTGTTGCTTTTGGTTTTTTTTAAACATTAAAAGAAAAGGTTTTGGGGTCTAGGTCAAAAAACAATGATCAATGGTTCCTAGTTCTAATGGTTCTAATCTTAATAAGACAAGATGATTTGGGTTTTAGGGTTTAAGAAGACAAGATGCTTTAAGCTAGGACTCTATTGCCTTCCTTAGTGCATGTTTCAATGTCACATTCAATTACCACTTTTTAATTAATTTTGAGTGATGATCGAACTAGGTACTCAATTTGAGTTTGGAATGTTTTTTTAGCTTGCTTTAATAACCTCAGTCATATTGCACTATGGGCATTGATGAGTGTTTCTTCTCCCACACAGATGAGAATGATAGATAGAAATAGCAGAGTTGTTGATTACTTTGTTGGCCTTGCCTTGGTAGGCAAGGGTATTGTATTTATATAGAGTATAGTAGCTTAATGGATTTTAGCCCCTAGGTAACAGATCTATTTTTATATGAGGATTTTTGAAAGATTGTATTGTGGCTTGTGTTGAAACTTGACATTAGTTAGAGAGTTATAATATTTTGAAGGATTTTGGTTTTGAAGATAGATAGTATTTTTGCATGGTGAAATATTTGAGTTTCCATAATTCATCAAGGCAAGGTCATAGTGTGACACACCCCCTCGTTGAAAATTACTTTGTTGTTTACTATCTACACCTAAGCACCAAAACCGACCAGGTGGCCAGAAAAACTGTCAAATTGATTTCTTCTGTCGGTTCTTCACTCCCATTGGACTAGTTATTGTGGTCATTCTTCATTCCTTGAGAGTTGTCAAATTGATTCTGGAGGCTCTGAAGAATTGTGGATTTGAGTTTTAAAAATTGAAAGTAGAATTGACCATGGTTTTGGAACTAGACAAAACTCATCAAAACTTCTAAAAATAGTTGTCATTCGTGCAAAGGGAGGTGTGCCTTACACATCTTAACGTGCCTCTATGGTACTTATTATACGTGCATAACAACCGCTCAAGAAATTCTTGGTGTAGTTGGCGGAGTGGCTACTACAATGTGTAGGATCCCGTTGGGCATACCAACTAGTGTTTTGTTTTTCAAAATGCCTTACATTCTTTTCATTTGTGCTCCCCCCCCCCCGCCCCCCCAAAAAAAAAAATTTAATGAAAAAATAAAAATGCTTGGCATCGTTTTTTACTTTTTTTCCCATGATACATGACAAGTCTCTTGCGGGCACCTGATGCATATCCCAGGAAAAAAGTAATTTTTTTTCAAAAAATGGATGGACATCCGTCAATTTTTACAGCATGCAATAACAGCCTCAGGCTGCGGCATTCCCTAAATATCCGGCCCTCGGACCCTGGCCTCAAGGTGGGGAGGGGGCCCATTATTTCGAGAACACTCCAGCTGTTGGGCATTATCATACACATATGAAGAAGCACCATCGTACCACCGGACGCCTTGCATGTTCTACTGTGGGAGGCTTTTCAGCCAAGGTTTACACCATGGAGTATACTTTTTAGATATTTTTTAAAAATTAAATAATTTTCTAAAAATAATTTTAAAATTTAAAATTATTTCAAAAAATGACAATTTTTTTGCTCCAAAAAAAACATCTTACACTGAGAAATCACATTTTTTCATGTTATTTCTCCAAGAGAAATCTCAAAACAACAAAACTCGCCCACTCTAGTAATTTTAGTACCTTGTTCAATTTTCGGACTTTCACCACATCATAGATATACCATGTGGGCAGCCGTGTGGTTAGAAAAAACAGAAAATTGTACAACTACAACTCCCATGCCCAAATGCCAAATTGTGAAAAAAGTTGATCCACCTTGGTTTGGAATAGCCACAACTACCTACGTATTTTAGCCATCTCCATGGATTCTTGAATCTTTCCCATTTCTACAAGTGTTTTTGCTTTCCAAGTGGCACTTACTTGCAATAAAGATCTAGCGCAATTAATTCAATCTAGGATTGCCCAAACCAGAAGCCAAACTAAACTGTCCATGTACATGCATATATTATTATCCTAGGCCAATAATATCTACCAAAATTTTGGATATTTTTATCATATAATTCATATCAGCAAATTCTGAAAACCCTCACATGACATATCATGAGCAGTGATTTTTATTTTTTCCACAAATTTTGTTGTTTTTTCAAAAAAAAAAATGGGAAACTTTTGGAGGAATGTTTTTTTAAAAAGTGTGTGCATTGGACTGATTTGGTTTTTTGGGGGGTTGGGGGGGGGGGGGGTTTTCCCCGTTTTTTTTTAATTAAAAAATTTGAAAAAAAGGCCCCGACACTTGTTAAGGGTTTAAATTTTGTCAAAAAAAAAACTGAAAAAAAAAAAAAAATAAGAAAATAGAACTTTATAAAAAAAATCTGAGAAGAGAAACTTTCTAAAAAAAAATTTATACGAAAAGAGAA
>Ga0116231_10011900_pt1 | contig 13112 bp, 8 predicted proteins | sample S1TSphgellanicum_2_FD_89695 | JGI IMG/M metagenome (GOLD analysis project Ga0116231, IMG submission 89695) | Host-associated microbial communities from peat moss isolated from Minnesota, USA - S1T2_Fd - Sphagnum magellanicum MG | ecosystem: Host-associated > Plants > Peat moss > Unclassified... | reverse complement strand
TGAACCGCGCCTCGCCGGTCGCGCGGTCGACAAGGGTAAAGGTCATGCCGGCCTCGTCGCTCTTCCGCCATTCATAATCCATGCTCGTCAGCACGATGAAGAAGTCGTTGGTCAGGGCGCCGACACGGTCGGTGAAGATTCCATGGGCCGACCCGTCGTAATTGGCGCCCATCGCCCGCAGCCCGCCGACCAGCGCGACCCATTCGGGCGCGCTGAGCCCGAGGAGTTGCGCCTTGTCAAGAAACATCTCCTCGGGCGCGACCGCCTGTGAGATGTCCATGAACCGCTCGTCGAGGTAGTTTCGGAAACCGTCGGCCACGGGCTTCAGCCACTCGGTCATCTCGATATCGGTGAGCGCCTGAGTGGTGTCCCGGCGCCCCGGAGTGAACGGGACCGATATCGGCGCGCCGGCGTCGGACGCCGCTTTCTCCAGCGCCGCGCAGCCGCCGAGCACGATAAGGTCCGCGAGCGAAACCTTGGGACCGCCACCCTGGCGGCCGTTAAAGTCCTCGAACACACCCTTAAGCGCCGCGATGACGGGCAGGGCGCGCCGATTGACCGCCCAATCCTTCTGCGGCGCCAACGCAAGCCGCGCCCCATTCGGACCGCCGCGCTTATCGCTGTCGCGGTAGGTGACGGCGGCGGAAAACGCCGTGAAAACCAGATCGGACGCCGAGAGGCCCGTGGCCAGGATCGAGGATTTGAGCGCCGCGATGTCCAGCTCGCCAACCACGTCATGGGCGCCGGGCGGGATGGGATCCTGCCACAGAAGATCATCCTCGAGCCGTCTTTCAGGCCCGAGGTAACGTTCCCGAGGCCCCATGTCGCGATGGGTCAATTTGTACCACGCCTTGGAAAAGGCCTGGGTCAAGGCGTCGAAATCGCCCAGGAACCTTTCGCAGACGGCGCGATAGGCGGGGTCTGTCTTGAGGGCGATGTCGCTTGTCATCATCATCAGCGGATTCATCTGGCCGGGGATGTGCGCGTCCGGGGTCTTGGGCGCGCCGGGGTCCGCCGGGGTCCATTGCAGCGCGCCGGCCGGACTTCTGGTCTGCGTCCATTCGAACCTGAACAGGTTTTCCAGATAGGTGTTGTCCCACTGGGTCGGATTGGGGGTCCAGCTGCCTTCGATGCCATTGGTCATGGCATATTGGGCGAAGCCGGTTCCCTCCGGATTTTGCCAGCCCAGGCCCATCGCCTCGACCGGCGCCAGTTCCGGCGGAGGCCCGACCTCGGCGGCGGCGACCATGCCATGGCTCTTGCCGAAGGCGTGGCCTCCGGCGATCAGCGCGACGGTTTCCTCGTCGTTCATGGCCATTCGGGTGAAGCTGATGCGGATATCGCGCGCCGAACCCATGGGGTCGCCGTTGGCGTAGGGGCCTTCCGGGTTGACATAGATCAGCGCCTGGTGAGTGGCGGCGAGGGGATTCTCAAGGTCGTAGTCGGAGTCGCCATTCCGCCCGCGCCAGCGCTTGTCGCGGGTGACCATGCTGTCGAAGGAGGACACATCTTTCGGGTTCCACACCTCGGGGCCCCAATAGGTGCTGGTGTCGGCCTCCCACGCGTCCCGCCGACCGCCCGCGAAGCCGTAGGTTGGGAAACCCATGATCTCCAAAGCGCAATTGCCGGTCAGGATCATCAGATCGCCCCAGGAGAGGGCCGCGCCGTATTTCTGTTTGATTGGCCAGATCAGGCGGCGCGACTTATCCGTGTTGCCATTGTCCCACCAGCTCTCGATGGGCGCGAAGCGCTGCCTCGCCTCCCCCGCGCCGCCGCGGCCATCGGCGATGCGATAGGTTCCCGCCGCGTGCCAGGCCATGCGAATCATCTGCGGCCCGTAGTTGCCGTAGTCCGACGGCCACCAGGCCACCGTGGAGGTGAGAAAGCCCTTGATGTCCCGCTTGAGCGCCGCGAAGTCGATCGCATTGAAGTCGGCGGCATAGTCGAATTCAGCACCCAGAGGATCGGCCCGCCCCCCGTTCTGGTGCAGGAGTTCGACCTTCAGCCGGTTCGGATACCAGTCGGACAGGGACGGGGGCGCGCCCATGGCGCCGCCGATGCGGTCTCCGCCAAACGGACAGGCCCCGGTCATCTCGTGGGTTTGGGTGTTGGTCTTGTCGTCCGTGATTTCGAGCACAACCGAGTCCTTCATGAGGAGGCAAAAACGCGCATCTTGGAGACGTCTGAAGTCCGGGTGCGCTTGGCTGAGCGCGGCGCTTGGCCAGGAACCTCACGGTGCGGAAACGCGCCGGAGCGCGCACTGTTGCTCTCAGCGAAAATTATAAAGGCTGAGGCGGCGCGCGTTGCGTCATCCGATCATGCGCCGACTGAAGGCCCGATGTCTGGGCTGCTCTGGGTGATTTCGCCATTGGCGCCCAATGGTCCCGCGTGGTCGCCGCCCCACCGCCCATTGAGCCCCTTTGCGTCACACCGACGCGGGCTTGCGGCCCGCATCAGGCCTCCAGGCGCGATTATCGCGCCGGACCGCCGCGGATTGCGCCCAGGTCTTTGGCGATCACGCTAACGAGGTCCGCCGCCGGCATTGAACGCGCCATGGGCGCGCCCTGCCCGGCCCATTGAGCCCCAAAGCCGCCCTCGCCCCTGGCCCTCGCCGCGACCGCCAGCGCTTTGCCGGCGTCATAGGCGATTGGGTACTCGGGCGGCCTCAGGCCGGCGAGCTCAGCGTTTTTCAACGCGGTGAATCTGTTGGGGAGGCAACGCGCCGCTCTGCCGGAGATTATCGTTGTCATTTCAGTCATCCCTGCGCCAGGTCCACGTAACGCCTCGCGGTGATATTGATCGGCGCCAGATTCAGGACAGAGAATGAACGCCGTACCCAGTTGAGCCGCCACGGCGCCAAGATCGAGAGCGGCGGCGACTCCGGCTCCATCCATGATGCCGCCCGCGGCGATCACGGGCGCCGCGACTTTACGAACGAGCAGACGCGTGAGCGCGAGGGCGCCCAGCTCCGCATCGTGGGCTTCAGGGTCAAATACCCCCCGGTGGCCGCCGGCCTCGAAACCTTGCGCAACGATCGCGTCCACGCCAGCGCCGACCGCTTGCTCAGCTTCACGCAGGTTGGTCGCTGTGGAGAACAGCACAATGCCAACGGCTTTGAGGCTGGCGATCATTTCGGCGGGGGGCAGGCCGAAATGAAAGCTGACGACCGCGGGCCTCAATTCGACCAACAGGCTCAACATCGCTTCGTCGACAACAAAACTGGTGTAGATTTCCCTGATCGCTGTTGGGGCGTCCGCGCCGTAAGGCTCGAAAAGCGGCTGCAGCGCCATCAGCCAAGCACGCTCTCGGTCAGCGTCCGCCCTGGCTGGCTCGTGGCAGAAGACGTTGACATTGAACGGCTTGGAGGTCCGTGCATGCGTAGCTTCGATCATGGCGCGCGCGGAATCCACTCCGACCGCGCCGACACTGATCGATCCTAGAGCGCCGGCATTGCTCACGGCCGCGGCCAGTTCGGGCGTCGAGGTTCCGGCCATCGGGGCCTGGACGATCGGAAGGTCCAGCCCGATTCGTTCGAGCAGTTCCGCCATACCCGTCCCGCCTGCCGCGTTGCTTAGAACGCACCAGGACTTCGCACAATCGGCGTCCGGATACCAATCGCTCTCGTTCGCGGCATAGACATGGTCACAGGCCCCAATGCATCCGTTTTCAAAAGCCTAAGGATTTGCGCGCTCAATCATGACGCCTCGCGCGCGAGCCCCATTTCACCCGACCTGCGCCATCTTTTCGGCTCGAGCCTCTATGGGGCGACGCTCAAGAGTCGGCGCAGCCCCATCCCGGTGAGGGGGCGCAGGACCAGGCCGATGACATCCGTGGCGACGTGAATCACGATCACGAAAACAAGGCTGCCGGTCAGAAGGTAGGCCGCCGTCAGCAGCGCGCCCATCACCCCTGTCGCCAAAACGCCGATCGGCCCCTGATAGGCGTGACTCAAAGCGAAAACGAGGACGGAGACACATAACCCAGCCTCAAGCGGCGCGCCAAAGCCCGCGATACCACGTGGAATGAAACCGCGAAAAAGGAGTTCTTCCCCGACGCCCGCGAGACGCTCGACAAGCTCTGTGAGGCGCTGGACTGCAAACCTGGCGACCTGCTGGATTTCGAGCCTTAAAGCACGGAGGCCCGAAGGCGGAAATGGGGCGGCTTGGCGTGTCGCGCCGTGTCATCGGCGAGACCGACCGGGCAATGCGATGACGAGGGTTTTCAGAAATCACTCGCGACCCGAAAGCCCACCGTCAGCGGCCGAATAAGATACGCGGTGCCGTAATTCTCATAGCTCGGATAAGGAGAGTAATAGGTCACCCCCCGTGAGTCGGTGAGGTTCTTCCCGTAGAGCTCGAAGGTATACGCGCCCTTTCGAATCCCAAGCTGGGCTGACAAGGTTTCGTAGCTGGGAATCGGCAGATTTCCAAAGCCCGGCTCGGTGCTGAAATCGGAATATCGGCTCCCGATATGGCTCCAACTCCCGCCGACAAACGCCTTAGCGTCACCGGGGATGGGCCATTCATACTCGCCGCTCAAGGTGGTGCTGAGCTTCGGAACATAAGGCAGGGATTGACCGCTGAGCCCGCCGAGACCGGGCTCATTCTGGGTCAAATGAGCGTCCGTGTAGGCCCCGACAAAGGCGAGGTGAAGTCCCGCGAGCGGCCGCCAGCGGAGATTGAATTCCGCCCCCTCGCTTACGGCGGCGCCCCCACTCTGGGTAACGCCGAAGTCCCCGTTCGCGGTTACGATTTCGACGGGAATCTGGATATTCGTCCAGTCGATATAGAATCCCGTCAACTCGAATGAGACCCGCTTGTCGAAGAACTCGGACTTTAGGCCAATCTCGTAATTCAGGGTTGAGTCTGGACCGTATGTCAGAGGCACACTTGCGGGCTGGCCAGGAACGGGCAGCTCCGGGCCGCCAGGCCTGAATCCAGATGCTATGCGGATATAGGCCAGAACATCGTCCGTGAAATGGTATCGCGACGCGAATGAAAACGTGCCGCTGGTGTCGGAGTTGGTGATCTGGGGGAAGTCAAACGGTCCGCCGCCCGCGAAAATACCGCTGACGACGATCTGGCTTTGGGAGGCGTCTCCCGACACACGCCCTCCGACTTCCACGTCGAATTTGGGCGTGAAATGATAGGTCAGGTCCCCATAGCCGGCCACATCGTGATATCGTGACGGCAGTAGCGCATTCAGCAAATAGCCCTGCTGGGAACCGAGGGGCGTCACCAAATTGAGGTCTTGATCGTAGGTCACGATTTCATGTGTATAGAAAACACCAAACTGCCAATCGAAGGCCTTCCCGAATAGTGTATTGCCCGGATTTGACGAAATCCGAACCTCCTGATTGAATTTATTTATAGCATTTATTTGCTGTTGTACGGCGCTCGTGCTCGGACCAAAATCACCCGCATTACTAGTAAGATCGAAGAAGTAGGACTCATGCTGAATGCCATAGCTGGTTATAGACTCCAGGTTGGCCCAATGCAGATTATAGTTCACGTCCAGGCTGAAGACCGATAGCCGGTTTCGGGTGGGCTCACCATTGTAGTGATAGTTATTATAGCCGCTGACCAATCCGAAGCTGTTCGCCGGGTTGCTCGCGCCATAAACATTAACCGCATCGATGTCCTCGGCGTTTTTCTCCTGGAGAAAAACCGTGCCCCGCATGGTCAGGTTGGAAATCGGTCGCCAAAGCGCCGAAAAACGCCCGCCGAACCGGCGCCCCACGTTGTCCTTGGTTCCATCGAGGATCGGATTGCCAATCCACCCCGGAAGAGTCTCGTAGTAGCCTGTCGCTCGGATGGCCACGGTATCGTTGACCAGGGGGATATTCGCATACCCCTTGATCTCTTCCCCGACGCCGCCGTGATCGACGTCATCGGCTCCCGCTTCCATCCCAAAATGATAGGCTGTGGGGTCCGGCGGGTTGGTGACATATTTGACGATGCCTCCTTCGGCGTCGGCGCCATACAGCGTGCCTTGCGGTCCCCGGAGGACTTCGATTCGGCTGAGGTCATAGGTATCGAAGTCGCTAGCGAGGACCCCGCCCTCCGTATTGGCCAGCGAGAAGCTCACCGGCACATTGTCCACGACCGTGGTGACATTGGCGCCGTCTCCGCCTGAATTCAGGCCGCGAATCGTGATTCGGTCACCTCCCCCGGGACCGCCCCCTTCAATGGAAAGGCCCGGGACGCTGGCTTCGAGATCCTGAAGGTCCAGGGTTTGGGTCTTCGTGAGGTCGGTCCCGCTGACGACGGAGACGCTCATGGCCACCTCGTGAACGGTTTCCGCCCGTTTATTCGCGGTAACAACAACCTCATTGATCGTCGTCGCGCTCTGATTTGCCGTGGCCTGAGCATGGGCGCCAGTCCCCAGCGCCATAAGCGCGGCCATGCCGGCGCCGGCCGCCAAGATGCATTTGTGTGACGCGGTTTTCATTTGCCGACCCCCTCAAGACCTATCCAAGCTTGGAATTATCCAATAGCCGCCATAAAATTCCTAAACAAAAATATTTTTTCTGTATAGACTCTTTTTTGCGTCCGAATGCCGCGTTATCGGCGGATATGCATCGGCAATTGCGCGTGGCTCCAAATCGGGACACGGTTTAGCGGCCTATCGAACGCCCGCCGTGGTCCGCAATTCTGATGGATGGGCGAAGGAGAGAGAGTTGGAACGTGGGGTCTGAATCCAACGACGGCCTAGGGCGTCGCCTGAAGCGTTGGCGACAACTGCATGGCCTACGCATCAGCGACGTCGCGGCGCGAACGGGACTGGCTGTGTCCACCATTTCGAAAGTCGAAAATGGCGCGATGTCGCTTACCTATGACAAGCTTCTCCAACTGGCCAAAGGTTTGTCCATCGACATCGCCGAGCTATTTCAAGATGTCGGCGCGTCTGAACCGACACAAAGACCTGTGACGGCGAGACGCAGCGTGAGCAGGCCCAGTAACGATCATTATGTCGGTGCGGGATTTTATGAATACTGGTACTTGAATACAGATTTGTCTCAAAAACTGATGACACCGATGATCGGACAAGTCCATGCGCGGACCCTTGAGGAATTTGGCGAACTTGTAAGACACCCAGGCGAAGAATTCCTGATGGTTATAGAGGGCGCTATCGTCGTCCACACGGAGTTTTATACGCCTGTGGTGCTGCATCAGGGCGAGACCCTCTATATCGATAGCAATATGGGCCACGCCTATCTGACCTTGGACGGACAAGTCGGTCGCTTTGTTGTGGTCTGCGCGGGCGACAATGGTGACGGGGGGATGGCGTCGGTGAGACGGAAGGCGGAGCTGGACATTCCGTCAATCTCCGCGCCGGAACCCGGAGCCAGCGGGGCAAAGCCGCAGAGACCGGCCGTCCGAGGTCGCAAGACGAAGCCATGACTAAGACCACGAGTGTCGGCTCAGCCTCATTCTTAAAAAAAAGCCGCTATGCGGAAAATAAATTTGCGTTTAGGAATGCGGTGTCTGTTTTGGGATAAAAGGGGTCGGGGGCGTGGTATTGAGTGATCTGCCATCCCCATACCTTCTCTTCCTCGGGGATACGCAAAACCCAGGTTACGCAAAGACAGCGCAGGGACTTCAGGACTGGGCCCGGGACCGTTGCATCGGCGAGTTCGCTTTGCCGCAAGCCTCGGTGACAACGGGGCTTCCCCGTCTTTCCCCGCGTGAGGCCTACACCCGAGGCGCCAGGGGGTGCGTGATCGGGGTCGCCTCAGTGGGCGGGAAGATCATGGACGCTTGGGTTCCCGCTCTCGTGGCGGCGCTGGAAGCCGGACTTGATCTTATCAGTGGGATGCACTCCCGGTTGGAGGACGTCCCCGAACTGGCGGCGGCCGTCGCACGCACTGGTCGTCGCTATATTGATATCAGGCGCGCGCCCTCGGCCATTCCCATCGCGTCGGGTCACAAGCGGCCCGGTCAGCGTTTGCTCACTGTCGGCACCGACTGTGCGCTCGGCAAGAAGTACACCGCTTTGGCTCTGGCCGAAGCTTTTGGCGAGCGCGGCATTGATCGCGATTTCCGCGCCTCGGGCCAGACCGGCATCATGATCGCGGGGGGCGGCGTTCCTCTTGACGCGGTCATCGGCGATTTCGCCGCCGGCGCCGCCGAAATGCTCTCACCGGACGCGGAGCCCGCCCACTGGGATATCATCGAAGGCCAAGGCTCTTTGTTTCATCCCGCCTATGCCGGCGTTTCCCTGGCCCTGCTCCACGGCAGCCAACCCGATGTCGTGGTCCTCTGTCACGACCCCCGGCGCGTCGAGATCATGGGCTATTCCGGTTTCAAGATCCCCCCCCTTAAGGACGCCATCGCCCTCAACCTCTCCCTGGGCGCCCTGACCAACCCCAAGATCCGCTGCGCCGGCGTCAGCCTGAACACCTCGCATCTCTCAGAGGAGGCGGCGTCCGAGGTGCTCCTGGCGACCGAGCGCGCCGTGGGCCTGCCCACCGCCGACCCGATACGTCGCGGCCCGGCGTTCGACCGACTGGTGGACTCGTGCCTCGGGTGAGCCGCCCATCACTCCCCTCCATCACGATCAAGGAGACGTTCCATGGCGATCCAAACCCACGGCCTTGAGCTCACACGCCGGGGCTCCATGGCCCTAGCCATCGGCGCCCTTGCCGTCGCCGGCCGAGCTCGCACGGCCGAAGCTCCGGGCAGCGAGGCCATCGACGCGCTCGCGAAGAAGATCGTGGATGATTGCCTCTCGCCCTCCGTCGCCATCGGGGTGATGAAGGAGGGCAAGATGATCTACGCCAAGGCGTTCGGATCCATGAATCTCGAGACCGGAACGCCCGCCGCCGCCAACACCATCTATAAGATCGGCTCGAACACCAAGCAGTTCACCGCGACGTCCATTCTTCTGCTGCAGGAGGCGGGCGCCCTCTCGATCGACGATCCCCTGTCCAAATATCTGCCGGACTTCCCCCGCGCGGCCGATATCACCCTGCGGCAGATGCTGACCCACACCTCCGGGCTGGGCAATTTCACCGACACCCATCCTAAGGACAAGATCGTCCAGATGTCGCGGCTCGACTATACTCAGAAATCCCTCCTGGCGGCGATGGCGGCCACTGACCCCTTGTTCGTGGCGCCCCCGGGAACGGCCTGGTCTTACAGCAACACAGCCTATGTGCTTCTTGGCATCGTGGTGGAAAAGGTCTCCGGCGTTTCCCTCGCCAGTTTTTATAAGACCCGTATTCTGGATCCCCAGGGTCTGTCCGACACCGCCAAGGATGACGTCACCGAGGTCTTGCCCCGGCGCGCCTCCGGCTATGAGCCCCACCCCGGCTCCCAGACCCTCTTTGACAACTGTTCGTTCGAATCCATGAGCATTCCGGGCGGTGCGGGCGCCATGCGCTCCACCGTGCTGGACCTCTGCGCTTGGCACGCCGCCCTCTTCGGCGGGAAGGTCCTGGCCCCGGCGAGCCTTATGGCCATGACAACGCCGGGACGGTTGAAAGACGGGGGGCAGCCCTTTTCGATCGCGAAGCCGGGCGACCCGGCGGTGGCGATGAATTACGGCTTCGGCCTGTTCCTCGACCCCTTTGAGGGGCGAAAGAGCGTCTCGCACGCCGGCGGGATCTCAGGCTTCGCATCCTATCTGCGGACATTCCCCACGGAGCGGGTCACCCTCGCCAGTCTGTTCAATTCCATTGGCCCCGGACGCCCGGCGCGCGGCCCGGTCTTGAAGGAACTTGAGCAAACCTGCGCCCACTTCGGCCTAGGCGCTTGAGACAATGCGATACTCGATAACATCGATCATCCGCGGGTCGCTCGCGGTTCTGGCTGTGGGCCTGGGGGGCGCCCAGGCCCCGGCTCAGGCTGAGACGACCGCCATACCTTATACCCTGATCCTGCGTGGCGGCACGATCTATGATGGCTCCGGCGGTCCGCCCTTCGTGGGCGATGTGGCGATGACAGGCGACCGCATCGCCGCTGTGGCGGCCAAAATCCCCGGCCATGGCGCCCGCGAAATCGACGTGGGCGGCAAGGCGGTGGCGCCTGGCTTCATCAATATGCTGGCGCACCCGGAGGAGTCCTTGCTGATCGACGGCCGCGCCCAGAGCGACCTGCGCCAAGGCGTGACCCTCGAGGTTTTGGGCGAGGCCTCCATGGGCCCGCTGTCGCCGGCCATGAGGGCGCGAGAGCAGGCCCGGCAGGGCGACCTGAAATATAAAATCGATTGGACGACCCTCGGCGAATACATGCAGGGCCTGGACCGGCGAGGCGTCTCCGTAAATGTCGCCTCCTATGTCGGCGCCGGCACGGTGAGGACCTATGTGCTCGGAGAGGGCGATATCCAGCCGACGCCGGACCAACTGAAAGAGATGCGGGGCCTCGTGCGTCAGGCCATGGAGGAAGGCGCGGTCGGCGTCACCACGGCTTTGATCTATACGCCCAACGTCTTCGCCAAGACGCCGGAACTGATAGCCTTGGCCAGCGAGTCCGCGCGATGCGGCGGCATCTACAGCGCGCACATGCGTAGCGAAGGGGATGATCTCTTCAACGCTGTCCAGGAAACCATCGATATCGCCAAGGCCTCAGGGGGCCCAGCGGAAATCTATCACCTGAAACAGGGCGGCCGGGACAACTGGGGCAAGCTGAATCGCGAGATCAAGATGATCGAAGCGGCCCGCGCGTCCGGCATTCGGATCACGGCGGATATGTATGACTATACCGCCGGGTCCACGGGCCTGGACGCCTATATGCCGCCCTGGGTGCAGGCTGGGGGCTATGACGCCTGGGCGGCGCGGCTGAAGGACCCCGTGATCAGGGCAAAAGTCGCCGCCGAGATGCGCAACCCCCATCCGGGGTGGGAGAATCTGGGCGGCCAGGCTGGCCCGGACGGCACTTTGCTTCTGGGCTTCAAGAACCCGACGCTGAAGCCATTGGCCGGCAAAACCCTCGCTGAGGTGGCGAAGATGCGGGGTGAGAGTCCCGAAGAAACGGCGATGGACCTGGTCATCGAGGACGGCACGCGAGTCCAAGTCGCCTATTTCCTGATGTCGGAGGACAATATCCGACGCGAAGTCGCCTTGCCCTGGGTCAGCTTCGGCTCCGACGCCCAGGCGCCCTCCATCGAGGGCGCGTTCCTGAAATCTCTGGATCACCCTCGCGCCTATGGCAATTTCGCCCGCGTTCTCGCCAAATATGTGCGCGAAGACCATGCCGTGTCGCTGCCAGCGGCGATCTTCAAGCTCTCGAAGCTTCCAGCCGAGACCCTATCGCTGAAGGACCGGGGGGAACTGAAACCAGGCTTTTACGCCGACGTGGTCGTCTTCGACCCGGCGACGATCCAGGACCACGCCACCTATGACCACCCGGCCCAGTACGCCACCGGGGTTCTGGACGTTGTCGTCAACGGCCAACTAGCGCTGGAAAACGGCGAGCCCACCGCTGCGCGGCCTGGTCGCTTCGTTCGGGGCCGGGCATGGACCGGCGCGGCCGCTGGGGGCTGCCGGGGCTCCAGCGCGGACTGGTCGTGGGCCGATCCGAAGCCCGTTCTGCTTGGCGGGCCCACACAGTGAGGTCTCGGCCCACGAACCGCTTCTCGCCCCCGCCATGCTAACCTTCGACGTCGACACGGTCCGTTGGCCCTTAAGAGAACCCTTCGCGACTTCACGGGGCGTGCTCACCCACATCGCGGCCATTGTCGTCACGCTGGTGGACCAGGATGGACGTTGCGGACGGGGCGAGGCGTGCGGCGTCACCTATGCCGGCGAGACGCCCGAGACGATGACCGCGCAGATCGACGCCGTTCGATCCGTGATCGAAAGAGGCGTGGACCGCCACGCCTTGCTGGACATACTCCCAGCCGGCGGCGCCCGGTGCGCCATCGACGCGGCGCTCTGGGATCTTGAAGCCAAAAGGACCGGCCGCTCCGCGTTCCTCGCCGTCGGTGTGCCATCGCCGCGACCACTCATAACCGCCTACACCATCGGCATCAGAGCAACCGACGACTATGAAACAGCGGCCGCGGCGCGTGCGACACACGCCCTCCTGAAGATCAAGGTCAACGACAGGGACCCCATCGGCGCTGTGGCGGCGGCGCGACGGGGCGCGCCGCGGGCCGCCTTCATTGTCGATCCCAATCAATCCTGGAGCCTTGAGGCGCTCAAAGAGTTCGCGCCCCGGATGGCCGAGCTCGGCGTGGTCTTGCTGGAACAACCGATCAAGGTGGGGAGTGAGGAGAGCCTGGATGGCTATGCCTGCCCGGTCAGGCTCTGCGCCGACGAACTCATCAACGGGACGGCGGACCTCGCCAAGGCCAAGGGTCGGTTCGAGGTCATCAATATCAAGCTTGACAAGGCAGGCGGCCTGACCGCCGCGCTGCACCTCGCCGACGCCGCGCGCGCCGGCGGGTTTGATCTGATGGTGGGCTGTATGGCGGGATCCTCGCTTGCCATGGCCCCCGCCTGCGTACTTGGCCAGCGATGCGACTTTGTCGATCTGGACGGGCCGCTCCTCCAGTCGGCGGACTGGCCAGATGGCCTCACCTATCATGACGGCTTGGCGTCTCCGCCAAGTCCTAGGCTGTGGGGATGAGGCGCCAGCCTCGAACGGATTTCTCGCAGGAGCTTTTCGCATGACTGTAAATCCGGATAACCCACTTGGCCTGGACGGGTTTGAATTCGTCGAATTCAGCGCGCCGGAAAAGGGCCTGCTGGAGGGCGCATTCGCCGCCATGGGCTTTAGCTTGATCGCGCGGCATCGCTCCAAGGATGTCGACCTGTGGCGGCAGGGCGAGATCAGTCTCATCGCCAATTATGAGCCGAAGTCCCCGGCCGCCTATTTCGCCGCCGAGCATGGCGCCTCGGCCTGCGGCATTGGCTTTCGCGTGAAGAACGCCCGCCTGGCCTATGAGTTGGCCCTGGCGCGGGGCGCCGAGCCGGTGGAGACGCGGACTGGCCCCATGGAGCTGCGGCTGCCCGCCATCCGGGGGATCGGCGGTTCAATAATCTATCTGATTGATCGCTACGGCGAGGGCCTCTCGATCTATGACATCGACTTCGACTATTTGCCGGGCGTGGATCGAAAGCCCGAGGGCGCGGGCTTGCGGCTGATCGATCACCTGACTCACAATGT
>Ga0116231_10011899_pt1 | contig 13113 bp, 13 predicted proteins | sample S1TSphgellanicum_2_FD_89695 | JGI IMG/M metagenome (GOLD analysis project Ga0116231, IMG submission 89695) | Host-associated microbial communities from peat moss isolated from Minnesota, USA - S1T2_Fd - Sphagnum magellanicum MG | ecosystem: Host-associated > Plants > Peat moss > Unclassified... | reverse complement strand
TGTGTCCCCTTAAAAATTGTTTTTTGTTTTTTGTAGAACTTCAAAAAAAGGGGGTTTTATTCTATTTTTAATCCCCCCCCCCCCCCTTCTCTCTCTTCACTTATTCATGCCTTTGTTTTCTTGTGTCCAAGTGCTTGAACTCCATGTTTTGTCTATAAAAACACATGAATCTTCATGGTGTCCAAAATAATTACAAAAAAGGTTTTGTTTCTACAATCCAAATTTTCATTACTTCTTTCATGAAGATTTAGTGTCCAACAAATTTAAGAAAGGCTTAAAAACATAGTCAAATGAGCCACCCAAGTGACTGGACTTAAAATTGCATTTTTGGATATTTGAAAGATCACAAGTGAAGCATAGTAGTTTGGATTGTCATAATTCTTTTTGAAATATTTTTCATTAATTACAAAGTTTACATGCTCAAAGTTTGACACAAATAAAAAAAAAATTTATATGTTTAAAGCATTCAAACCTTGAGAGTGGACAATCTTTGTTTTTTTCAAACATGTTTTTTTTTTACTAATGTGCACCATCCCTTCTAAAAATTGGAGAGGATTTTAACATTAATGATTAGAAGGACAAAAGGACTTGAATTGATGATTTATTTTTTTATAATCAATTTGAGCACATTAAATTTAAAAATGTTTTTGACCCTAAAAATTATGGATTTTGAAAATGTGCCTTTAACAAAAGTTGTTCATGTTTATGTGATAGAGGGCATGAATGCATAATCAATCTATAGTCAAAATGTATTTGTATCTAAAATGTAGTTATAAAGGGAAAACTTGAAATTCAAATTTTTAAGTTATAAACCAACACAAAAACAACACATGTCATGTGTAGTCCTCGGAAAAGGACTTTTATTTTGGTGCCTTTGATTGTGTTTTCACCCAAAAGTTTTACCTCTATTACAATTTCTAATAAATTCTTTGTCACTACTAAAAGTTCCAAGAAAAGTTGTGTCTTTATTATAATGCAAGTTTACATTTCATTTGTTATGAAAAATAAATGTCCAAAATAATTCAAAGATTTGTCTCTACTAAAAATTTCAAGAAAAACTATCTTTACTATTACACAAAATCTACATTTCTTTCATGAAGATTCAATGTACAAATTAATTACAAGTTTCAAATCTATACTCCACATTAAATTGTAAAGTTCCATCCTAACTATTTATAAATAGTAATAAGTGTAAACAATACTATGATTGTAGTCAAGTTGTAGCCCCATGACAATAACGAACAAAATGGTTTCAAAAGCCTCCATCAAGTAGCATAAAATATGGTCAAGTTGTTGCCTTTTGATGATGAGCACAACATCTTCAATTAACATCACCAAATGCTAACAACACCAACAAATAATGGTGTGCAAGTGCTACTCCAACAAGTATTGTTGAATTCCTAAATCCAATTCTTGTAATTTCTTACATGAAATTTCGTTAAAGAATAAAAACAAGCTAGGTCCAAATTCTTTAAGGTGTACCAAAATCTTATCACAACATCACCCTTTTCTGTCTTTTTTACCTAGTTTTTAAACAAATGTAAATACACATTTATGGATGATTATGATGAAATCAAAAATTGTAATGGCCCAAAATATAGTCCTTTTGAAATTTTTGATAACTTTTGATTCATTTTTTCAATGGTGATCAAAATATAAGGTAAAAAAGGAATGCATCAAGGACTAGGCCCTTTTTGTCCTATGTGGTATACACTTTAAAGGGTTTTCACCCAACTACCACATTAGTATTTTGGAAAACAACATGAAGGATACTGAACTTTAAGAACCCGTACACAAGTTGAAATTAAAATGCATTAAGGTGAAAGCATGGTCAAAAAAGCTAAGGGTGCCAAGGTAATAGTCCTTTTCCAAGGATTGCACATGACACATGTCATTTTTATGTTAGTTTATAAATTAAAATTTTGTATTTTGAATACCCCATTTAACATTGCATTTTACATATAAATATATTTTGACTAAAAATTGATTTTATATCATGTATATTATGCATTCATGCCTTCTATCACATATATATGAACAACTTTGTTAAAGCCACATTTTCAAAATCCTTTATTTTTAGGGTCAAAAACACTTTTGAACCAAATGTGTTCAAATGGGTTGTCAAAACAATTTTCATCACTTCAAATCCTTTTGCCTTTCTAATCATCAATGTTAAAATCCTTCCAAATTTTCAAAAGGAATGGTGCACATTTAGTATAAAAAAAGGATATTTAAAAAAAAACAAGGACTATCCACCCTCAAGGTTTGAATGTTTTGAACATGCAAAAACATTTTTGATTTGTGTCAAACTTTGAACATGTAAACTTTACAATTAATTGAAAATATTTCAAAAAAATTATGACAATTCAAATTATTATGCTTCCCTTGTGGGTCTAGGCATGTTATTAAGACCTAGTTGTAACTACCTGTCCCTTGTTTAGAAAGTAGTCACAGGGAAATATTGATGATGTGGTAGACCTAGGATAAAGCTAATTAGCTATTAAAATGCCTAGGCGGGAATTTTGAATTGAAGTCAAGACCTACATCAAGTCTTCTAAAATCCAGTGCATAGTGGATGGAATTCAATGCACATGTGGATGACACAAAAACTTTGAATCACATGTTTCGAGATAGGTTCATCACAAGTCTGAAGTGGTTACTTCTAGACTTCAAACCTTAACATGAAGACTTTCCGTCTTGTCCATTGAGTTCATTTAGGTCTAACATAGTTGTAAGTTCTTTCTGGAAATGTGATAGTGTAATTAAAGGTTTTAGATTTCAAGAAACTTATCGATTTGTTTAAAGAAAGCATACAAGACAAGTTACAGTGGGGAAGGTAGATAGAAAAGTGAAAAGGGAGGCAAATTCTAAGTTTCTTCCATGGGATTATGTTCCCTACAAAGATCAAATGGAAGACTACTTCAAGACTGTCAGGAAGTTGAATGGTGAAGGATTCAACCCCAAGGCCAACTTTCCTCCAAATATTGTGTTTGATGCAGACATAACAAAAGTATTTAGGTTGTCATCTGAGGGTTTCAAAACTACCAACTTGAATTTTCACCCAGAAATGAGGAAGGATTTACTTAAGCTCTATTGAAAAGTGTATGGTACAAACCAAGTGACAAATAATGAATTCATGATTTGGTTTGTGAAAGGTTACATTACACAAAAGAAGGGTGAGAAAGTTAACTAGGTTAGGGCTGCTACTTCAACAACTCGAATAAAAGCCCATAGAAAGGAAACAAAACTAATGAAAAGTGGATCCGTAGATTTTTTGGGGAAAGGTGGAGGGGAAGGATCCAACAAATTTGATTAGAAATTCTACAAGTCTAAGCAGACCAATACGACTGATAGTTTTGGTAGAGAAGCACTCATCTGTCCATATGGTGTTTCGCCCACAAAACTTGCAAGAATGACAAAGGTACATTTCCTCATGTAAAACCTCTTGAAACAGTGTAGAACCAAGTTTGCAATTCAAGAAGTAAAAAATTGTTTTTTGAAAAACTTGTAGGGCTAAAATTTAGTGTGGAGGATCGAAGGGAAACTACATTAGATGTGTAAAATGCCATTCCCAAAATGAATGTTAGCAAAAAAGATTGATGAGTGAGATTTAGATGTTTGAACAAAAGGTATGCAAATGTTTTGGTTTTATTTTTGTTTTGATTTGGTCTTCTTTGTTTTGATGCCATATGAACATTTCAAACTTGTTCATTTGAAACTTACCATTTACATTTATTTCATAGGTGGAAATATTGAAGGCTTAAACCACATCTACAACAATTACTGAAAGTAAACTTGAAGCTGAAGGTTATATCAGTAAGACCTTTAGTGAGTTGGAGTTTTTGCAAATTTAACAAAATGCCTTACAAAGGCAACTTGAAATCAAAAGGAGCATGTTGGAGGAAAAAATGGAACAAACTATGCTTGGGGATGCATTACTAGCAAACATTGAGCTGAATTCCTTGAAGCTAGATGATGCCATAACTGAGGTAAAACAAAGAAATTTTGGTGTTAGAAGAAGAAGAAGAAAGAACAATTCAGAAGCAACTTGAAAGCATGAAGAAAATGAATGGTAATTCTTTTTGGCCAAAACCCATAATTCATCCCAATGCCCATGTCAATTTTGATAGCCCCACCTTTTTGGTTATCAAGCATTGTGGGTTTTGTTTGCAGGGATTCCATTATAATGACATTGTTGTGACTTCTTGCAAACACATGTATCATCCACTTTGTTTGGGGGAACTTGTGAGGGTTACCAACAAATGTTCCATATGTGAGCAATTTTTTCACCCAGATTAGATGCAAATTGGGGCTTTTATGAAGAAGACGATGTTATGAATAAGTTAGCAGTTGAATGGGCCTTGATAATTTGCATGAAGAAATGAAAGTGTCTCTTATGGAAGCTGCCTCAACATCAACTCCTATAGGTACAACATTTGTTACATAACCCTTTGTTTTACCTTTGAAATTGCAATAGGTACGGTGTCTTCTAGATGTCACACATGGATTTATCTACTATCATGTGCAAGTGCTAAGTGGATCTAATTATCATTGTTTTGCTCATGGAATAAACATAAGGCAATCTTGATGTGTTGCTTATAATGTTTCAGAGGACTACACAAAATAATATTGAGTAATGGTTGCATCAATTAATGTTTTTTGTTTATTTGTCCAAACACTCAATGTTGATGGAAAAGTAATAAATAATAGTTTTCATTATGCTTTTTACATTTGGTTGGTGGAAAAGTAGTAAGTTGTCACAACCCTAGTCTTGGGCTCGTGACCAAAGCAAGGGCTTGCAAGGTTGTGGGCCAAGAGGGAAGCCCGGGAGTCACATCCCATGCTCCTGGGACTATAGGAGAATGTGAGGGAATGAACCTTCACACTCCGAAGTGAGCTCCCACTTTGGGAATTGAAGTCCTGATGGACTCTCAAATTTTCAGAAAGCGATTACAAGGGTCAAAACTCATTGGATTGAGACGTTCCTTATATCTTTGGAAAGCTCTTGGAACGTAAATATCCAAAATGGGATCATATGACTCATTTGGATACCTAAAACACAAGTTATAGTAAAAAAAAGGGCCAAGAGTCAAATTGGCAATCTGATTCTCAACCACTAAAAGTAGGGAATCGCCCCCAATTCCCTTGCGTTCAAGTTGCGTGCGAAATATCATTAGATAGATCTTGAAAAGGGTTACAACTTTGCTTTAGACCTCATATTAATCGGAGGTCTGCACACAAAGTTATGGGCTCCCAAAGTCCCGAAAGTCACAACTTTGGGAATTTCAAGACTCCCACTTGGGAGTCCCGGGACAAAAATGTCATTTGGATGCTAGTCTCATGGCCAGCCATAGAGTATACTATAAGGGGGAAGGTGGTGGCTTCCCCCAAATCTAAGCCGTGGTGAGTTTTGGAGTTCGAGTTTGCCCATGGCTCGTTCGTGCACTAAAGGTGCTCCAACTATGCACTAATCAACTTGTTATTTAGTTTGTGTAGGTCCGTGCGAGTGATTAAAGTGCTTGTCAATCTTCCTAATCCCATCCCGGAGCTCTAGCACGCCCCATTACCCTCGAAGTGTTGCGAGTCAGGGAACATGCCCCAACTTCCTACTCTTCCGCTACTTTCATCTTAGACTCACATTTGAGTCTATTGAGGAGGTTGGGAGTGTGTCATAAGCAGTGCTTTTGGTTCTCCTAATGTTACAAAAAATTATTTATTGGAGTAGCAATTTATACTCTTTTAGTTATAATAATGTGGTTCTTTTGATGTTATAAGGACTTGGTGCTAAAAAAGTAATATATATTACTTCTTCTAATGTTATAAGGACTAGGTTGTGGAAAAAACAATATACATTGTTTTTGGTTACATCATAATGGTTCTACTTATGGTGTAAGGACTGGGTCGCTGAAAAAGCAATATGCATTGCTTTTGGTTACATCAAAATGGTTCTCCTTATGGTGTAAGGATTAGGTTATTGAAAAAGTAGTATACACTACTTTTGGTTACATCAAAGTGCTTCTCCTTTTGGTGTAAGGATTGGGTTCTTAGAAAAGTAGTATACACTACTTTTGGTTACATTAGAATAGTTCTCCTTATGGTGTAAGGATTTGGGTTGCTGAAAAGGTAGTATACACTGCTTTTGGTTTGATAAGAGTGGTTTTCCTTATGGTATAAGGACTTGGTTTTTGAAAAGTTGGTATACATTGCTTTTAGTCACATTAGAATGGTTCTCTTTATGGTGTTAGGACTTAATTGTTGAAAAAGTGGTGTATAATGCTTATGGTTTGATCAAAATGGTTCTCTTAATGTTATTTTAGTAGTTGGTTCCTAGAACAACAATTTGTTTTTCTTTTAGTTACATCATAATGGTTCTCCAAATAGGTGTAAAATATTACACTTGGTTTCATGGAAAAATAAGTTTTGGATACATAAGCACTTCTTGTATCATGGAAATGAAGGACAATGTCATGTGGTAATGAAAAGAACTTAATTCATCATGTGCAAAAGCAATCATTTGTTTACTATTGCATTTGTTTATCAAATTTGTTTACTCATCATATGCATTTGTTCTGATGCAAATACCATTTCCCCATTACAAAAAACAAGTTTGGGTTCAACATGCTCTAAAAATGTTTTGATGAGAAAGGACAGTGCACAAATGACACACAACAGTCCATTTGGGTTGGGTTCAAGTATTGGAATTGTTTTGTTCACGCCACCCCAAAGTCTAATTATGAAGAACAGTGTGTGCTATGAGGCTGAATCACCATTCAAGCAACATCTGGAAGTAAAGTTTACCCTAAAATCTAAAGAGAAATAACCTCCTTTAAAGTAATAGACTTATCAAACAAATTTGGGATGGAGTTGATTATAAATGCAAATGAGAAAGACTTTGAACTTATTCAAGAGCTTGATATGCAAGACATGAAAGACATAGGTACGAAAGAATTGACAAATTTTGATCCTTGCACAATTTCTTTTTTGTTAAACAATTCTAGAGTTCCTAGTTACATAATTTTATAGGCCTCACTTAGTGCCTATGGCCATTTATGCAAAAGGAAACAATGAACACACTCATGTTATGGAGGATTCCAAGGATAATTCCACCCAAAAAATTTGTGTAGAACATGTGTCAGAAGTAGTGCAAGCTTTAGTTTGTGCGTACACCTTCCAAAAACGTAAGGCCACAACACAAGACGATGGTGTGCTAGAAACTAAGAAAACCACTATTTCAAGCGTATCATATGTGAATGAAGGTGAGTTAAATCCTAACCCTGCCTAATTTGTTGTCCATTTAATTTGTATGTTTGTACCTACATAGGTATTCTAGCATTGAAAGTGTTTTTCATACAAATGTTAAATTGGGAGAGTCAAAATTAGAAGAACATGAACCTATAGGAAGTAAGCACAAAAAGGGAAATCCCATAGAGGTGGAAAAAAATCCTAAAGCCAAGCAACATTACAAGAAGCAACATGTTGTGACCAAGCTTGATAAGCAACCTATGTGTACACAAGGCTAAGCTGAGAAAGAAAAATTGCCTCCAACATTTACAACTCGTTGTAAAACTAAATGATGTACATGTAAAATGTATAGACTTTAGGACGGCTAATATTTTCTTTTGGACTATGAGCAAAATTGGTTTTCTAAGCTTGAATAGACTAGAGCTATATTGCAAACAATATGGAATCCATTTTGGTGTGCAAATGAGCAAAATGATCAATACAAAAATCAGTACTTTCAAAAATTTGTCTCCCTTTCACTAGTCACCCAGTCTTGAAATATATGTTCTACATTTGTTTGTCACTTAGTAAGTTGAGCATGGTTTATGAAAGTCAATTGAGTTATGGTTTGAAACACATTCTATGCATGGTCATGCTAGATATGCGGTGTGTGTGTACATGCAATTTGTTTACATTAGTTGAAGTGAAAATGTTGATAATCAAATGAACATAATCATTAGGTTTCAAGAAAATAATACATGCTTATGTGTTAGAAGTGAGGAATGAAATTTGAAATTCTAAGTGTGGATATAAATGGGCAATTGAACACTACACAATATTGAAGTTAGGTCTTAATAGCAAGAAAAAAATAATAATATTTGTTTGTTTATGGAAAAGTTGTGGTTGACGGATTGAAGAGGAAACTCAAAATCAACTATTCTAGACCATATTTGTTATAAAATTCAAATCAAAACAAACAACATGTGATTATAGACAAAAAATAAAAAAATTTGTTTTCAATTGGAAAAATAGGTAATAGATTGTTTGAATGTACAATGTAAATCTCTGAAGTAAAATATGTAGTTTCAAACATTAAGCTTTTTTACAACTAAGCATGTGCCTGGAGATCAAGGAAAAGGAAGAAGTAAAGGTTTAACACTTTCCACTCTTTGCAAATCTAGCATGTATTTCTCTGCTCCCACATTTTGTAAAGTTACCAACCACCCTCCCAACAACCTCCCTTATTTTAAAATGTTTTACAAGCAATGAATTGTGATACCTCAAGGCTAAATGAAGGTAATTGTTGAATGCATATCATAAACAAAGATCATAAACATGTGTTTGAGAGATTTGGAGCATTACTACATGATCATGCAAGTCTGCTAGCAATGAAGTCAATTAAAAGTGACCAAATTATAGTGCGCTCAACATAATCAAATAGAAATTAAATGTGGGGATAGTAACTCCAAGTATGAGTCACCAGCTACACTACAACCCTATGAGAAATACAAATCATCATCAACCAAATTACATTTGCCTCAATGGCCATTTCAATTTTAGTTGAATTGGTTTACATATATTATTGAAATCCAATAATATGTCCACAAGTTGTTCATTCTCCACATAAATATAAATAAATAATTTTTTTATAAAATCTTTATATTAGTTTCAAAGTTAATGCTAAAACTTTGCATATTCAAGCTTATTTTCACTTTGTACTAGGAGCTAAAGGTAATAAAAAATTGAACATTTGGATCTAATGTACAACTAGCTAGTAACTTCCAACATATAAGTATTGTAGGTTATAGTGGAAATTACAAAGGACGTATTTGGTGAGGATGAAAAACTTCACTGATTGTCCAAGTGTTGTTGTTGCTTAAGGTGGGCTTTGAAGCTTCAAATACTAGGTCAAATTATAGTTGGGTTCCATGATTTGCAATAGAGATCAAGTTGGTTATTGGCTAAACAACCTACATGCATTAACCAAGATAAGATTAGAACTTAACAATCAACTAAAACATACAATATACTTGGCATCATCAAAGATCATTGGATATATGGTCTGCAAAACACAAAATCCATGGTTGTTCATAGTTTGATGTTAATCAACTTTCAATCCAACAATCTAAAAGCATCCAAGGCCTTTAAAATAACCTCTTCTACATCATGGGTGAACTCATATCTGGCATAATTGCCCTTCACAACATGAAGGGAAGGAGGCATAGAAAGTTTTGATGCCAAAATCAAGTGGGAAAATACAAAGGTGGGAGGTTTATCATCACGAAGAGTGTAACAATGACTCTATGGTTGCAATTGTTGGTACTAGAATCCTTGCACAATAATATCCCCTTCTATCCATTCATTACCATCAACATCTTTGAAGGAAGTAACCACAGCATGGGCACCTTTATCAACAAGCATTAGCCAAAGTGGTTCATCTGTTGTAATAGGTACAACCACATTGTCACTTGGGCATAGGTTCTCAACAATCCATTCACCTCCAAATCCAGCTTCAATTTCTTCATCTGAATTATACATCAAATCCGTAACCTTTGAAGTGTTTTTTACCCTTAATATTGTCAAAGTCCATTCTAGAACATGTTATTTATTCACACATTCACTGCTAAGGCCACCATCCATGCAACTTACACAAAAACAAAACAACTAACGGTATTGGTAGAGGGTGGGATCTTTGGATGACAAGGAGTGCACTTGGTCTTTTGAATAGTTGTCCTTCATTGTTGAAAAATCCCATGGCCTTGTCTTGTCTACATCCCCCACCTTAATTTCATGGAAAAACTTGTTAACCTGCTACTTGACATTTGGGTACGCAACATGATATTTATTTGCCTTGGACCTCAAAAAGGCTACTACTTCAACTACATTCTGAATTTGTCTCCCATTAGGTTTAATTTGTTCTTTTCTAACCTCACATTTTAGCAAGGCCCTAACTCCATCAACCTCACCCATTCCATGACTTGTAGCAAAGAAGTTCCAAATCAATTAACACCCCCCTGGACGATTTGTAAAATTAGTGAGGTTAGGATATCGTGAAAGAAAATACCACGCCCTCACACTTTTAAATTGGCTTGAACAACCATCACTCCAAACAATGTGATTGCTTGGAATGCACCCTTGACTTTGTAGATGGCTCCAATGAAGCTGAAAACATGTTGGACAAAAAGTGTCTCATGATTTGTGTCATCTAAAACAAAGTAGTGTTCCTTGATCAAACTAGAATCTAGATTAGTTAGGTCATGAGGTACGAGACTAGGTCAATAGCTATGAGTACTAGAATAGTTACTTGGAAATTATGCCAATGCATACTTTGTACTTCGTTTTGGATTTTCATGGCGAGTTTTTAGAAAAATCAACACAAAAGAGGATTGTTTTAGGAGGAAGGTTCTCTAAATACTCTTTGAATTACAAATTTTGCCATCTTGAAACATAATTATGAAGCACAAATTCTTTCAAACGTGGGTAGAAGTACTTTAATAATTCTCTCAGCAATGTAAAATGGTATTCTAGTTTTTGGGCTTTTTTGTTTCTCCTTTCATATGTTTTCCCAACAACCTCATACCCAATATTTTTCCATTTAATCAACTTATCAAATTGGAGCTCCCCTAAATAGACTTTAAAAGTGGTGACTTCACATTCCAAACATTCACCCTTAAGGCACCTCTTAGCATGCCAAGGAGGCAAGGGGGGTTTTTCACATAAAATTAACATCCACATAGCAGTTAACCCACTAAAAACAAATAGGTGTGCAAAGCACCTATTCATTGAAAACTTTGCATCTTGGTGGGCATTAAAAAAAATTTACATGTGCAGGGGCACATATCATGAATCCCCTTCCTAGTGTGTTGCATGTCATTGACAACAACCATCAACTCTTTCAATTTTGTGTGATAATGGCAGCAACATGTATTCCAATGCTTCAATCACTATACAAACCATGACTTCAATGCTTGAAATAATGTGAGCATGATAGAAGCACTAGGGTGTAAAACCTTGAAAGTTGTGAAGAACTCCAACTATACACATGCGGAACACAAAATTAAATCATATTCTTTTGTATATCACCTCCTTATGCTACTTTAATTACAACATCCATTGTTAGTTCCAAACGTCCCCATGTTACATAGAATTTTGGAAACACCCATGATCTGTAACAATTAAAACTTAGAACATTCCCATGGTTTTGACAAGTAATCAAGTTTGGCCATACAAATTCACACATTCACTCCATGGAATTAAGTCATAACCTAGACTTGTGGACTTTAAACCTATAGACTCATGCATTTAGTCCATGAAATATTGTAAACAAATTGTGAAAGATTGAAAGAAATCACAAAAGGAAGCTAGAAGAGAGAGAGAGAGAAGGTTTTAGAGAATTTAAAGATTAACAAGTAATTGAGTATGAACCCACAAACTTAGGCATTTCGGCCATGGAATTGGATCAAAACTTGGACTTATGGACTCCGAACTTAAAAAGTCATGCACTTAGTCCATGAAAGATTAAAAAGTAACTATGACAGATTAAAAGAGATCAAAGAAGGAAACTGAAACATGAAAAGAAAGATCATGGGTCTAAACAACATAAAAAACTTTGAAAGATTATTAAGTAATTGAGTCTAGATCTACAAACTTAGGCACTGAGTTCATGAAAGATTGTCAAAACTTGGACTTATAGACTTTGGACCTATAAACTCATATATGCATTTAGTACATGAAAGATTAAAAAGTAACTATGAAAGATTAAAATAAATCAAAGAAGGAAGCTAGAACACAAAGAGAGATCATGGGTCTTTGTGGCATAAATCAAAGACTTTGAAAGATTGACAAGCGACTAAATTTGAATCTATAAACTTAAACACTCATTCCATGGAATTAAATCAAAACTTGGACCTACAGACTCCAAACCAACAAATTGTCAAAACTTAGACTTACAAACTCTGGACCTATAGACTCGTGCACCTAATCTATGAAAGATTTAAAAGTAAATGTTCAAAAAATTGAGAGAGATCTGAAAAGGAAGCTGGAACAGAAAGAGAGAAATAGGTCTAAGCAACATAAATTAGAGAATTTCAAAAATTGGCAAGTAAATGAATCTAGACCTACAAACTCATGCACTTAGTCCATTTGGGATTGAAAAGTGAATGTTCAAAAGACTGAGTGAAATCAAAGAAGGAAGCTAGAACACAAAGAGATAGATGGGTTTAAATGGCATAAATAAAAGAATTTCAAAGATATGCAAGTAAATGAATCTGGACCTATAGACTCATGCATTTAGTCCATCTAGGATTGAAAAGTAAATGTTCAATATACTATGTGAGATCAGACATGGAAGCTTGAACAAAAAGAAAGAGATGGGTCTAATCGGCATAAATTTTAGAATTTCAAATATTGGCAAGTAACTAAGTTTGGACCTATAGACTCAAACATTTAGTCCATGGAATTAAATTAAAACTTGAACCTAAAGACTCATGCACTCAATCCATGAAAGATTAAAAAGTAAATGTGAAAGACTCAAAAAAATCAAAGAAAGAAGTTGGAACAAAGAGCTCGGTGTCACAACCCCACTTTGGCCAAGTGTGGGGGGGAAGCCCAACACTTGGAAAAGTTGGAGGTTGGGAGTCTTTCGAGACTCCCGAATGTTTAGAGCTCGACAGCAAGGGCAAAACACCTCGCATTGGGGTGTTCTTGGTGTCATTGGAAAGGTCTTGAAACGTAGATATCGAAAATGCCCTCGTATTGGCAATTCGGACGTCTGCAGCCCAAGTTATGGGCAAAAGAAGGGCCGGGAGTCAAACTGGCAGTTTGACTCCCGACCACTAAAAGTCGGGAATCGACCTCTTCCCGACGTCCGATTTGAGCGTGCGACATGACGTT
>Ga0116231_10011898_pt1 | contig 13116 bp, 12 predicted proteins | sample S1TSphgellanicum_2_FD_89695 | JGI IMG/M metagenome (GOLD analysis project Ga0116231, IMG submission 89695) | Host-associated microbial communities from peat moss isolated from Minnesota, USA - S1T2_Fd - Sphagnum magellanicum MG | ecosystem: Host-associated > Plants > Peat moss > Unclassified... | reverse complement strand
TTACTTGCCCTTGTGCACCATTTCTTTCGGGTCTCCTTTCCATGATCGTACTGTACGCTGAAAGGTCCACCGAAAAGGTCCGCCGAAAGGTCCCCGGCGCAATGAAAGCCAAGTGCCTCTAGATGAAGCTCAAGAACCATTTACAAAACAAAGTTTCCAGCACCGCTAGGGCTCGTACCGCTTTTAGAACCACCTTTTTTCGCTACACTTTTCATGTTTCCTTTTTTTTTTGTTTTTTTTTTTTTGTTTTGTTTTTTTTTGGGTTTTTTTTTTTTTTTTTTTTTGTCTTTAGCCAAAGTGGAAACCATCCATTGGAAGATGAAGAAAAAGTGAGGATCACACCCCTAGAAAGATTTTGCCAAATCTGGCTATCAACCAAATATGAAGAATAAATTCATAACAACCTTGTGGGTAGGGCTGTTTTTGTGAAATGCCCCTTTGTATTGGGTCAATCCAAAGGGCATCTATGGGGGTATTGATGTGTGCCTCTATAATTATGCTCGGTAATGCCAGGGCATTACCCTACACATAAAGTACTTGGAGAAATTTCCTATTTAAGTTTTTTAGTAGAGAGGTAAGGTCCACATACCCCATTCTCCTATATACCATTTTGGGATAAAAATGAGTTTTTTTTAATATAAACTAAGAATAAGGAAAATGTACACATTTTCAAATTAATTTGTTAAAAAAGTCAAATCCAATGTCCAAATGCAAGAATTGAAGTGTTTGAATTAACTTTGATTACCATAAACAATGCTTAAAAGCAAGACTTAGCCTACTAGAAGACAACCATGGTATGGTCAAGGGTTGGTTGGTTGGTGATGGAGTTGAAAAGTGGTTTGGAATTCATCTTTGGGTGTTCTAATAGTTTTTTGAATACATCTAATTTCTTTAAATAACCTTTAAATTATGGGCCTCCAAAGTAATGAACTTTTCACTTGAACTATATCCACACCACACACCTATCACTCCTAACATGTGCACTTATCATTCCTAACATGTGCTCTTTAATCACATGTTAACATTTTTCAAATTAATCTCAAATTTTATGGTTGCCCAAATTTCTCACCTTCTTGCTTATGTACTTGAGCCAAAGGGGAAGGGAGACACTTTGTCTTCACATAGAAACCTATATTTTGAGGGAGCTTCCAAAGTTTCAATTATTTTTGTTTTTCTTGTGATGAGTCAATCAAGTGAGCTAATTGCAAAAACTTTTATTTTAAAAAAAAACAAAAACTTGGGAAACACGCATTTGATTAATAGAACTAACAAAGATTAGGGTTTAGGTCATACTTACTTTTTTTTAACCTAGATGCCAAAATATATCCAACTTTGGGTATGGATATTTTTCACATATATTCAAGGTTATGATTAGGGTATCAACTTATATATATTCATTAGGGTATGTTGATTTGTGTGAAATACATTTGAGTAAATAATATACCATATCCCTAGCCAATTTGTATATTTATGTAAAAGGTAAACCTACACTAGACTGATTTAAACTAGTGTTGGCATCTTATTGACTTTTCACCCAGTTATCAACCCGGTTAATAATAACCTACGTGAATGACCTAATTATCATCCAAGTAGGTTATCAATCTTTTAACATTAGTACCCAAAAAAATTAAACATAAAAAATTAATACTTTTAATTTTAGTTTGTAAAAAACCCTTATAGTTGGATAATAACCAATAGGATAATAGGTGGGTTATCAATTGATTATTTGATAACCTACCCTTATGCATAATCAATAGATAATCTCAAAGCTTAGATGTGCATGCAAATGTGTGCTCCAGTAGACTTCAAACTATAGTCAACCATTTAAAATGATGCGGGGTTAGGTGTTGGGTAAACCAAATACAAAAACACAAACTTTTCCTTAAGATTTGAGAAAATGCAAAGTTTCACCTTGTGGGTAGATCTCACCTTAGGGTTAGATTATGTATTATATGCCATGAACAATAATGAAACGAGCTTTGGACCAGTTGAAAAGTTGGAGTTCTCGAAACCATCTATGTTTTTTTGTAAACTAAAATTGTTAAAGATTTTCATAATTCATCACAATTTCTTAGATTTGCAACCTTAGATTGCCTTTGATTCCTATAAACTGAGTTGCAATCTACCTAATATTTAGATGCGAGGTTAACGATGGTGTTGTCAATCTAGAAGAGATTGAAAATTGGAGCTTTGGATTAAGGCAACACATGTGGAAGAAATTTGTAATGTCAAGTCATCTATGTATTAGGGAAGGACCAGACTGACTTTGTGAAGGATGGATGTTAAGTGATGAGGAAACAGTTTTTTTGTTCCATTCCAGTTCCCTAACTAACCATGGTGGTTAGCACATTTGTTTAATTTTTGTCACCTAAGTACTAATTGCCCACTAACTACTACATGTCTAACCCCAGTTGGAAAATATTATTGTCATTATTATTATTATTATTATTATTATTATTTTAAAAATTGAAAAATTGGAACCTAAATAAAATGAGTGTTGGGGCCGGTTTTGGGTTTGGTTTAAGCTAGGGGCTAGTTCTCCATTTCAGATTTGAGTTCCATTTCGAGTGGCAAAACTTGTTTTTGAAAATTTTAAACTTATAGTCTAGGTACTCAATAATTAACTTGAGAACCAATCCAAAATCAAAACCAAACAACACTAGTATAAACTAGTATTAGCCAATGTATATGGTTTTAAACATACCCTTCACGTAAGTGCAAATAACAAATTTATTTACATTCCATGTAAGTCTAAATCTATATAAATCCATTTTAAGCCATTTAAAACCATGTAAGTATCAATGATTTACACTTAACCCACTATGTAAATATGTGTAAGTCATGATGACCAATCTCTCAATGACTTTATAAAAAATCAAAATCAATGAACCAACTTGTAACAACCTACCTATTTTTGTTTTTATTTTTATTTTTTAGTATCATACCTACTAGGTATTGCAAAATAAATAAATAAATATGTCAATTCTTTACATTGGGTTACACCCTCAAAATGGGTCATTCCCGAAATATATGTCCCCTTGACTCCACCTCAAGCAATCACTTATTTCAAGAACACCCCAGTCCTCAAATGTTAACATACTTTTTTTTCCCACAATCAATTGTTGGTAGTGGAAGCATTAAAAATGCAAATGGGTAGGATTTTTTTTTAAAGCCAAGAGGAGGCAAGAAGAAGAGAATATGGGGCAAAAAAAATTTAATATGGTGGGTGAAGCATGTACAAGTTGATATTAAGTAATGAGGTGAGAAGGTTGGGGGATGAAGTTCTTTTTTCTCTTCCAAAGTCTAGTCAAATACATTTATGTAAATGTAAAAAAAATTTACTTAAAAGACCTTGATTTAGTCTAGGGATGGGATATTGATAATGTTTAGTCACAACCCAAATGTTATTTGGGGTTTTTACCTTAGTACTAGTGTAGGTGCTCATTAACCCAAGGCATGTGGTAAGCACCTATTCTTCAACCTATCTACCTCCATATAAGACTTACCTCTTACAAAATGGGTCATCAATGTGAAATCAGATGCAATATTAGTCGAAGTTCATCATGTTGGTGGTTGTTGGTGTACTCTACCATAATGGAAGGCTTGCTCCTAAGGCCTTCCTTCATTTGAGGGACATGGTGGTCTAGCACCCAAGATCAAGGTCTAAGAAATAAGGTAAACCCATGAAACCAAGCATTCCCAATATAAAGTGTGAAAAACTCTTTACTTGAATGGCCAAAGGTTTGCATGCAAGTAGTGGAAGGTTTATTTTATTCCTAAATGCATCCTTTGTGTGGGGGAGCATTGTTTTTTGTATTAGCAAGTTTTTTGCCAATTTTCTACTCATGTAGGGGCTGCTACCTTTAAGCTTGAATTTTAATAATGATATTACAAATTCTAGTTTACTATAATTATTCACTCCACAACACTTTCATTTTGTCACACACAACCCATAAAAATAAAAACAACATTTAGGAACCACATTGCATACACTTTACATTGTTTAGAAACATGTCCCTTGGCAATAGTAATATCTTCTCATATAATTAAAAAATAAGAGTTTTTACTATTACCCAAAGGCTAGTGGTAGGCATTATTTTTTGTTGAACAATAGAAGGAACAAGGTTCAAGTTATTATTGTAACCCATTGTAGCACACTATTGAGTGTTCAATGCTTGCAAGCAATAAGTTTGTAGCTTGAATTGTTAACTATGTAAAATTTATATCATAGGTAGTTTTGTTATGTTGTTGCTTGTATTGTGTGCAAGTTGAAGGCTAGAAATTGGTTGAATTTAGGATATTACAATTCACAAACTTGTCATCAAATCTAGATTCCAATCCATCATGATTTGGTACCCACAACTTACAAGCATGCATTGATGGTTGACCACGACTAAATCTTCCAAGATTTTCAACAATTATTTCGAATATCCATTAAATCTCTAAAGTTTGACCTCAATATTCATATCATAATCAATTTTATTTGAACCTCGTGGCAATGCAACTTGATTTGAAATTGAATCATGAATTTAGTAGGACCTCTAACCATTGACCACATATAATATAGATTATATGTAAGTAAGAACTTACAACTTGAGGTTTACTACTTGAGCCTTGAACATTAAGCATGTAGGAATAGCACAACTCCACTTAAGGTAAGCATGTTGCTTCTTTTTTCTTCATTTTTTCATTGTGCTACTACTTGTTTGCAATTTGCATTTACAATTAATGTCTTTCAGATTTATAGTGAATGTGTTTACAATGACTTTGAACTTGTGAATGTGTTGCAAACTTACAATCAATATGTTTCAATTTAAATGTGATACTTTTCAAACCCAAGTTTGGTTTTAAATGTATATAAAATATAAGTTTGGCCGTAACTATGATTGCAATTTTTATCTAGTTTTATGGGTTATTGTTCCACAAAAATTAACGTTTTAAATTCATGATAAATATATTGTGTTATGATGAACTTAATTCATTTTACTAGTTTTTAACAAACAACTCCAATAATTTACAATGTCAAATAAGATTTACCATATGGATCATGTTTGATACACACAAATACCCCTTGTAGTTTTTATTGAAAGATTAAGCTTCATGATACATTAATTAGCCCACACACTAGTCATCTCATTAATAATTTTTTTTATGGTTTTTTTGTTTGAATGGAGAATCATTTGAAAAGACACCATAATTTTTATTGTTTCCAAGCCACACCAATTCTTAGTCATAGTTTCAATGAAGTTGAAAGCCTCAATAATTGCAGGAAATTGTATAAACCCAATGTTTTTCAAGTTTTGCAAAGATCCAATGGTGGATTTCAAAAATATAGCAATTTAAACAAAAGAGTGTCAAATTTTGACCTCTATTTTCCATTATAACATTTATTAAAAACCATCCAAGCATTGGAATGCTTGTGCTTGTTGGGAAATTGTTGAAAATTTTTCATCATTTTGTGTTGATTTCCATTAAGGAAGAAAAATTTTCTTCACTTTTTCTTTCAAATTTTGCAGAGGAAGTAATGACAATCAACAATCAAAGTTGGATTTCCATCCATTGCTATGGGGTGGTAGGTTTTAAACTTTTGTTTATTTTGTTCACATTTAAACATTTGGTTGAAAGTGATACTACTACCACAAACATTGAAGTTGCTATTTGTTTTGTTCTATTAGTATATGGTGGTTTGTCTCAAGGTTGGATTGTTGAATGTTTTGTTTGTTTAGGAGTTGATGGTGCCTCCACATTTTAAGGGGTTAGATTTAAAATTATTATCCTAATGGAGACTGAACAAGCACCCTACTTCATCAAGATCCATTATATGGCACCTAGAATGAACCTTGTAGTGTAGAGTTTATTTTCCATGTTAATGGTTTCCAAATTGGAATATCTCCTTCAATTGTTTTATGGGTATTTCTCTAATCCCCCCAAACACCATCTTGAATTCCAAAAACTTGAGATTACAAAAACAAAAGGTCTAAAAGTTGATGTGAAGGTGGATGAACATGTTGGCATCTTTGAAGTAGGTTGAGAAAAAATACAAGATGTTAATTGCTAAGATGGCAATTGATTTTAGCTCCATGGAAGGAGCATGAGGCCAATTTGTTAAATTTGTGTGATGTTGATATGATCTTGGTCTCGTCTTATGTTTTGCCCATGTTAAAATTTGTTAATCCCTTGATGAAGTTTGTGTAGGGTATAATTATACTTGTATGTGATTACATTACAATGGTCAAAATTTGCCAAATAGACTTATTCAAGATGTATGGTGATTCAAAAACATCCTTCTAGGTTGTAAACTTTCCAAGATTGATTAATGTTGTTATAAACAGATCTTGTAAGATTGCGTGTGATTGGGCAATTAATTTAAATGATGGCACAAATCACTTGGTTTTTTGGATAAATGGATAGCCCAAATGGTTCATTATGTTGATCCTTTAGGTGGTTTCCATTCTCTAGTTCTTTATGATAACTTTGAAACAACTATCACAATTGGGAAAGCCCAATGCATTATTACATCTAACTTGTTAACCATTGAGTTGAAGTGTAGGTTTTTGGATTATGAATTGATGAATGTTCTTGGAGTCATTTACTGCCTACAACCAAATTGTGAGTCCATTTTTACAACTCATTTGAACATGATCAAATGGCATTATTATACATCCAATAAACTTGGTACATTTAGCTCATGGCTTTTAAAGCCATTTGAGGGGATATTTTGGATTTGTAAACATCCCTTTTCAAGCTAACCATGAATAATCAAGCTCCTAGGGCCATGGAAGGGCCTAGAGATAAAAATCTTGTCATTAAATTATGGCATCAATTTGCCATAAACAATTTGTTGGTTGTCTATCTCTTTGAGTTCATAAAATTCAAATGGCCATTGTCCAAGTCATTGGCAACATAAAAATGGGAAAAAAAAATTCACATTGACCTTTATGAAGTCCAAGCTTTGAAATTGATTGGTTGGACATCTAGGCATTGCTATACACATGTTTGTTCAAGATTTTTTCATTAAGGACACTTTCCCTTTCCAAGTTGCTATTGCAAATTGGAATGATGGAGACAAGGTCATTATAGGAATGAATGCATGATTGTTTTTTTCTCATAATATCACATGTTTTGAAATTTGATACAATTTGTGTTATGATATTAAAATTGGCAATTGCTATAGGCACCTTGTGTTGCAATGGAGTGGGGTTCAAATGTCTTGCAAGGTCTTTTAAATTAGCAATTACATTTCAATTTTCGATCTTACTTGTAAACATGTTGCATGTTGCCTAAGTGCATAACAAATTTATACATTAGAAGCTTCAAAATTAAGCACCTTTGCAATCTTGAAGCTTGTTTTTTCCCACTAAGATGTGTAAGTGGGAGCCACAAGGTGCACTTGCCAATTCAAAAGCCTTTGCCAAATTGTCGCTTCTCTACTTGCAATTTAACCACATGCATCACACTATCTCATTTGGGCAAGTCATCATATGGACATTGCCTTCAGATGCCCTTGTCACTCATGCTACAAATTTAGAACATAATTAAAAAAACCTGGTGTGTAGATAGTTGCAAATATAAAGAGAAAAACCTTGGAATATTAGGGTAATTCATGTAAGATTGGAAATGTTCGCAAGAAATTGGGATGTATTGTGAGGAATCCCCCATTGGTAACATTGGTTCAGTGCATAATTAAGGTAGCCTACCCCAGACTACATGAGTAGCAAAATATCAAGATTAAGAAGAAATTCATCCCCAGTGGTGTTATACCTGGTTTCCTTGTTAATAAAATGATACCCAAAATTCTAAACATTTCATTGTAATTTCAGGTCTTATGAATTTGTATGAGCAAAACCAAGCCAACCCTTCCCTTTTCTAACTTGCTTTCTTTCCCTTTCCCCCAGTTTTAGTTTCAATGAAACTGGGGCCCAGTTAGTCCCAGTTTGCGGTACTTTACCGATAGCTCTATTATCAATAAAACTCTTTTACAATAGAGTTGTCAATAAAATATCCCAAATTGGGGGTTAGTGGGCCCAGTTTCATTGAAACTGGGGACCAAACTCTTTTACAATAGAGTTGTCAATAAAATACCGCAAATTGGGGCTAGTGCACCCAGTTTCATTGAAACTGGGGATCAAATGAGAAGTGAGGATGAAAACAGCCTACAAGAGAAAGATGGACCCAATGAGTTGGTAGCATAATTTGGTGCTGGGGGAGTTTCACTCCCAGTTTTGGATTTGCATTACCTGCTTCTTCACTATTTCTCATATACTCCATTAAGTGGAGCCTTGTCAGAATAACATGCTCTCAATCTTCTGGACTGATACCCAGTTTCATGAAACAGTACCCAATTTTGCCCACTTTACAATTACACTTGAATTGAGGATGAAACAAGGATTAGAAGGTCAAACTAGGGCCCAATGACACCCTGACTTTACTGATAACTCTATCAATCTGGTGTGTACTGTGACAATTCTAAGTAGTGTGGTGTGGTTGTTTGAATTTTCAAGGAATCGTGGATGAACTCTGGTTTTCTTTCTAAATATTTTGGACAGAATCAAACAACCATTTGTCCTGGTTATTTCAAGACCCTTAAAAAACCTGCAACTTTCATGAAAGAACCGATAAAGAACCAGCAGTTTTCTGGCCAGCAATTTGATCCTTTTAATTTTTATTGGAGAACCAAGGTTATATACGAGAATCAGATCTTTGATTTTTTGAGACCCAAAGTTATGAATCTTAAGAATCGCCCTGATAACAGGGTCAGGTCCTGTTTCTGCCCAACACTCCTTAATCTACTAAGAGCATCTCCAGCGGTGCTCAGTAAGTGACTCTGTGAAAATATTTTTTACATCCAAGTTTAGTTATGTACGCTTTTGCAACCCCATCAATACAACTGAAACTGGAAAATCAGCAAATAGGTGGGGAACTACTAATAACAAACCACCTCGACCAATCATTATGATGGGCCAATCAGAAACACTGAGCCGCAGTTAGATCATATTTATTATACTCTTGGCTGCAGCTGAACAGCGCTGCTGAGCCTTTCACCAGCCACGGCACAATTTATGCTGAGCCACAACCATTTTCCTCAGTCAAACCGGCATATGTTCAATTTGCTTCATCCATTTTTACTGTGCAGGATCACATACCGAGCACCGCCAGAGATGCTCTAAGAAGGCTTCTATATTGACAATTGTTTGGGATTCTTGTGTGGGGAATTAACTTCCCCAGGAATTTGCTAGTTATATTAAATCCATGATTTTCCCATCTTCATTTTTGGTCCCCCGGCTCTTAATTTCCAAGATGTTATAATCTTTGGAGTTGACGAGGGTAGCACCCCAGTGTGGGCCATTCCCCAAGTAGTGGGTCTAAGACTAGACGGTAGTCTAGTCTTGTGGGTGCACCTATGTATAGGGCAAGGAGCCGCTTTGAGGCTCTTCCTAGATTCTGGGCCCAGCCTGGGGGGCCTGTGCCAGCAGGCTGGGCCCCAGACTCCAGGAAGAGCCTCAAAGCTGTTCTTTTCAAATTTGAGGACATCACAAAAGTGGAAGATACCCTTCTTTCTTTTTTTTTGTTTTGGGATCATCCACTTCTGCAAAGTCCTTCTAATTTAAAGTGAAATTCTGCCAGGGGAGGTGCTTTCAAATACAAAGATCAAATTTTTAATTTTCTTTATGGAAAATGTAAGTGTCAATTTGTAGCCATAACATGCATTTGATGATTTTGGAGAGGCATTATGAAGGTGTTTAGTGTGCCCCGCAAGTACACAAGGAAATTTCTCAAAATGCTTTATGTGATATAGAACAATCAAATAGGACAAACAATGTGCCCGAACCTTGTCTCTCAACATGAGGAGAACATTGCAATGTTGAAATTGTACACATAACTGCTAGTTAGGGTTTGTGAGAGAAGCATGTGTTAAATGCGCCAAAATCTCACTTGAAGCTCCTCGCAATTGACATGTTTTTTGCATGGCCCACATGCTAAAGGCATGTAACATTTGAGTCCTAGTTCACCAAGGCAACTCATAGATAACAATTCAAGGCATTAATTTGGACAACTTCATTGGTCAAAACTTTTTTCTTCACACTTACCCAGAAGCCTATTACAACATTTTAGTGTGATTATACTTTGATCAGAACTCTTCAAATTAGTTCAGGGCCCCCAATCTAATAATCTCACTGGTCGCGTGCTAGGCGTTTCTTTTCACCCCTAGACACAAGGTTATTCCAGATACATTAGAGATATCCGTAAAATTAGGTGAAGACGGTCCCAGTAACGTGAGTTTGGTCATACACGATGCAAAAGAAACTTGCATAAAAGTACATTAGCGTTCAAGGGGGCGGGGTTAGGTTTAGGGCTTATGGTTTATGGTTTAAACCCTAAACCCATGCAAACCAAAGGATTTCCAGGATTCCAGATGCAAACCATTGAAGTACATTTTGAAATTGATATTATGGTTCAAACTAAACTAATTTGATTGCAATGTCCTACCAAGGCTACTAGAAGTTAAACTGCCATCAGGAGATTGACTTGCCTATAGAATATGACTTCAGTCAGCTCATTGAACTACTTGTAGTGTAGGAAAGTTTTTTCCACTAGATATGTGTGACTATATCAAGCAAAATCTGAGCTAACAATACAAGAATGCAGTGATTCAAAAGTATTATGTATGTATCTTTTGGTGCCAAGTTTGCTTTTCCTAGTCTAATTCATTGTCATTATGTTTAATGCCAAAGAAAATACATTTGACATACCCAAGTTTAAGAGGCATATATGTATTGAAAAGTCCAAGTCATTACATAACCTTGAGTTCCAATCACATGTCAAAACTCAATATCTCGTTAACTATCATGTACACATAAAATCCACAAACTTATAAACCGTCGAATTGTAGTACTGGTTTTGATGGCCTTTGTACGCTAGAGGTCATTGTGTATACATTTCAGGACCTAGGGCTTTTGACTACAAGGGAAGAAGATTTGGGCATCCAGGTTGAGCTTGTTATATAGTCTTTGCCAATGCAAAGTCAAACGAACAATCGACAATGCTAATATGGTCTAGAGATACTTCACATATAATATCAACAGATACACATAAAGCACTCCAAGGTTATTTTTCATTTTATTTGGAAGCACCTCCCGACATGGAAGATGATTTTGTCGACTAAAATAACCCTCAATGATCCAAATAAAAATCCTTCTGTACTTTGCACTTGGGAAGGCAGCTTGTTCCTGCAAGTTTCCCTTAATTTTTGAGCCTATGCCCTCAAGGCTATGACCCTCAAATTAGGTGACGCCCTTGGGAATAGGCCTTCCCCTATACTATCTGGCTAGACACATATGCCCAAGAGTTGCAGCATATGTAATCTCAAGATCCAAGCTATTACAGGGGGACTCAACTTGGTTGTGTGGTCCAAAGGTGGTGCTCAACCACTAGCTCAAGCTTTCACATTTCTTTGCAAGAAAACCAGATGCGGGTTGTTTGGGGTTGGTTATTCTCACCAGGAGCATACCCTTGAGTGACAGAACCTTGATTGAAATAACCAATTCAAAGTGCATAATGCTCAATTTTGCCATGTTTTTAAATTCAGATTGCACAATCCCCCCTACACAAAATTGGCACATTTGTGAAGGACCCAAAAACCTTATGTTGAAATTGGACAAACGAAACAGGGACAACCTTGAGAAACTTGTGCTTTCATAAGTGCTATGACACCCTTCACAGATTGCATCTACTCTACAATTTTGGCAGTAGGAAAATTGGTCAAGGGATGGTGAAACAAGCTGAATTTAGACTCAAAGGTAGAGACATTGACACAAAGACTAGCATAGTGTGCATGGGCACAATACTAATAATGAAGAATGGTTGCTTGTGTTTATAAATTTTTTTCTTGGGCCATCTCCATTATCCTCAACTGAAACAAGTGTCTCCTCATCCATGGCTTGGGCCCCTTATGGCAAGCTTAAAACCAACAACATGTAGATAGGAAATGATCACAAATCATTTGCTTACTCAGGAATTAGAGCCTTGATGGCAAACCCCCTCCAATTACAAAGGTTTTGCTTGTGACATAAGCGGACCAAAAATGCTAAAAATGCTACTTCTTCTGCCAAATCATCTGTTGCCCCTAACCTTTTCAACAATGTCTGTGACTCCTGCTCACATTACACAAACCACAACAGCCAGATTACAAAACAGAACCAATCACTATGCACACTTCTCAAGGTATCTTGTCCTCAGAACTATGACAGAGGCCAAGACATGTGAAATAACTCATAGTTCATTGTATTAAAAAGCATATAGCTCAACATCATTTCAGTTTAAAATTCCACCTCAATTCACATAATAAACACACCTTGAAATTTTGAGTTTCAAGGATCCATTTTGAGGACAGAACTCATCAGAGGTACTACATGCAAACATGGTTGCATGCACATATGAAATGCCTGCACCAAATTCCAAACCACTCGTCAATATACCCATATACATTCACAAGTGCACGTACTGCAAAGTTTGTCTTGCACTTCTAAAACAAAGGGAATATCATTGAAAGGGACAAAAATATTGAGTGCCCAGTTCATAAGCTATAGACAAGAAAACAAAGCCAAGCATGCAACCAAAAGGAAAACTCATCCCCAAGGAGTGGGTTGGGCAGAGACTTTACCATTCCCAACTTATTAACCATGACGTCTGCAAGTTGGGTGGGAGCAAAGCTCATGGCAATTCCATGGACAATGCCATCTTTGCTACTAATGCCTGCCTGCCCACATTCATGAAAATGAAAACAAATCGGAATATAAGCCAAACTCATACGAGAAAACATCTTTTGAAAGATCATGTCATCAAAAGATTTCCAACTTGACATGCAAAATTTTCCAAAGCCTAAAGTTTTTCACCTCTGCATGTTTGGTGCATACATGTTGCCCATCTATCTTTGTGGTTGTAACTAGTTATAAGTTGGAAGGCCCTTAACTCAAACTCAAGCAATGGAGTCTGATCACTAGAAGAAAAACATGTATTTTCGACTACTCTTTGCGACTAAATTTTAGTCGCAAGAGACATTTTGCAACTAAAATCCTTTTAGTCGCCTAAGACAAGTCGCATGTGAAAACTAGTCGC
>Ga0116231_10011896_pt1 | contig 13120 bp, 5 predicted proteins | sample S1TSphgellanicum_2_FD_89695 | JGI IMG/M metagenome (GOLD analysis project Ga0116231, IMG submission 89695) | Host-associated microbial communities from peat moss isolated from Minnesota, USA - S1T2_Fd - Sphagnum magellanicum MG | ecosystem: Host-associated > Plants > Peat moss > Unclassified... | reverse complement strand
GTATTTGGAGGGCATCTTATATTTGTGAGTATCCCTCCTACCACTTCCGCCTCATATTTTATGAACCCTTAGGCTTATGATAAGGTTTGCCTTGTGTTTTATTGTGGGTAACACCTTACCACAAGTTGGGGACTTTCCCCAAATAAAGGGCCACATCCACCTATTTCTTCATCCTAGGGCCCTTTAGGAATGTCCCCATTATGGGGCTTTACCCTAGGCTTCAAATTATTTTGATTTTGATTTTATTCAATACATATAATAATAAAAATTTGGGTCATATAATTCATTGGCAAGAGTCTCATTGACTTTGATTCATTCATTTGATATTTAATCGTCTTTTGGGTGTATAATTCAATAATAAGAGCCACTATTTTTGTATTCTCCATTTTGTGATGTAGTTGAAATGGCAATCATCCGTACTAGGATTTATCCAAAGTTGGCTATCGACAAAATATGAAGGTAAAAAAATTAAGCATTTTTCCATATTTTTGGCTACCTATTGGAACTTAATGTAGAATTCGGGGCTTTAAAATTATTATTATTATTATTATTATTATTGAATTTTTTTGACAAGTAGAAACACAAAAACCCATGCAATTCACTAATGCCATGTGTATTGACCACAATGGCAAAGGAACACAACATTTTGTTAGGATGTGTAGGGTCACACCCAAGGAGTAGAGTGTTCCCAAAATAAGCACCCACCCGAGGTGGAACCAATGGGGGCACTTATTTCTCGAAACACCCCACTCCAAGGGCATTATTACCTAGCATAAAGACATACGAGATTTTTAGTTTTATTTTATTTCATTTTTCCCCATAATACTTGATGAGAATTTCATTAAGTTGAAATAACAAAACATTTTGCTCTATAATACCTCCAAATACACTAAAAAATTTCTTTTAGTTGAAGGAATATGTCTTTTAGTTGAAGGAAGAATTTCACATATGACTTCAATGATTCAGCCCCAATTAGCACATTTAGGGTTGGGGTCAAAACAATGGGAAGTTTGATTGAAGCATAATTGTTTCAACTTTGCCATTGAAGTTTAGTAGGGGATGCTTGTGTGCTTAGGAAGCAAATATTAGCTAAAATAAGTGACCAACAATGACATACTTCAAATTTCCCAATTGGTCTCCATAATTTACATGTTATCATGAGAATTATTAAAAATAAATGTAAGGGTCTCCCCAATCATAGTGAAGTCACTTGGCCAATACTTGGGGATCCACATTGCCCTTTAGGTCCAATTGCAATCCAACAATTATATGTTAACAATTGCCTTTGGGTTCATAAGGGATCATTGCAAGGCCAAGTAATTTTGTTAGGTACATAGAGAGGGTCATATGTTTTCTTCTCTTGTAGGACATGAAATAAGTTTAGGGTGAAAAGATTATAGAAGAACACCACCAAAATCTTAAGACAAACACAAAGTTACCACAAAGTTAAGGTTGGAGCACATTGAAAGTGCTTCTTGACAAATAAACACATGAAAATAATATTACGTGTCACCAAAATTTCCATTCATGGGTGTAATGATCATTTGATATTTCAAGCAATGAAGTTTGAGTGTGTGGGTGAAATTGTCCAATGTGTGTATGTTAATATGACAACCAATTTGTTTCAATTATTTAAGAAATCATTAAAACATGTATCATATCAAAATTAAAAATGATTCATTTGCAAAAATTCCACATGTGGAACTAAATTTGAACATTAATTGGCATAAAATGAAAAAAATTAATTAATTAAAACTTTCATAATCATAATTTTCATGAAATTTTCTAACAAATATGTGTGTGTGTGAAATTCATTCCATGTAATAATTCAATTAGTCAAGAAAATCATTTAAATGTGACCCTAGAAAATAAAAATTGAAACAATTGATTTGTAAAAATTACACATGGGTGGAAATAAATTTGATCATTAATTGGCATACGATGAAAAAAATTGGAATTTTTTGGTACCAAATTTTATAATCAAGTCCATGAATTTTTCTAAACCACATATGTTAGTGTATGTGTCTTGTACATTCATTTCATGTAGTATTTCAATTTGTCAAGAAAAAAATTGAAAACATGCACCCAAGGAAGATAAAAATTGAAACAATTGATTTGTAAAAAAATCCATGGGTGGAACTAAATTTGAAAATTAATTGACAAAAAATGAAATAAAAAGTTGAAGTCAAAACTTTCAAAGTCAAGTTCATGAATTTTATTAAACAACATATGTGTGTGCATGTTTGTGTGTCCATGTGTGTGTCTTTGAAATTCATTCTTGTGTAGAATTTCAAGTCAAAGGCATTTTCATCATCAATTGAAGGATATTATAAACATGTATTTAATTAATTCTAAATTAAAATTTTAATTTTAGACTTTTCAAATTTGGTGGTTAAAATCAAATTTTTTGAACAAAACATTGGAATTTATTTTTTGTTGGATAATTTATCGAAGCAAAATATTATTAATATTTATTGTTGCATCATATAGTGGTCCTCAAATCAAGTTTCTCTCCAAATTTTCAATCTGCAAATGGTCATTTGTTAATTCTAGACTTTTCAAAAGTTCAAAATAAACTAAATACATGATATAATTGTTGAAGGCTAATTTGATTTTCTTTAAAAAATAAAAATTCAAAAATTGTAATCACACATATTTCCCATCACCTCTTTTTACAATCTTAAGTTTTCTACACAAAATTTCCCTAAACATGTCACATGATTAACAATAATAATATAATTAGTAATAATATTATGTGAAGACAATAGCCCAAATGGTTGGGACTCATGGCATCCCTTTGAAGTGGGTGAAGGTTCAATTCCCCACCCAATCATCTTATGATCCATATCCTAGGTGGGCAAAAGAAAATTAGGTGACTAAAAGTGTTCAAAAATTTCTTATTGGTCAAGTGAAAGTGGTTTTAAAAAGGCCATGTCAAATGAACTAGTGTTGGGCAGTTTTTTTTTTTGGAACCTAACTCCAATGGTTAAAGATAGGTTATATACATGTGATTAGTGATTCTAAAACATCAAAGAACCAATTCACCATTAACCAACAGTTTTCAAAAATCATAGAACCAATTTTGAGCCTTAACAAACACTAGTAAAAATCCTATCGTTTGCAACCAATCATAATGCAATTGTGTGCAACTAGGTGTCATTTGCAATGACAAAATTGGTATTGCATAATTTTTTGGCCAAATGATTGTGTGTGCAACTAACATGCAACTAGTAGTGTACAAAATGAACACATGTTATAAAAATCATGACCTAAGCTAAAACAAACCTACGTTAATAAACTAAATATATTTAGTTAGGCTATGTATAATAGTTTATAGCTTTAATACTAAGGTTAAACCAATGTTAATTAATGTTGCCCTAGGTAAAACATTGGTTAATTTTAGGTTAAACTCATATTAATCAAAGTTAATTTAATCTATATATATATATATAATTTATCAACTGTAATGATTAAAAAACTATTATAACTATACTTATAATTATTAATATTATTACTTAGGAAGTTAATTTAAATTTTTTTATTATGGTATAATATTTTTGGTTAGTAAGTTACATAAATTAAACCTATGATTACTTATTAATAGATATTAATAGAGATTATTATTATTATTATTGTTATGGCTAATAGGCTACATTACGTTGCTTATAAATATCTTAGCCTAGGTTAGATACTAATTTAAGTTAATTATTAATTTAAATTAAGTAATAATATTATAATATATTTTATCATTAATTATTATAGGTAATCATAACTATTAAAATGTTATTATATATTTATATTTCTTAACCAATTAATATTATTATCAATATGTTATATTATTTAACCTATTAAGTTTTATTACTTATAGTATAATCAATTTAGCTAATAGGTAAATTAGGTTAATATGGCATAAGTAGCATGTAGTATTTGTATGTAGGTTGCAACTACATTGGTTGCACTTGCAATTAAATTTTTTATCGCATATTTTTGTGCCTAGATTCCAAGTGTGCACACTATATAAGTAAGTGCATTTGTCTTATTCACAAGCCAAGTACCAAATGTTGTTTGTAATGGGCCGATAAAAAAAGTTTAACCCTAAAAGTTAAATCAAAACACAAAATTAGATTATTTAAAACCTACCTACCTACCTCCCTACCTATGACCTACCTACCTACCTACCTCCCTATTTACCTACAACCTACATAATTAAAAAATAAATAATGAATGGGCTTTTTAAAATTGCCACAAGTCACCACATAATTGGCTTTCACAAATGGACACATGTCAAAATTTGATTCACATCTTATGGGATGGCTAATATATTATTAATTTATTAATAATGATGAATATTCAAATAATTTTTAAATGCCACATGTCACCATATATTTGACCTTCAAAAATGAACATGTGTCACCATGGGCAACCCGTGTAGAATAATATAAATGTATAAAATATAAATTCATACCATATTTATTATCTGCATACACAATGTTGTATGCAACTACTAATTGTGTGGAACTTGTCTTATGCAACTATGGGGTTTAGTAGTTGCATGTGTCATATGCAATTGAAAATTAGTTGCATACGACAATTACAAAATGACAATTTTATTTTAGTGAAGGTTATGAAACATCAAAGAATTTACTATAACAAAAAAGAAGGCCAATTACAAACCAAGAGATGTTTTATACATTATAACATAAGGTTGTTAAATTGGAACACAATAAGATTCACATAAATTCAAAATTGAATTGCATACAAAGTATTCATAACTTGCTACTAATGTTTTGACATAACTTCCATTATGACTATAGGCATTCAATTGGATCAGCTCACTCTAAACCTCCTCTCACGCAAGCTATGATGATCTTTTATATGTTCACTTTGATAAACAAATACCACAAATTCTAACTAAACATCCCATCCAACCCACAAAACCACAAAGGTGAACAAACTTGGAACAAAACTTGGAATTGGTATAAACAAGCCAACACTGATGTTCCTAGCAAATTACTATTGATCTTTAGAACCCAAAATCACCCCTCCCAAAAAATAAGTATTACGCTTAAAACTCCCAAATGAATAGGGATTCAACCCACCTCATGTTCAATGCATAAAAATAGCCCATATATACTAAACTTGAACAAGATGAATCACACATAGATCAACCTTATGATCTTTTAGAGCCTTTCATCACTTCCATTGAATGATTATACATATTCTACTATTTTTAGACTCTTGTCTACCTCCTCACATGTGTAGCGAGATTTTAAGATGAAAAGATGAATAAAGCTACAGAAAAACACAAAATGTGGGCATTCATCCCACCATCAAAAGAAACACATTAATTAAACATTTTCAACTTTTTGAAAAACAAAAACAATTACAATAAAAGGTTCATGTTTAACTTCTCAATGTCTCAGGTCTTATTTCCATCATCAATTAATATCACTTCATCACCAACACCATTACAACCACACACAAGAAAATTAAATGACCAACCAAATTTATCCAAAAAACTTTGCTCCTTCATAAATTGTGCCATTGTTACCATCCACAAATCAAATCCCACTCCATTGATTGATAAAAGATAAAATATTGGTTTGTGACATTTAAACAAAGATGGGTAACTTTCTTTTCACACCACAAACTTGTAAAAACATCTAGAAACAATTTTGAGTTACATTACCCCAAATTGCATATTATCTTATGAAATTTGCTAATTTTTTGGAAATATTTACAAACCCATGACCTAAGGCTCTTTTGATTCTGAAAATATTCAATGAATCCAAGATTTTGCGATTCCAAATTTTTTATTAAAACATGATGAGGAGGTTTCTTGATTTAAATTTTTTCTAAAAGCTCAAATCCAAAGGTTTTCAACAAAATCAAAGAACCAAACACCATTCATGTGGACCAATTTCACATGGGTATTAAAAAAGACACTAAACCCCTTCTAATTTTCAATGCAGTTATTTGATTTCATACCCGATGTTCTCACAAATTAAAAAGAACCAATTATGATATTTAAACCATAATTTTGTTTAATTAATAAAATAGGTAACCTTTCAAAAAAATTAAAATTTATCACTAATTAATTCATGAAATTTGTTGGTTTTTTTCTAGGCTGAAATAACTAAATTTAGTAGTTTTTTAAATCCTAAAAGTGTTAAAAATATTTAAAACCTGGAAACCAAAGGTTCAATAATTTTGAAATTGTTAAATGCCCATAACAAGTGGTTATCATTAAAATCAAATTATCCACCAAACATTGTTGTGAGTTGGATGCAAAAATAACTTAAAGGCTTGTAAGGTTTTCATGGGGTTGTGAAATTGCATGTTGGTATTTGCTAATGTTGGTTGGGTCTAGGTCTTCATACCTAATTTAATAGTTCTATGACACGTGAAAGTCCATTATAAGAATTAACCTAAAGGTTTTAAGGAGTGAAACCCACCATAAGAACTTGCTCAATGGTTTTACGAGTGTTGAAGACCTAGTTTAAAACTAAATTTATAGTTCTTAAGGCAATTTATCCAAGTTTGGGTTTTAGGTGTATACAGGGTGTAGGTTTTTAGATTTAGCTAGGTTTAGGTCCTAGGGTTTAGGGTTACGCTTTATGCTTATGGCTATATTGTTTTTCTTCATCAAACCTACCTTTGGTGAAATTTTGTTGAAGTTTGATTGTTTAATTTGAAGTTATTTTTGAAAGGTCAAAGTCTAACGACAAGGGAAAGAAGGTGAAAACTAAATAGTATGTTTTTAATAAACTTTTTATTTTTCCCCCATTTTAAAATCTTCTTTTATTTATGTCCATTCTCTTGTGACATAAATGCCTTGTGAATGTCTTCAAGTCCAATTCATGTTTTTGGTGTGCAAAATGCATAAAATTGATTTTTAAATTTCTAACAATGGTAGTTTAAGTTTTCAACTTTGGAGCTTAATTTGCTAAAATCAAAAGTTGTGAAAGGTCATGTAAGAGGATAGGTCAATAAATGGGCATCAATTTGAACATTGCATTTAATGACAATTTTTTTCTTGTGTGTGCTAGGTGGAAAAAACAAAATGTAATGAATAGGGGATTTGAAAACATCAAACCTAAACAATACAACACTAAAAAGGTCACAAACAATATGTTGAACTTTGTGGTTTGTTGGGATCATATAAAAAATCCAAACATGCATAACAAACCTTCTTACCACCATCACTAAATCCTACATATTTTTGTAATATATTTGCCATGGTAATTTCAAAGTCCTATAACTAAACATTAATGGTTAGGTCATGTTAGAGAATCGTGTTTTTTGAAAGTTAGGTTACTTTGTTCTACTAGTAAATGACAAATCATGGATTATTAAATTTGTTTTATTTATAACAATTTTCCTTGTCAAAATGATATGCACATATTGGTTAGGAGTGTCAATCGACTTGTATAATGGATAAGGATGCAATCAATCACAAGGCCTTGTCATAATAATGATCTCACATTTTTTTAATTTTGTTTGTTTGAAAATAATGTAAAAGGAATCACATTTGCAATCAAAATCCTTGTTTTAAGGAAATAGTGCAAAACCTTATTTCCATTCGTCAAATCCATAGTCTTGAAAGTTTGTGTAGATATATTTCCATATGATAATATTTTGAAAGTATCCATATCATATTGGCTATATGTTTTGGTTTTCTACCACTTGTGTGTGATTAGGTTCTGTCATAATAAAAGGTGATGTCTTTTATAAGGGGTATAGGCAAAGAGGTTATCACATTTAATGTCAGCTGTGTCTAAAATAACTCTTGGTTTTTTTTAGTCACTTCAAAGTAACCACATCAAATAATTGTGTTGATTTTTTGGTTCATGAAACAAGTTTGGTGTAAATAGTTATTGGTGCTAGAATACAAAAAAATGGTGACCACAAATGTTTGCAAGACTGCACCTATAAACATTAATCTCTTCCAAACTCCTAACAACTTTTATACAATTAAAAAAATGGATGTGAACTCTTATAATAACCCATGTTCTTTGTTGGTGTTCATCAATTCTAGTTTCAAAATCATTTTAACTATTGACCCTTTCAATTTTTGTTGGACAACAACCAAGCTTGGTAGCAAGTTCTGATGTGATTTGAAATGGACTAAAACAACACATTAATATTACTTTAGAAATGGACAACTCTAGTTGTAAGTTTTTTTTCATTTACATATGCGTCACATTTCACCATTGACACATTGTGCAATTTTTTTACTTGATCCTATCATTCAATAATACTATCTTGCCATCTAATAGGTGATAAAAAGAAATATTTGATGAATGTGCCCTTGCTATTGGTTTGAGATAAGAAATGGGGATGGATCAATCGCTACAATGGAACCGAGAGGAAGGTGAATCACAAATTTTGTGCCAATTACTAGTTAAGGACTTAATAAAAATTAAAACCCCATCGTTGACTTCTTCCAATAATTTTCAATATTATATTGCATTTTGTACCACCAACAATGCTACAAATGTACCATTCTTGAAACATAGAATGTGAAATGATAAAGAATTGACATGCTAACTAAATAGTATAATTAATTAATTTGTTTGCATTTTGGCCTTTTAATTTGTGTATTCCACTACATTTTTGTCTATCATAAAACATTTAATGTCTAGCATTTAAAACATTTGGATAAGATTCATTCACTAGGCTAGGGTGAACCAACACCCGAATTCACACCTTCTTAAATAAGGATTTTTAATAACCAAATTAATTAAATTCAAGAAATGCTATATTTGGATTTAGAAACCCTAATATAGTTTGATCAAGGGATATTTATAATATTTTAAAACAATAGCTAGTTTGTCCCAAAGGTAAAATCGTTATTGATTTAAACTTGCAAGGCTATTTTGCTTCTATCCTATTGGGTCTTTATCTTCAATTAATGGGGTTTTCAGAAAGAAAATAACGCATTGGTCTTTGGGAATTCATTAAAAAAGAATTTGAGTCGAATGAGCAAAGTAAACATTTTAATAACATATTTGCAAAGATTTCTATTTTGCATTAAACAAAATAAATAAGAATACAAATGGGTTAGCAAATGGTCCTAGAGGTCAATCCCATTTGGTTTTAAAATATAGTTTCCGATCAACATATTCATCTTACCTACAATATTTCAAAAAAAAAATTCTTGCTAATAAGGTTTTAAAATAGATAAATAAAAGATTCAATATTACAAAAATCCCATGTTTAGACTAAATAAGGTTTTTAAGTCCAAAATCTAACATTTCTTGGGTTTAATTTGCCCATTAAAATGCCTTGTTTAAGAAGCAATAAATAATAGTGTTACTATTGGTTCACCCAAGGTAGGGTTAATTAGTGGGTTATCAAAAGGTAGGTAGTAAAAGAAAATGAACCAACAACCATATATGGTAAATTTGGGGACCAACATCTAATGGATTTTAAAAAAATTGTCCACACACTATCCACCCTTCATGGTGTGTTGTGGTCGATGGTTCATTTTTAGCAACCACAGATTAATGCACAATCCCATGGACAAGTTAAATTATGGAGTTTAATATTTCCAACATGAAATAAACATGTTGCAAATTGTAAATTTAATAATTATTGGTAAACAAGACTTGTGGACTTGAATGATAATACAAAAAAAAAAAGGCTTAAAAACATTGATTTTTTTAAAAAGGATCTTAAGTAATATGATGTATGAATTTTTGTGTATTCATGTTTGTAAAGATTTTTTTTTTGCTTTTGTACATAACCATGGTTGAAGGGAATGGTGATGGCAATGACTTGCATGTTTCATTTTCTAAAAATGATTAAATCAACACCTTGCTTGGCAACCAAGGTACTAACCTTGGCTTAAAGGTGGCATCCAATTTTGAAGACATGGTCACATGGCAAGCCTTGGTTGTACAACTACAGAGTTAATATCAAAAATTGGTCTACCCACCATAAAACAATAAGTTGTTGGGCATTTTTTATGAATGACGAAGTATCGAAGGTCAATATTTCTACTATCAAATGATGTGATGTTATATTATGTGTTATTATGGTGATAACATCTTCCCTTAAAATAGTACACAAGGATGGGTCGTGGTGATATCATATGACAAGGACCACATGATTATGAGAAAACATTGTGAGCTTTCAACACCTTTATTAAGAATTCATTAGGCAAAATGTTGAACTTTTGCTACACAAAGTTGAAGAAGATGGGCGACCTGCATCTAAAAAAAGAAACATCCAACCCCTTTTATATCACTAGATCAAACGAAATCTAGCGAAACAAACATTTTTGGAAGACTTATGCTTATACATTATTATAAATCATTGTTTGTTGTCAATTGTTAAAGATGTTTTGTTAAAACACTTGGTATTACACTGATGTGAAAAGGTTGTTTAGACATTAGTTGGTGAGTGAAGTTATACCTAACATAATTACTAAAACCATGAACAAGTTTGTGAACCCTAAATTTGTTTGATGCATTACTTGTATGAAAACATTTGATTAGTGGATGTCACATAGTGGTAATGATACCTTTGTTCTTGTGATTTCATTTATCAATTCCATTTAGCAACCATGTCATGTCACCATAAGGCTTTGTTCATTATTGCAAGTACAATGGGCACTACAATGGTTGAAATGAAAAGCTTGTTGGTTATTTTGGGTTGATTGACAAAGTCATTGCATTTATCAAAAACAAAGGAAAAAAATTAAGAACCATGAAAGTAACACTATAATTTTTGTTTATTATGCCTTCTTAGATTTGCTAGCTCTATTTTCTAGCACATGTTGAGGTCATGTTTTGTTTAAAGTAGCTTAGTATGTTATAGATGATTCTGCTTGGTTTGCCTTGGATCATGAGATGTGAACTTGAAGTTTATTCAAATAGAGCTACAAACAACAATTATTTAAACATAGAAATTAAAGAAAGGTGCCAATGAGTGGAACAAGCATGTAAGTGGATGTTGACTTCCACCAAGAAAATTGAATACCTCAATGAAAACTAGGTTTGTTAGTCATGCCATTTTAGTTCAAGAAACTTTTGAATGTATGAATGCAATCAACATATGTCACAAATGACAAACGACCCATTTGTAAGCATAGGTGCTAAATGGTCAAACTTGAACCATTGTAAGGATTGTCATTAATGCATTATTACTTGCGATATTTCAATGCATATTGAATCAATTCAATGGATTTTGGTTGTTATCTAATGGCTTGGTTGCAATATTTAATTTGGTGTTGAACATGCAAAGGAAAGTTTCCAAAATTGAAACCTTTCATCAACATTTGATTTGGAGCTTCAAATTATGAAGTTAAACCACATGTTGAGTCGCACGATTGAGTTATTGCACCTTTTCTTTCTTTTACAAAAACATATTCAACTATGAAGGAACACAACATGATGGCAAATCATGATTGACCCAAGACACAAGATTTTGAAGGTGATTCAAGAATACATGGAAATTTATATTGTTTTGTCCATTGTGAAAGAATATGCAAAAGCTAGTCATGCCAATGTTTATACAAGTTTATAAAAAATTGAACCTTACAAATGTTGTTCCTTTACAGCCTATTCCATTATTTGATGAAGATTTAGTTTTTGAACAATTTATTTCCAATGATGATCCCTTCAATCATTGCTAAAAAACAAATTGCACATGCTTTGTTGTTTGCAGATGAACCTTAACGATTGTGAAAATCATTTAGTTTTGGGCTGCACATGATAATCAATTTTTGCATGTTGCTTATTTAGCCCATCAAGTTCTCAAGATTGTTGATGAGATTGAGAGAATTTTCAACATTTGTGGAAGGGTGATCATCACTAACATGTGGCAACCGAAACATAGAGTGGAAAATTTTAACTCGTTTCATCATGATCAACAAAAAATAGGTGGATGATGTTTGTGTGGGTTGCAAATGAAGGAAACGTTTTTCCTTGGTTGAATTCATTAAAGGATGCATTGATCAAAGACAATGAAAAATTGATTTTATGTTAATGGGTTTTTTTTTTTTTTTTTGTTGAAGATGAATGTTAATGCTAGATGTATTGGAATTTTAGATTTGGAGATAAATACAATTTCTTGTTGTAGGCAATTTAGGGTTTAGTGAGGGTTTCAAAGGTTTCAAAATTCCATGCTAGTATTTTGAAGTTATTTCATTTGATTTTTTGGAGCCCTTTAATTAAATAATCGGTACCAAAAGGTTTCATGATTTTGAAAGTATGAAAAGGCTTGGAACTAATGGTTATCAATATGAACCTGGATTTGCAAGGGTTTCAAAATTCTATGTTGGTATTTAACGGGTATTTCATTGGATGTTTTGAGGCACTTTCACTAATGAGAACTCGAGGTTTCATGATTTTGAAATTGTTAAAAGCTTCAAATCAATGGTCATCAACTTAGGGTTTGATATATGAAACCCTATGTTGGTATTTGCTGGTTATTTCATCAATTATCCGGTTCTAGAACCGGACCCCGAGAGGGGTTTCAAATCGTTAGAACGCCGGATCGGTTATTATGGAATCTAATACCCGCCTAGCACTCGTGTGAACGCGGAAACGAAGATTGAGACTTAGGGTTTGAAGACTTAGGGTTTCACTCGTGTGAACGCGGAAACGAAGATTGAGACTTAGGGTTTGAAGACTTAGGGTTTCAATAGGATGCGGAATTCCGTCTTGTTGTTGCGCGGTTGTGGTTTTTGTGGCAGCAGATTTTGCCGCGATCCATCTGGTTATTGTATACGAGAAATTTCTCGCGGTGCAGACATGGATGTCGCCAAGCGCATTTCCTACCTCTCGGCTTCCATCGCCATGTTTTTGCTGCTGTTTGTACTGCTGCTGCTGCAAGGATCGCTTACGGCGGTGAAAGCGGAGGAGATCGACGCCAAACAGTTCGTCGATGATGCCATTTCCTCCAACCGACTGGTCATCTTCTCCAAGTCTTACTGCCCGTAAGTCTCTCCTTCTCGTTAGCGTCAACTGCCTTGTTTGCGTGTCTGTCTGTGTACACGCGTTCCCCCCCCCCCCCCCCCCCCCCCCCCCCCCCCCCCCCCTCCCACCCCCCTCCCCTGCCCACGGCCGACCAACCGCGCCTCATTTCTTTGTTAACTCCTGTTTCCTTTTTT
>Ga0116231_10011895_pt1 | contig 13121 bp, 13 predicted proteins | sample S1TSphgellanicum_2_FD_89695 | JGI IMG/M metagenome (GOLD analysis project Ga0116231, IMG submission 89695) | Host-associated microbial communities from peat moss isolated from Minnesota, USA - S1T2_Fd - Sphagnum magellanicum MG | ecosystem: Host-associated > Plants > Peat moss > Unclassified... | reverse complement strand
TGTTGGTCAAGAGGTTTCACTGGATTTTGAGTGAATTCATTATGGAATGGTCAAGCCTCACTGTTTCAAGAAATGTGTCTTTTTTTTGTTGGTCTAGTGGTTTCACTGGATTTTGAGTGAATTCATTATGGAATGGTCAAGGCCCACTATTTCAAGAAATGTGTCTTTTGTTGGTCAAGTGGTTTCACTGGATTTTGAGTGAATTCATTGGTTGCACTAAACAAGACCTAGTGGGAATCCAACAAATACATTTATCCATTGAACAGGGACTAGTGAATTGCACCCACATTTTGTAATAGTGCACCCCTCATCAAATTGCCCATTATGTTGGGTTAAGGTGCTTGTGCCCTTGTTAGGGCAAACTACTAGAGACGACAACACACCCTGACATAATGGGCAATGGCGAGGCCATTCCATGACCTGAATGTCTTGCATGACAGATTCAAACATTTGGAAAAAAACAAATTACATTCAACAGTCACTCACTGACATTTTTGGTCACAATTGTGTTCATAAAGAACAATTTTGGTCAAGAATTATGATCATCAGTGGAAGAAAAGAACAACTCCTTCCAAGTCTACTTCAGCTTCCACTTAGTCTGTTTATGCCTATTATTTATTTATTTATTTATTTATTTATTTGGAATTATACTCATTCAATTGTCCATGTCTTTTTCTTTTTTGTGGCATTGAGTTTGTACATGTCTTGTTTGTTTTTGAATTTCAAGTATTAGAATTATGAAAATATTTCTTTTTATATATATAAAAAAGAAAAAAAAGTTGTGAAAGGAAAGAAAAGAATAGTAAAAGAAAAAACCTGTAAAGAGATATTTACCCTTTTTCAAATACCTTGTTTGCCCATGATACCCGGAGGATATGATAATAAGGGTCTTTACGCGTAGGGTGATGCCGAGTAATGGCTGCCCGGGCGGTCCCAAAGTAAATAATGGGGAGGCAGAGTCGAAGGAAGGATTGCTTATTTCAGGATTGCCCTAGGGTGATAATTTAGGGTTTAGCACAATGTTGGGCGGTTCTTGAATTTTATTATTATTTTATTTATTTTCCGTTTTTTCTTGTGATACCCAATGGAGATAATTTAGGGTTTAGCACAATGTTGGGCGGTTCTTGAAATTTATTATTATTTTATTTATTTTCAGTTTTTTTTCTTGTGATACCCAAATGGAGATAATTTAGGGTTTAGCACAATGTTGGGCAGTTCTTGAATTTTATTATTATTATTATTTTCCACTTTTTTCTTGTGATAACCTAATGGAGATAATTTAGGGTTTAGCACGATGTTGGGCGGTTATTGAATTTATATTTTTTTCATTTTTTCTCTCGTGATACCCAATTGGAAATAATTTAGGGTTTTGAACAGTTTTGGGCGGTTCTCAAAATCGGTTCTAATAGATTAACAACGGTTCTCAAAAAAAGGAAAAAGTCAAAAAGAACCAGCCAGAGAACCACTGGTTCTTTGCCGGTTCTTCCACGAAAACTGCCGTTCTGAAAGGGTTTAGGGTTAGAGGAGAGTCGGGGGAATCGAGAAGCAGCGCGGAGTAGGAGAGAGGGGAAGGGAGCGAGGGAGAGAGAGAGAGAGAGAAGGAGGTGAAATGGCAGGGATAGTGGGAGGAGGAGGAGGAGGAGGAGGAGGAGGAGTAGGCAAGGAGAGTGTTGTTACCATATTGTGGGACTCTGGGCGTCAGCGATTTGCTTCGCAAGATGGGCAGGCGTATTTGGAGTACAAATTGAAGCCTCCTCCTCCTGCTGTTTCTTCTGCTGTTGCACTTCCCGTCAACGACGGCAAGCAGGTGATGGATGTCCTCCACACTTTTGTGCCTGCCAGTAAACGGGGTCTGGGATTGGCATCCAAGCTCTGCATAGCCGCCTTCACCCATGCCCGCGACCACAACATGCTGGTCCTCCCCACTTGCTCCTATGTCTCGGTATGTATGTATGTTGGATTTGATGATGAAGAAGCCCCTCTCGTAACTATCCTTCTTTTGCAGAAGGAACTAGAAAAACTTCAACATGAAAACTTCTACCCTATGGAAATCCTAAACTTGAAACCCTTGATGCACATACTGCTCATGCACAGCCTTCTTCTTCCCTACTGTTAGGGCTATTTTCTGTAAGTTATTAGCAGCTTTCTTGCACAGCTTTTCCTCTCATGCTTTCTTTTATGGCTTGTGGATGTTGTTTCATACCAAATCCACGGAGCATGGTAGGTTTTTCCTCAAAAAGGTTGAAGTTCTGCATGTGAACCCCCTCCTCCTCATCTTGGACCTTAATCTGGACGTCCTAAAAGAATTTGACAAGTTCATGGAGAACTGCACATTGTGATCGATCCCAGACAGGGCAATAATAGGGAGGGACTTGGCGTCAGTTTGAGGTTAGCTTTGCGATACTAAAAGAACTTTGTTGTACTGTCTCTTTATATATGCAGGACACATTCATTCCTCGCCATCCAGAATGGAACAGTCTCGTAGTTCCAGAAAGCTTCAACCCAAAACTATGAAGCAGCAGCAACAGTGACCTAATCCTCTTCCCCCAACTGGAAGTTTTCAGGTGGATACCAAGAAGAAAAAGAATTGGGAGTGCTGTCTCTGTTGCTTGCTTATAGGTTTTTCCTATAAGAAAACAGCAGAGATGTAAAGAAAACAGCAGATGCAAAGAAACCCCTGCTACTCACATAAAACAGCCAAATTTCAGGCTGCTTGAATATCATCTGTATGATAAGAAAGTACATACATGTATTGGATAATTTCATTGTGGGTTTCACAAAATGCTTGAGAGCACTATTGCTCAAGAGGATGCTGAAAGATGACCCACACATGCAGCTGACTAAATTCAAAAGTATTTTCACTTGGCTGCCTGAGATTGAAATCTTATTGATGTATTTCCTTGGGCTGTATAATCATCATAGTACAGGGGATGGCCCTACACAGCTGATCGGGCCAGGGTGATCCACAGGAGTGTGCACTTGGCAGATTTGGCTGCATCGGGCCTGCTCACTGACATTAAGAACAGTGGGTTGTATTCTCTCTTATACTTATCCTGTACAAGTACCCTCATACAGATTAATATGCTTTCTTGTTTGATATTTTGGTATTGCTTAATTGTTTTCTATGTGTGTTTTATGTTGTTTTGCAACGATGAAGAAGATTCCACATCCCCCTTCCTCGATGCCCTAGATTTAGTCCTCCACCTCTGATTCACTGTTCCCATTTCTGTCTGTCTCCTGAGTCCTACCCTGTTCCAGATTCTTTTCTTATTGTGCTTCTTTGTCATCAGCTTCATCACCTGCTTGAAGCTGAATGGAGCCTGAAACTGCCATGCTCACTCCCATTGCTCTTCACCGTTGGTTCACTCTGGCCAACAAATGACACTTTCTCCTGAACCCAAAACAGTCATGTTGTTAAGTTCGATCTTTCCTACCCACACACAAAATTGTAGAATGTGTATATCCAGTTTTACTTCCGGTTGAATACATTCATGGTCTTCAATGAGTGACAAAATGGGTGCTGGTTTCTTTGTTTCTCTCAACTCTTATTAGGAACACTAATGCATGACAAATTGCAGGTGTAACTAGGGAGTCCTCAACTCAACCAATAAGGGGAGTCCATGGGGTAGTAGTCGTTGGGCAAATGATCATCTTTTGATTACTAGGGAAGTTTTTGGCTTGGCACAAGGAAGTTCTAAACATGGAATAACTTGTGCTTTTTTTATTCAAAAATTTTGTGCACATCACCTTGTCAAGGGCTTTTGGGTGATACCAAACACAAAGCAAATGGCCTTGTATGGCCTCATAGTTCAGGAGGGTTACAAACATTATCACATCAAAACAAAACAAACACCCATCTTAATAATATATAGATTCTTCAAGTCAGATCAATGAAGCTCTGTTTCATCACAATTTTCTTAAGAGTCAATTTTGAGGTAAATGAATTTGCCCTTGTGTTTTCTAAAATATGTCCACACCACCCTAGCAATTCCACATGTGACATGAATAAAAAATGCGGAATCCCCTAATGAGCCATGTGAATGGACGGTGCGAAACACATGGCCAAAGTGAACCAGCATCCACCAGTGCACAATGAAAGATGGATGGTAAATGGGTCAGGAAACAGGCTTCTGCTGAGTTCCCAATTCATTAGCTAATCATTTCTTCTTCTTTTTTAAATTAATTTTTTTGGATTTATTGGAGTTTTTTAAAAATCGCACCCAGTCAAACCCTTCTTTTGCACCCTGTTAATTCATTTATATCCTTTTTTTAAATAATTTATAAAAAATATTTAACCAAACAACTAAACTTAACATGAGATTGCTGAGATTAGCATTTGTTGAAGGTGTGTTGATTGGTCTCCTTTGCATGTTAGTTTGAAGATTTGCCTCAGGCATCACAGTTTGTGATATTCCACCTACTACATCTCCTTTAGTGCTTCCTGAAGTGGTCTTGTAAGGTGGTGGAGCCCAGGAAGCAAATTCCGACCAGTTTGCCCGGAATCCCGATTGGTACTTCTTGGGGTTTTGTCACTGGGACGCGCGACGGAAGAAGAGCCGAAGAGTTCCAGTTCACCGGCTCGAGTCTCGATCAGGACTTAAAAACCAGTTCTTAAACCCTAAACCCTGGGCTTTGAGAGAGAAATGCCAGAGAGAGACGGAGAGGGAGAGAGGGATAGGAAATGTGAGAGACGTGAGAGAGAGAGAGAGAGAACCGAAGAGTTCCAGTTCACCGGCTCGAGTCTCGATCGGGACTTAAAACCAGTTCTTAAACCCTAAACCCTGGGCTTTGAGAGAGAAATGCCAGAGAGAGACGGAGAGGGAGAGAGGGATAGGAAATGTGAGAGACGTGAGAGAGAGAGAGAGAGAGAGAGAGAGAGGGAGGGAGAGAGAGATGAAGAGGAAATGTTGTCCAAGTGAAAATATTTGCTAGGACTAAGTTGTAATCTGCGGCGGTTTAGGGTTTCTGTGCACGGACCCTACGCACGTAGAAGCTCGAGCTCCGTTCGTCATCGCCGTATTCTGATACCAGTCAGTAGCCATGAGCGAGATCTTTGAAGGCTACTAGCGTCAGTACTGTGAGCTCTCTGCGAATCTCTCCCGCAAGTGCACATCGGTTTTGGCACCTGTAGGAGGTACGACGATATCTAGGGTTTTGGTCGGAGAGTACTACCTGGTGACTAGGCTGTTGTTTCACGTTTTTCTACGGAGATCTGGTCCTTCCCTTTTCTGCCTTCCTTCCTTCATTCCTTCACTCTGCCGTTGAGCTGCTGCAGTATCGTTTCTGCAGCAATTCCTGAGTTGTTTAGTTTTTGGGTTTATCTTGGGTGCATTTGAATAATGTTCTTCGAGTTCTTCTGGTTTCTCAACCCTAATTTCTTGATCCTCGACTTCAGTACTCTCGCAAGTGAGTATGTGGGAATTCGACAACTTGGGATGATGCACCTATTATTATCTTGAATTTTTATTTTATTTTTTGGTTTTTGGTTTTACTGCAGAAGAGAAGAAGCATACGCTTTCAGAGCTCAAGACTGGATTGGAGAGGCTGAATCTTTGGTATGGCACTGTTTCTCATCTATATCATCTTATGTGTCTGAATGGCTGTTGTCGTTTTGAGGCTTAGGGTTTGAATTGATGCATGACTGATTGTTCCCTATTTGGTTTGGCACAATGACCAGGGATTTAAAAGTGCAATGGTGTGGTTGCTTAGATCTGGAGAATGGACCTTGACACACACACAACCTACCACCAACACAGAAAGCCACACTTCTTGCAAAATTGCAAGAATACAAGTCTGACTTGAACAATCTGAAACAGGATTTCAAGAAGGTGTCAATGGCACATGATCCTGTTGCATCCAGGGATGAGCTCATGGAGTCACGCATGGCTGATCATGTTATGGTGTGCAATATACACTTTGGGACTTCATGCATTTTTGTTGAGACACTTGCTATTGCCCACCACACTTAATGATCTAAGAAAGAGGTCCCAACTCATGGATTAATCTGGCTATGCCGTTGTAGTCAGGACATGAGCAGAGGACCAGACTCTTGATGTCTACAGAGAGGCTCAATCAATCTGGTGCGAAGATAAAGGAGAGTAAACGGACCCTCTTGGGAACTGAGGAGCTTGAGTTTCAATTCTCCAAGATCTTCATTCACAGCGGCAAACACTACTTCATGCTCATAACAATGTAGGTCTATTTTCTCTAGCTTTCCAGTTTTTATCCATTTAAATCACCATTCCCTCTCCATGTCACTTCCATGGGTCCGTTACAGAGTGAGTTCCCCAGTATACAGGAATGTTCTGTGGACCCTAAACCCTAAACCCATAGTAGCCCTTCATTAGAAAGCCTATTTGTATGTTTGGATTTTCCCAGTCAACTGTCTTTTAGTGCTGTATGTTTTCATATTTCTGTTGGGTGCATTTCTCAGGAGTGAAAAGTTGATATGTAGGGGCTTTTTTGGTGATTTGTGGTCTTGGGTACAGTATGAACCATGAAGAGTTAGATTAGAGGTGCATGGATGGAGTAGTCGTGTTACCTGGTCGACAAGACTAGGTAGCTCTCACATTTTGACTTGGGGTTTGCATGAGCAGGAATTGCAACCTGGGCAATGGTTGTCTTGGGTTTGTTGACTGAAATGTGAGGAAACTAGTGTGTTGTGTTAAAAGTTCTAAAAGAACTGTATGGGGTTGCAGCTCCAGGGTGTGGATGACAATATTGGTAAGAGTCGGCAGATCCTGAATACCATGGGGTGATGAATGACTTGGAACAAGTGGATCTAATCATGTGTTCTAATCATGGCAATTGTGCTGGTAATCTATCTTAAGCTCAAGAGCTTGAGTTTGGGGTTGCTAATCCTCTAGCAATGTGTGTTGTGTGGAATGAATTGAGTTCAAGACACTGATGACTTAGCAATATACTCAATGTAAGTATGGCAGACAGGATGTATTAGCACTTGAATATCACTCCTGTTTGTGTATATTCTCTGTAGTTCATCATTTAGCCTGGATCACATTTTTTGGGTTGGCAGATTAGAGGAGATAATTGTGGGTCATCCTAGGAAGAGAATAGATGGAGAAGGGCATCTCTGTTATAAAGAAGAGCGGAAGCCTATCTGCATGCTATCTGTTGGAAAGAATAGGCTGCCAGGCATCTGAATCTTTTTTGGTTAGGATAGATATCTCCTGCAAGATGGCTAATTCTCTAGGGCAACATTGTTTAATTATACTCGAGCCTTGTGGAAGTCTCTAAACTTTGAGTAATGATGGTGCTTGTTCCAATCACCAAAGGTTCGTCAATTCTTCCTTTGGTTACACCCACTGCACAGCAGGAGGGACTAAGTACAATATTATGAGTTGAAAAAGTTGCTTCAACTATAACTAAGACAATTATAGAAAAAGACACTTCCAACTATAACCATGACAATTATAGGACATATCACACTACTAAATTATTTTGTCACAAATTTGCAACTAACATGCTCTTAAGGAAAAGCAACATATTTCCAAGGATCTATGCTCCACCAATGGATATTCAACTAACTGAAGATAATGGGCAACTAGAGGCTTGAAGATAGTCATCCTCTCAGTCTCATGATGGGCAATCAGACAGTTGAAGATAGTCATCCTCTCAGAGTCCCATTATGGGCCTACCAGTCTGCCTCAATTGTTTTCCAATGGACTCTTATCTCAATGAATTCATATTTACTGGGGCACAAACATTACACAGATTAACCTAAGAATAGAGATGTGGAAAGCAACAATAGCCCAAACATGCAAAAGTCAACAAACAAATCAGGCCACTTCTTTCCTGATGGGAGGGGGAAAATATAGGCCTGTCCCAGTTGGAATGTCACCACAAACCTTGTGTAATCAGATATAGCTATCATCACAAGAATAAAATGCCCCAGCAAAATCCATAAGGATCCATTTCTTCTGATCAGGTTGGGGTCTTAGAAAGGAGAATTCTTATCTGAATTTCCGGTAGCCAATCATTTGTGGAGTAAATCAGAGAGAAGTGAAACCAGCCATGCTTTCATGCTGATTTTCCACTCCTAAAGAATACTGGGCATCTTTGTGGTAAAGAAGTCTTACACTCTCTCCCTGAATATAAAACCCAGAAACACAGGCTGAAAGACACTGAGAAGGGCTTTGTATGAATCTTTTTGAGTGTCCCAATAGATGTTTCCCTGAATGTCTGCCACACGAATGTACAGGAAAGACACGTAAATGTCTTCATGTCCCAGCAGGAGCTGCTGATTTTGCTTTAGCTGCTGCAGCTACTGCCGCTGCAGCATTTGCAGCTGCTGATACAGGTGATTGTGTCGATGACAGAGTAGCAGGTTGGGGGTTAGCAATGGGAGCAGCTGTTCTTGCAGCTTGGGCATTCACTTGTGCAAGCAACGTCTGGATCTGCTTCCCAGTCAATGTTTCATGCTCAAGCAATGAGGCTGCCAATGCATGAAGTTCTCGTTGTTGTGTTGTAAGGATTCGCTTTGCATTTTCATAAGCTGTCTGGAGCAATTCTCGAACCTCACTTTCTACAAGCAGTCTTGTCTCTGTGCTCATGGACTTGCCATCATCTTCATAGTTGTGAGCCACTACCCCCACCGCCTTGCTCATTCCATACTTGGTTACCATCTCTCGAGCAAGCCTTGTGGCCGATACAATGTCAGAAGATGCTCCAGAGGTGACCTGCACAAGTAACCAGCAAGTATCAACACAATTCTACAAAAGTGATTTTAATAAAGTCTTGTAAAATCACTCGCACAAAGACTATATCCCACTGCATTCACATATCACAATTCCTCAGAAATTGGTGCAAAGCCATTGCTCATAATTTGGATGTAAGGAGTCCAACAATTGATAACAAACATGGGAACAAACACAGGATAGCATAGGGGGAGGGAACAGTCAGTCCTCAACAAGCATGAGGGCTCACAGATCACATAAATCGAACACAACATGCAATCAAAGAGCAAGGAAGAAATAAGGGAGATGACCAGAACAATTTAATTAAATGGATTGCCAATGAATGGTTGAGGATGGAATGACCACACCCACCTCTCCTTCTCCAAACACAAGTTCCTCAGCAACACGCCCACCCATGCAAACATCAAGGCGTGCAAGCATTTGCTTGCGGGAAAAGCTTGTCTCATCTTTCTCAGGCAGCTGTGATACCATACCCAGGGCCATACCCCGTGGAACAATTGTTGCCTTGTGCACTGGGAGGGCTCCATCAGTGTGAATAGCAACCAGCGCATGACCCCCTTCATGGTATGCTGTCAGTCGACGTGACTCCTCTGATATCACTGCAGACTTGCGTTCACTCCCCATCATGATCTTGTCTTTTGCAAATTCAAGGTCTACCATACTCACATCTTTCTGTCCATCCATGGCCGCTTTCAGAGCTGCTACATTCACAAGGTTGGCTAGATCGGCACCTGAAAACCCAGGAGTTCCACGGGCAATTATGGACATGTCAACATCTTCTGCTTTTGGTACCTGCACACAACAGGAGAGATGAAACCAGGTTTTTACAAATGACTTGCAGATGTAGAGAAATGCCACCACAAAAAGGTGCCTCTAAAATATGCACAGGTGAGAATCTATCACCCAATTCATGAAGCATTGGCAAACAAAAGAGTGCAGCTGAGTTAAGGCAGGAGTAGAAGATAGGATACTACAATCAGCAACACAGTATGACTTGTTCTTGGGAAATGTCCATGACAATTCCATGTACACTAAATCCATTTGTTTGATGTTGAGTATGAACAAACCTTTGACATATGAGATTCCAGAATTTGGCGCCGACCTTCAACATCTGGATTGGGAACCACAACATGGCGATCAAATCTGCCCGGCCTGACTAGAGCTTTATCCAATGATTCAGGAAAATTTGTTGCAGCAATGACAATGATCCCTTCATTTTGCTTGAAACCATCCAATTCCACAAGCAGCTGGTTTAATGTCATTTTCATGTACTGCTGGTCCTTTGGGTTGCGGCTCCCTCCAATAGCATCAATCTCATCCATGAAGACAATACAAGGTGCCCTACATTAGAGCATGATAAGATTAGATTTCTCTACCTCTGACCAGTCAGACACATTCCAAAAAACATCTATGACTAGAAATGACACAAAATAATGAACAAAAAGACATGCTTAAATGAAACTTGTAGGAGAAAAATCAGGGTTTCGGAGCTCTGCCTTTCTTTTACTTTCTTACCATGTTTTATTAGGAGTACTTTGAGGTATTCACAGAAATGCTATCAAGGTTTTTTGAGAAACAATAACCAATCCATTAAAGGAAATGGGTGGGTGGAGTGGTATGGGGTGGGATCACTGTCCCAGGGGGGAGGAAGGAGACAGAGAGGATGGCACAAACCGTTTCTTTGCAGCTGAGAAGAGATCGCGCACACGGCGTGCACCTACGCCCACAAACATTTCTTCGAATTCACTGCCACTGCAATAAAAGAATGGAACTCCAGCCTCCCCAGCTATGGCCCGAGCTAGCATGGTCTTGCCTGTGCCTGGTGGTCCAACTAGCAACACTCCCTTTGGAAGCTTTCCTCCCAACCTTGTGAATCTCTGGGAGTGACAAGCCAACATAAGATGCTTGCTTAAGAAATACAGAGCAATTAACTCCACGTCATGCCATATCAACTCAACCTAAAGAGAGCTGCACAGTTGTAAGTACATAATGGACTTGTAGTGTCACCAAACTGTGTTCACAAAAGATATGTATCGGCACTAAGAAACCTGCAACAGTTCCCATAGCCTCTCCTCTTGCTCTCTGTGGAGATTTTCAAAGATGCATATACCTTTGGATCACGTAGATAATGAACAATCTCCTCTAGTTCTGCCTTGGCTTCATCCACTCCCTTGACATCACTGAATTTAGTATTGGTCTCTATACTGGGCTGCACCTCCTCATTCAGGCCCAACCCTGCCATAGTATTATGCAGCATCCACTCTATGCATGAGTTGTGCACAGCCTCACAAATGTATCAAAACCAAAATCAATTTGGACAATCATGTTTGCAGTACCTCCAACATTGAGCAAAGATTGTGGCTTCTGCCTTCTGTTTTCTTTAGCGATTTGAAAGATCCACTATGACCATAGACATTCATACCAGTGATTTAATTAAGTACTTGGAGAACTCACAACAGTCACATAAGATTATGACAAGTCACACAAATATCTATAGAAATGTCCTGAACCCACCCTTGCCAATGCCTCGATCTTCAATTAATGCTCCAACACCTGAGATTAAGAGGAAACCTAAGGCCAGTGTTCGTAAGGTCCGCCAGGCTTGCACTTTGAGCCCTCCTTCTGCAGTGACCATATGGATAGGTGCATTTGGGGTCCCCAGGACTCCATCCTTTGTCATGGTTCCAACACTTCCAAGCAGAGGGGATGATGTTGCCATATTCATGGAGGTGTCTCTTTGCATCCCACTTACAGATGTTGCTGCTCCTGTTCCTTGATAAAACAGACAAACTTAGCAGCAGAAACAATGAATTGATCTGAACAGTGAAAAGCAGTGAGCCATTTAACAAAGCTGGAGGGTACAAGTGCACATATGAAGAAAAGGAAATGCAATGATAGAAGCACCTCTTTGGAGAGTTTTCAGCAAGGCACTTTCACCAAGCCTGTCAACTTTGACAAGTGCTTTCACATATTCTGCTAATGCTGCTGAGCTATGCTGAGGAAGTGGTCGGCTCTCAAACCACCGAATGACACCCTCTGGATCCACTCTGTTCAACTCTTTCAACAATGCTGCCTGCTTCTCCTCCCAGTCATACTTGCTTGCAGCATCCCTGTCTAGCTGCTCTAGCCTCCTTGCAAAATTGTTTGTGTAGCTTGACATCTGTCTACCTGAACCACATGAAACAAACTGCAGCTTCAGTGGCAGAACTATGTTGATGCTGCAGACTGAATTTTGCAGTCTGGAGACTTTCTAAGAATCAATCAAATCACTATGACTGTTGCCATAATTCTTGAGTGCCTGACACACTTTAGTGTGATTTAAGACTACTTACAGGCACCATGAAGTTTGGTCATGGACAAGGAAGTACATGCAGAAGCAAGGGAAAGTGTCTTGACTCTTTAAATTGGACACATTTCTTTCCACTGACCCTGTGCACACTCATGGCAAAACAAAAAAAAAGGTACTAGCACCAACCTTCATGTCTGAAACCAAGAGACTGCCCACGAAGCTGTAATAGAGAAAACCGCAACTGACTTCCCAAACCCTGCAAAACATTGGACACCGCCAGCTGCTTGGCAGCATACCCTCCCTGTACAGAGAGGCATGTAGATGTAAGGACACCATGTCCATGAATGAGCAAGTGTAAAGAAATGAGAGCTCAGAAGACTGTTGTTGGTCTTTCCATGGAGTCTCAGAGTATTCAGAGGGGTTGAGAAGGATGTATGCAATGACAAAGGAAACAAAAGCAAGAGATGCTTGAAAAGAAGATAACAAAGGCGTGACAAAATCATTGAAAATAAGATGTCCCTCTTGACCACCAAGGGTTTGCACCTCACCACAGGCTAAGAATTTTTCTACGCACAATAACTAGGTAGTCCTTTTGCAGACTCCAAGGACCAACATTTCATGTCATAACCTATTCAAGCTGTGAACTCTACCACAAAGTGCCGACAACAAAAGTACACCATACATACACACATACCTGTTCCACCAGATGGCGCAACGCCATCTTCCCAAATCGTCTTCAACTCGTCTCAATCGCTGAATAGGTATCAAATTTGCCAGGAGGACGCCAACGACTTCATCTCAAAATCGCCACCACAAAACGCTCCATCATAGATAACCGAAGTTCGCTGCAACCACAACATATTCTCTCCTGTCAAAGCCTTCTTCCTACACAACACAAGCACCGCTTTCTCTACTATCCATTCTCAGAAGTCAAACACACATTTCATACATGCCACAGGAAATTTCTAAGCCCAAAAAAAAAAAAAAAAAAAAGAGAAAAAAAAGGGAAAAAGACGAAAGATTCAAACGAGAAAGACGGACTAACAACGCCGGGGGGACGGGGGCCCGGAGGGGGAAAACAGGAACGTCCGGAGAAGAAACGCAAACAAACCGGAAGA
>Ga0116231_10011894_pt1 | contig 13121 bp, 10 predicted proteins | sample S1TSphgellanicum_2_FD_89695 | JGI IMG/M metagenome (GOLD analysis project Ga0116231, IMG submission 89695) | Host-associated microbial communities from peat moss isolated from Minnesota, USA - S1T2_Fd - Sphagnum magellanicum MG | ecosystem: Host-associated > Plants > Peat moss > Unclassified... | reverse complement strand
GTAGGAAAACCCACTAGTTTAGCCATGCTAGAACTAGTGACCAGATTACGAACGCCATCTACAACACGTGAGCCAATCGAATGTCTCTCCAAGGTGTTGGATGGGACCTTTGTAGCATGTGGATTAGGGATTGGTAGAAGATTTGATGTAGTGTTTAGGGTATCCTCTAGTACTGTAATTATGTCCTTGGTGCTTAGCTTCAAATCTTGAAAACTAAACAATGGTGTACTCACAAGCTTTTACACCACTTCATGCATTTGAAATTAGCATTCCATAAGTTGATTAGTGGAAAATTGTGTGTTTTCTTGATGTACATGTACTCCTGGGACACGAGAATTTGATGCCCTAACAACTTGTGGTGTAGTAGTCTTCTCCCCCCTTGCCAACAAGGTGCGTTCTTCTTCCGTGTTGAGAGGACAAAAAGATTGTGGCATGACTGCTCGAACTCCTTTAGTCCTAGTAATAGGACTTGAACCGGGTGTGAGTTCATCAATTTGAATTACCTGCCTAGTGGCAGAAACTCTAGGTGCCACACTAGCCTCTTGTGCCGTGACATAGGAAGGGCAAAAAGAAGTAGCAAATTTTGGTGTGAGATTAGAATTGTGTGGAGTGGAAAGAACATACTCCTCAACCATGGCATCGTGTGAAAGGCCATAGAACGACCTAGGAGGTCCCTCTCGTGATCCTGAACCTTACACGTTGGGCATGACTAGCTGGTTGGGAGGATTTGCCTTTTAGATTAGTAAGTTGGGCCCTTAATGATTCGAGTTCATTTTGTAGAGTCTGAACTTAAATTGCATGGGCTTGAAGCACCTCCCTCTTGTCAGCATTGTGCTCCTTTTTCTTAGCATTCTTGTTGGAATTAACCTTGGTGGGCAAAGCCTGAGTGAAAGGTTGAGGTGCCTTGGCTTTTGTTTGAAGGAGCGGAAGATGCTTACAGATTTTGCCATGGTAATCGGAGTTGTTTCCATTCTGGGAACTTGGCAAAATAGATAGATTCCTGATGTCCTTCTTTCCCACAATAATCACAAAAGAGATCTTCGGAAGGAATGTTACACTCACTAGTTTTGTGGGCAGGATTGCCACAGTAGTTGCAAGAAGGTAGGATGGGTGTAGCCGAGTGCACCGCATTCGTCCTTGAAAAAGAATGTGATGATCTAATTGGCACAGCTAGTGTAGGCTGAGGCCTTGAACATGATGGAAGCTTCATAGTACTGGCCTCATAATGTGCATGAGCTAGTTCCATCTTTTTGGAAATGTTGTACACATCCAGCAAAATGTACGAATCTCCAAATTCTGCAAAAACCCGTTGCAAAACTTGCACATGGAGTGTTAGAGTACCTTCCAAAGAACAAAAATACCGGTGGGCAATTTCCAAGTTTGTGATGCTCTAGGTATCCTCTTTGAATTTGGGAAACCTTTTGTAAAACATCTTGAAGGTTTCATCCTTTTGCCGAAAGAAGGTGGCGAGCTGTAGAATTTTTTCAAAACTTTTGATTAAAAATTCCAGCTCAAGAACTCGAAAGAATTCCCCCAGTGGATAAGCAAAAGTTGGCACATCGGTGGTGGGAAGAATGTTTGCGATAGAAGTAATGAGTTGTTGAAGAGAAAGGTTTACTAAAGTAGGTATCGAGTCTAGATTATTGGGCATAGTCCCATGATGTGCAATTGCAATTTACAATGCAACTTTAGAGGTGGTGACGATGGCTATGGCGTAAGCTGGATTGGGAATCTGGGTGACGCCCAAAATCCTTGCAAAATGTTGTTCGTAGACATCCAATGCCTCATAGTGCACATAACGGGCCAATTGTTTGAATGCAAACACCTCGGTGTAATTAGTGCCATACTTGAGCTCCAATTCACAAACCACAATTGAAAAAGTTGCCTTGAACTCCCTTAAAAATATATTACCTAGCCTTCTGCTGAACTTCTCAATTCTTTGAAAGGAATTGCTGACCTCCATGGTGTATATGGGTGTTGAGGTCATAGTTTACAACGAAATATACGATGATGGTGTGAAAGTAGGTGCGGCAATAGGCGTACCCCATTAATGAGCCCCTCCAAATGGACTCTAATATACCATTGATGTAGTGTAACCTGAACCTGAATTCTTGGTAGGAGTTATACTAGATGACGATGGTGCTGTAGACATTTGATGGTACCATTGTGAAAATCGTGAACTTAAAAAAATCGATTCAACGGATTGTGTGTTACTTCATAACTTATACCTGGGCTCTGGCTGAGCGATAATGCTCTCATCATCCGAGGACATGGTGTTGTCCCATGCCCCAAAATTTTGTGAGAGTACACAGCACTAGCTATAAAATTTAGACACAATGTACAGTTTGAAGAATACAGTGTGTTGTTGGGAATGACCTATGACACACATACATCACACGGAGGTTAAACAAATGTCCAATGAAGGTCGGATGAAGGTCGAACGGAAGTCAAGCAGATGTCGGATGAAAAGGCAAGATGGCAAAATGTAGGATGGCAAGATAGCAGGGCGCAAGGCGCAGGATGACAATTTGACGAACGTCCGTGGACGGACAAAAGTCGGACGTGATGTCGGAGGTCACAGCGCCGCAGAACACCCGTGAACTCTGCGATGATGGCAACATGATGCTACAGTGCTGCAAACATTGCAAGTTCTCGAGCTACAAGCTTGCGTTGCTACAACTTGCGGTGCTACAACGCTGCAAGCTGCAGCTCACGACGCTATAGGCTCGTGACATTGCAGGGCTCGCGGTGCTGCAAGCGGCTCGCAACGCTGCAAGGTTTGCAATGCTGCAGCTTGCAGCATTGTAACTTGTGGCAGCGCTGGAACTTGTGGTGCTGTAAACTCGCGGCACTGCAAGCTCGAGTCGTTGCAACTCGCAATGATTATGTTCGGTAGTGATGGCGGGTAACGTTACGCTGTTTTGTAGCAATGCCGGCCGTGGGAGTTGAATTTTTTTTTTTGTTTTTTGTTTTTTTATTTTTACGACAGCTTCAAGAGAGAAAAAGAGAGCGAAAAAAAGAGAGCTTTGAAACATGTTCCAGGATCTCAAGCTCCTTCCTTTTCGAAATGGTATACCTTTTCAAAATGGTGTATTTTTTATTTGTACGGCCTTGTAATCTTCATTTTCAATTATTAAAGGCTTATGGATACTTTGCATTTTTAGTACATTACCAAGGTCCATGTAATCATTGTTGCATCCTTTTCATCTATCAACATCCTTCTTGTGCCCATTTTTTGGATATTATCTTACCATTTAAGTGGTTAAAAAATGCTCAAGAATATGTTCCATGATTTGTTGAACTTACCCAAGGAATACATTAAACCTCTTTCAACAACATTTATAGTTTTTTCCAAAAAATAAAAACATGGACTAGAACATGTGAGTTGTAAATGCATGTTGAAGTAATGACACATGGCATCATACCCATGTATCTTTTATGACTTGTAACGACACAAAATGATTACATTGACATGATATTCATATCACACAACATTTTGCATGTCACACCAAGGCAATTTATGACATAAAATTTCAATATTATGACACAAAATTAAAAAATGTTAATTCATAAAATAACTAGTTTTGCAATTAAATGTCATGTCATCATCTTGTGCAACTATTTGGGTGAACCAACACGAGTTTAACAACCCATAAGTCATTAGTAACATATGTATTTCACAATTAAAGGTGTAATCAAGATGCAAGTCGCAAACCCAAGATGTGGTGTAGTGTTTGAGTTTACAGCCTAGCATACCATCCATCATTACTCTACTTTTCCACATGCCCATTCATCAATGATGCATGTCCTAGTATATATTGAATTTTTTTAAAAATCACGGAATAAATGGAAAGTGTTTCAAAACTTTTAATGGGACAAGTATTTCCCCACTATCACGAATTGTGCTAATTCACATTTGTGGCAATTCTAATCATTTTCATGCACTTCACAAAACATGTGCCACTTTGAACATGCATAGATGATAGCATAAATTGGTCCAATTTTTTCAGAAGTTTCAAATGCCTTATCTTCATTTGAAAGCAAGGTGTTTGGTTGGGGTACAATGTTTTTCTTTATAGGCACAATAGTTCATTGATGAAAACATTGTAATATTATGTGTTGATTGAACATTTCTTGAATCATTTCTTCCCAAATGATTCACACCCCACCCCAATTCTTTAATTTTATTCCACATAATCATGTTTCAACCCTTCCATCCCATGTGTGCTTTCATCATGGATCATATTTACCATAGTGAAAGCACCATGAATGAGCCCATTAATGTCCAAGTCCACATCCACTCTAGCACAAATGGTCCCCCCCTTTGGGCTTATTCCATCCATTTGGTAATTGAAATAAATTATGGCATAATTTTTCATCTGAAGAGTCAAAAAAACCTCCTCAAAACCCACCATGAACAATGTGAATTATCAAGAAATTATCCATTTTTGGTTCCTATTTAGTTAGCCCACCACCTCAATATAACTCCAAAGAACATTTTAATCCCTAAAAATCATAGATGTAATATATCAACATGCCTAATGTGAATGAATAATCTTTATGTACTTCAATTCACCCCTTATTATATTGATGCTTATTATAGGCTTTTATGTGTTTGAGAAAATACCGTTCTTTAAAGAACTTGCATTAAAATGTGATGGGAAAACATTATTATATCATTACAAGCTTGTAACATTCATTTTTGCCTTGTTTCAATTCCATGATTTCAAGTTTTTTGCTTGAATCTTTTTTTTGTCATGTAATTATATTTTGTTGCACACCTGGTGGTCAATAACCAACCATGAACCTGTGTAAAAACAAAACACCAAAATTTAAGGGGTTAAACTTATTTGATTAGGTAGTACCATTAAGAATCATTGAAAATCACCTTGCCAAAATAAGAAAAAGTTGAAGCTGATTTAATTTCATAGAATGCATTAAATTTTTATTTATTTATTTTGCACCATGTGCATCAGTTTCATGGGCCACAATTTGACAATAGCAATCAATTTTTTTTCATATGTTTATGTTGTCTAAACATAAATGTCATGTGTTTAAAACACATATGAAAAAAAAAGAAAAAAGATGAAACAATTAGTCTTAGTGATCAAGTAGGCCTCAATTAATCATTAAAATAAAAAATGAAATAATTACACTTAAAAAAAAAACCATCTATAGCCCCTTCATGACTTTTGCCATTGACCTTTAAAGTTCATTAACTAAATAGTAATTACTTCAATCAAATACATATACTAAACATAAAATAAAGGGGAATTTCAAGTACATCTAGAAATTAGAATCTAAGAAGAAAACCCAAAACAAAGAAAATTTTGCACTCCTAACTTTGAATCTCCTTTCATTTTACATTCCATTTTCTCCCCCTATATGCATTCATTGTTCAAATTAGTGCTTCAATTCTTTGTTGATGTAAATAGAGTTTCAAGTACTACAAAATTTAGGGATTGTATTCATAAATGTTTTTGAGTGGAAAATTTTAAATGTGCTTTTTATTGTCATGAAATTTGATGGATCTAACAAATTGAAGGGTATACATTTTTTGTAATGTATTTGATCATATTTACCCTTCAACTTTTGTTGATGAATCGCAATTCATTATAAATCAATGCAATTCAATGAATTTGATGAGATGTGATTCAAAACTTAATAATAATCCAATGAATAGTTTGTATGATAGATAAAATAGAATGCAACCTTTTGCAAAAATGTGGGAACAAAGAGTTCAAGGAAAATGATTTTGTCATGGTGTTCAATATTATAGATCAATGAAAGGCCTATACAAAACTAATATCAAAATGGTTAAAATTTTACATCATCAACAATGTGTTTGCTAATAATGATTTTTATGTGTTCAAAAACATTGATGATTTTTGCTATCCAAATTGGATGAACCACGATGCTTATTAAAAATGGTCTTTGTCGATTTATGATTTTGAGGACATAATTCATAATAAGTTTAAGGGTGGTGTAACTTGTAATTATATGTGTGTAAATGGAATTTATGATTTGCATGTGAACTTGGGGTCATAATTTGACCATGAAAATTATGTGCATACGTGGTTTGCTTTTAAACGTTGGTCATATTTAATTGATGAGAGGATTCATTAAAATAAGTTGAGCCATCATTGGTGACTCTAGGTAGATTTCTTTGAAAACCTCCCAATTTTATTTGTTTATGATCCACTAGTTAGGATTATTTTATGAAATATGTAAGTGGACAATTACATGGATTAATTTGTATTCATTTTTACAAACAAGTTTTTTGACATTAGTGATGATGTGTTCTTGTTCCATGTAGACGACATTGAAATTCTCATGTAAATAATCAAATTTTACTTTGATAATTATTTCTTCAAGGTTCAAGGAAAATGAGCCATGATTAGCACATTTCATTTTTAAAGTAGCGAGGACAATATTTATAAAAACATATTTATCCAAATCTCTCAATCCTTTAACGATCCTTCTTTTTAAAGATTTATGTTTTCTTTTTTCTTCTTTTACTCATTGTAATTATTCTATTTATAAACACTCTCCAACAAGATTACTCACCACATGAAAATGTTAGGCATAAAATTGAATGCTCCATTCTTCATTTTGTTCTTCCTTCTAATGATGATGTGTGTTGTGACTTGAAAATATTGGACAAGGATGTCCTATGCAGCAAAACTACCTTCAATTCCATGTCAAAATTTAATATTGAAATTGGAAGGTCATTTCAAAATATGAAAGATATAATTCACATTTTTACTGTCTAGGTTTTAATTAAGGTTTAATCTCTGTCAACATTGTTTGTAAAAGATTTTAATACTTTCATAAATTATTTAAATTTTAAAATTAAATTTATGTTTTTTTGGTGTGCTTTTCGATGTATTAATTCATTGTTTAACAACAATGCGTTTATGTGTACATAGTAACACAATGACATGCTATGATCTTGGTAGACACATTCTTGTGATAAAGATTGATGGGAATGTGTTCAACAAGGTTCTAAAACTCTTTGTGAACACTTGGAATCTCAATTTAAATTTATCATTTGCGCATAATCTAGATCCAAAGTTTCCAATGAAGAAATGACAGGGAAAAGTAAGTTTCTCACATTATATGCAAAAGAAATATTTTACAAACATGTTTCATAAATATTATGAAAAGAGTTGCAATCCATGCCATTTGAATTTGTGGTTAGGTCAACCAAATAAGACCACAAAATAACCTACTCCATAAAGTACTTGAGATCCATAATCCATGTGCTATTAATACATAGGTACCTAACATTATCTTTTTAAAGACATAAATCATGACATGCGATTAGCAAGAATCCAAAAGGTATATCACATTCAAAGACTAATGATATGGGTCAAACATGTCGTTAGTTTGGCTTAAGTTTCATATGTCAAAATGTGTATAGTTACCATGAATCCAAGCACTTCCATTGTAGGGTTCAATTCACTATCAAACTGTCAATGTATCATAGGCAATAACTAAGCAATAGTTATTGCAACTACATGTAACATAAAAAGTTCCATGAATTTGCATAGGATTTAAACATGACAGCATTCATCATCTTTGACAAAACCAAAATCCAAGCTCATAGAGAGTTGGGTGAACATAACCTTCAAAAAGCCCTCATACTACCTAAAGTCCTCCCAAGCAGATATTCATGTTGGACAAACTTGAATCTTCATTTTGAAGCCTCAAAGGTGTAAACATTCACTCTTCTGACCAGATTACAATGTCACAATGACAATATTGTGAAGTCATTAACAAAAAATAGGGAACCTCCATAAGTCTATCACTAAAGAGCTCCTCAACAGAGTTGCTGTTGGTCAACAGAGAATTGGATCACATAAGATCATCTAGCAATGACCAATTGGACTGTGACATTTACAATGACAACTTATTGAAAGAAAAAAATGGATCCAAGCTTGGAGAGGGCTAAGAGTTCTCCAGAAGGAAGATGAGATCAGTACCGGATGTAAGGATGGATACTCAGGTGGTCTGCATCATAGCGAGCAAGATAGTTGCATGCTTCTTCCTCTGTAGCAGGTAGCACTTTACGCACTGGATGCTCTTTATGTACTTTCAAGTACTCTGGGTCCAGAGTGAAAGTGAAATAGAAAGTGTTTGAAACCTGCCAAAAAAAAACAAAATTACTGGATAATCTCTCCATGATCTTTCTACCAGTCTCCCCATGTTTTTTCTACCATATGCAATCATTGTTTTCCTTTTCAACAGGGCACAATGGCAACAACTTCTTCAACTCAGTGATCCTGATTCAATAATGTGACTTCTCTCTGTTGCTACAAATTCTGGTACAGAGGAGGTGTCAAAGGAAGTTTATTGTTGTAAGTCAACCCCATAACTGCATACCTCACTTGATCGATTCTCTGGCTGGGTTACATGTGCAACAACTTCAATATGGATGAGTGGCTGCTCTACATTCTCTGTTTCTGTGTAGAGCACACATGCCTTGAATCGGAGAAGGTCCCCAACATCTACCTGTAAGTTCAACCACAGCTTGTCTGTCAATTGTGTTTGAGAGAGCAAGATTCTTGTCTGGAACTTCCACAATCAGGTGGACAACACAGATTTGCAATGTTTGTTAACACCTGATGAATAAAAAATCACTTTGTGTCAGTGGTCTACACCATGTTTGTGGCAAGCCAGCATTCTCTTCACATGGTAAATAGTGACAGAAGAAGCCTCCAAGACCCATCCTATGATGTATGAAGCTACCAGCAATTCTGGAAGTTTCTTCAGGGCATTCCTAAGAGATGAATTTTGTGGGTAATATAAGAAAATTATTTTCACATCTCTTATCCCTACTCAAATATAGCAGAAAACATATCTATGAGATTGCAGAAAATCTCCACAACATATATATAGCAGAAAAAGCATCTGGAAAGGAAACCATGAAATGCAGATTCTAGAGAGGCTGACCGGCCTGAGGAAGTCCACATGATCTACTTCCAAGAAGAGGGGTCTGATGCCACCAAAAACATAACATGTTGAAAACGCCAGCTCAAATGCCCTTTGCATCAAAAAGCCTCCAAATATTTGACCATGTAGGTTTTGTTGTTGGGGATGACAAATGATTGTGTTTTCCAATCGGGTCTCTCTGATCAGAATGCTGTTCCTGTCTGCCAGTGCTGGCATCTCACTAAGTACCCGCCCCTGCAAAAGATAAGTCATGCAAGCTCTGTATCAGACTGCTGGGGTATATGCAAGTAAACTAAAACCAACAGTGGATGAAGAATATCTTCTGAGAGCAAAATCACAAGCAGAGTTTAGTGGAAGCAAACACAAACAAAGCAGGTCATCATCAAAACAGAGCAAAACGGTGCATATCTTAAATATACCTCAGTAAGTAGTTTGTTCAACCTCTCATTATCTACACCAGGAATGTAAGAAGAGTTTTGTTGCTGCAGCATACGCTGCTTTTTCTGTTCAGCAGCATGGGCCTCACCAAGGGCATACAAATGCTTTTCCTCTTCTGTTTGAGGGATAAGGGGGTTGACTTGAGTAGCTTTCCGAGTCTGGGGATCACGGGCCACAAATGTGAAGTTTGCAATCAGCGCCACATTATCTCTGCCCGTTACTTCTGTCAATTCCACAAATTTGTTTCCTCAGACATAGCAGAATGTGTTCACAATCAACTTACACAGATGGCAACATCTGAAGCCAAACACAGGGATCCAACAGGACATTGATACCTGATTGCAGGCAAGGCACACTCTGCTTTTGCATCATCTTGACACAGATTTCTCCTTAAATTTGAAGAGACATACATTACAAGAAGGTCAATTGAGGAAAGCAGATGGTGGTGAACACTTAACCATGAACAGGCTGGTTGACCTCCATTCTAATCTCCATGGAAGATCGACCTACCCATGCAACTGCTCCTTGGATTTTGAGATCGACATCAATAAGAAGAGGCTTCTTGATGCTGATTCTATCCACAGATGCCGTTACAAGCAACGGTGGCCTAGTCAATTGGTCATCATCATCTAAACAGTGCTGCAGAACAATTGTCCCAATATTGGTAACTGAAAAGGGAAGAGAAGATTACAAATCGTGCTTCAAAGCCCCCGACCAAATCAATTCTTGAGTTGACAAAAAAAATCACTATGGACATATATAATCCTCCTGTTTCAAGACTTGAAGACAAACAGGTAGCAATCAATGCTAGCCCCTAGCTTGTGTGCATCAAAACAGAAGAAAAAAAATGGTTTGATGGCTCAAAGGAACACAGAACACACTCTACAGAAAGGGAGAATCAAACATTTAGGTGTGTTTCACAGATCCAATGCCATGGAGAGATGGTGTCAAAGCTTCTCAAATGCCCAACTCTGAAAGAGTTCTGGGGTTACTAGCTCTGAAACAAGAAACAAGAATGCTGTTTACCTTCAATGCAATGCTTCCAGCCAAAGAATCCAGGTCCTCAAGGAGCATTCCGATGCGGATCGAATTCCAAGGATCGCGGTATTGCTCCCGGAGTACGGCGTCCGACGAGAAGCCATACATCACGCTCGTTCGGCTCTGCTCCGGTGTTCGATGTTGCAGCAATCTCGACTGCGCGGCCGCGGGTCCATTCAGAGGAGGAGAGACATTCCGCACCCTTCGCACGAAGTTAGACCTTACATGCCACAGGGCATCGGTCACTGGAGAGCGATAGGTTCCGGGCCACAGAGTGAGAGTCTTTTCCATCGGTGTTGGAGTCACAACAGACGACGAGGATTCCATTGACGCAAATTTGCTCAAAAAATCCTCGTAAAAAGGGTGCGGCCTTAGGGTTTCAAGAAGCAAAAAAGACCAAGACAAGAAGTACCTCCAAATCTGAAGTTCTTGAGTTCCGGATTGCCAGGGAGGAGGAGAAGAACAATCACACAAACGGTGGAGACTGGAGCAAATTGTAGGGATTCATGGGTGTAGGGCCAAGCTCCACCAACCCACTTATGCGGAAACGCTATTTCGGGAAGCCGACTTTCCAAGCTATACAAAGCAGCAAAGATCAACATGGAGAAGAGCTAGGTAGGGTAAGCAGCGGAGAGATCCTTCTCTCTCTCTCTCTCCTTGCTATTCACTAGTGCTTACTGCTTTAAGACATTTTTCCAATCAGCACCTTTCCATCATGTGTTTTTCCGATTAGCTCTTGTCCCCAGAGTCATCTCATAGCTCTACTCGTCAAGCATTGACCAATTGCATAAGAGCTCTGGGCAAGAGCTGATGCGAGTCAAACTATGACTTACAAATAAATTGACATCTGTCTTTTCTTTTCACGAGAACATGTTTCCAAGAGTTCTTAACACGATTTAAGCATATATTGTCAACGCACTTGCACCTCTGCAATGGTAAAAGTGATTGTCAATGCAGCAAGAAACAAGGCACTTAATGCAATAAGTGTACCTACAAAAAGGATCTTGGTCTTCAATTTGGTCCTCGATAGTCCACGTAAGTTGGCCGGTTGGCTGCTCACATAGAGCTTTTAACTTTCTGGTATGGTACCACCACGCCCTTGACGTGATGCACCAACGAACGACTCCACAAAGAAGACCAGAGTTCAGAACTCAGTTGGGGTTTCTGGTCAGAGGAGAAGGAGGAAATCATGGGAGTGTTGGCGGCCGTCCGTCCGTCCGTCCGTCCGTTTGTTTGGTTGCTGTTAACTACCGACCCAGTATGGCGTATAGTCTCTATACAGCGGATGCTCCATCACCCTCCCACCCTCCGTCTCACCATCACAACAAGGCGTGTGTCACACCCTGGCCTTGCCATTTACATTAAAAAGTATCTTAAGGTAAAAGAAGAATTGAATTATGGAAACTCAAATATTTCACCATGCAAAAAAAAAAAAAAACACCTAATCTTCACCAAAAAAATCCTCTAAAACAAACCAAAATCCTTCAAGATACTATTATAACTCTATAATAACTAGTCTCAAGTTTCAACACAAGCCAAAATATCATCTTTCCAAAATCTTCCTATAAAATTAGACCTATTATTTATTATTACCTAGGGGCCAAAATCCCTTAAGCTACTATACTCCTATAATGAATCTAAACACTATAATATCCTTGCCTTGGTAGGCAAGACCAATTCATGACTAGTGGGTGGACCTAGGATACCTTAGATGGAATATGTGACTTTTTACCTTTTTTATTTATATGGGATATCAGATGCCACTAGAAGCTATCGAAATCTGATGACATTGGGTTTCGATCAGTGTTTCTGTTTTTCTTTTTTTTTTTTGGCCAATTTTTGCATCCTGGCAACAGAAAAAAAAACACAGAAGTCAGTGTGACAGATTCGTGTAGAATTGCCCATCACTGAATGTTTTGCCTATCATTGGACATTTTTTTCAATATTTTCCTCGTTCTTTAACCAAATTCAGCAATTTTTGTATCATTGGACCTGCAAACTAACTGGAGGGCTACAAATGTTCTTTGCATGTCAAAAGTAAAGGAGCAACCCACAAAACATAAGAAGAGGATGAATGATAGTAGATTTCAAAAAAAAAATTGAAAAAATAGGTCTTGAACCCTATATAGCTCTAATCCCATATCTTTCTCATTTTTCAGTCCATTTCTTTGAGTGATTTAAAACCTGATGGGTGTGCCAATTAGGGCTTTACAAAGCTTGTTTCTATTCCAGAAGCTAAGATGTAATGATCAAAGATTTTAAGCTCAAAATCTTAATCTGTTTAATTCACTCATTATCGAATCCTCTTACACCAAACATCCTGTGTCTTCCCCATTCCTTTATTGAAATGAACAATTTTTGCGACAAACACCCCATGTCTTTCCCATTCCTTTACTGAAATGAGCAATTTTTGCGATGTTGCCAATCTTGTGACATTGTTCAAATGCAATAGATAATGTTTGAACATAATCTGGTTGTATTCTCCCTATTTCTATAGACTCAAAATACAGGTAACTCCAGGTTTAGCATGTATCAGCAAATCACTAAAACACACACAATTTACGTGGAGAAGGCCTGATTAGAGGGCTTTTAATCAGAATTCATGCCCTGCAAGAAATTAGGGCTGATTCACCACAGTGGTGTCACATTAATATTTGAACACGTAAGGTTTGTTTGTTTGTATATCTCCT
>Ga0116231_10011892_pt1 | contig 13122 bp, 10 predicted proteins | sample S1TSphgellanicum_2_FD_89695 | JGI IMG/M metagenome (GOLD analysis project Ga0116231, IMG submission 89695) | Host-associated microbial communities from peat moss isolated from Minnesota, USA - S1T2_Fd - Sphagnum magellanicum MG | ecosystem: Host-associated > Plants > Peat moss > Unclassified... | reverse complement strand
ATTGTACAAATTTCTTTTTCCCATAAATTTGTATTATTTAAACACAAATGTTGTACATCTAAAGCAAGTATGAAACATGTATAAGTAGGATGATTTAAAAAAAAAAACTCAAAGACATCTTTTTTGGTAACCTTGTTGAATAGTGAATTGTAAATGTAAGACATCCAATATTGATGTAAAGTGATGGAATTTAGTAATGTTTGGAAAAGAATCATGTTTTTCAAAATATCTTCAAAATTATTTGGAAATTCTAATGGCATTGAGTTCAACTTTACTTCAAAACAAAACTTAAGTGAGTTGTGTGCATGCAATAACAGTTGAATGAAATGTACCAACATCGAATTTTTTTGAACAAGTTCATTTTGTGCAAACTTTAAGTTGAATACTTGTAAGATGTTTACAAGATTAAAAAATAAAATAAAATAATAACATCAAAAGAAAGACAACAATGAGAAAACAAAGGTCCAAGTACAGTTGGGGTACCCAAAAGGATTGTTTCATTTAATATCCAATGGACCCCTTCACTTGAACATGTTGTTGAAATTTAATAACACATTCATATTGATTTTTTTTTGGTCATTAATACATACATTATTAAAGTACTATTTTATGCATAGAACTTCAAATTTGAACAAGTTTAAGGATTGTTAACAAGTCCTAGAAAACTTTCCAACACTTTGTTTCGTGAAAAAAAAAAGTTCAAAGACCCATAAGGAATGTCTAAATAAATCATTTTATCTCAAATTTTAAACCACAAACACCTTAGTTGTTAATGTATATAAAATGTTCAAATGTGACAAGAACTAAATGCCCTATTGCAATGCATAAAACTTTAAAAAGTGAAATTTATGGGAATTTGGGTCATTGATAGAATATGGCCCACATTAGATAAATTTTATTATTCTTACATTCATAAATGAAAAAAATAGATACATCAGATGCCCATATAAAATTTTAAGCAAATTTATTTCATTTGATATGAAAAAAAAAGGAAAAAATAAAATAGGTCGTAAGTTTAATGAAGAAAAAGGTGAATTTGGGGGTTGTAGGAGTGAATCCTTATGTTTCAAATAGGGTACCTTGATTGTACTTGGACCCAAAAACCAAAAATGTATAACTTGAAAAACAACAAAATTGAAAAGCAACAAAACCATAAAGTGTGACGAAATGAACAACAACAACAAAATTAAAAAGCACCTATGCCAAAACACACAACAACCATGACCAAAAACAATGTTATTAAACGAATATGAACAATTTGAATTTAAAAAAAAAACAGACATTGACAAGTGAGCAATAACAACTTTAAACATACATATAAGACAAATTATACAAGTGAACAAGAAGAAAAAACACAAACATTGATTGACAAGTGAGCAACAATAACTTCAAAGTCACTTGCAAGATAAACAAAATAATGAAAATGCAAAAACATTGAACAATTGACAAGTGAACCACAACTTTGAAGCAAATGCAACATGAACACTTACAAAACACACATTAACCTGTGAATAACAAGAATGAGAGCAAAGTGAGAATGAATCTACATGCAAGCTGCAATAACGATTCATGTCTTGCATGCCACAAAATTCATTATTATTTCAGCAATTGACAAGGAGTGCAAACATCTTATGTCAATTGCTTGGAGCAACCATTGCAAAAGGTAAAAGTTGTGACCAAAGAGAGTAGGTAGATTAAGGTGACTTTAGCTTGAATGGCAATAGCTTGGGTAAGTAAGGTGGGTAAGTAGAGGTTAGGGTTTCATAAGAACATAGAGAAAACTAGTTATGTTAGTCATAAGTACGGGTATGAAAATAAGATGCTACCCCTATATGTGAATAGTCTATTAAGCTATATTCACACTTAATGTTAGGGACTCTAGTGATGAGTACCCTAACTCCATGCTACTCATTTAGGACTTACACCTACTTACCATGAACATTTTATGTTAAGTTAACCTTCACTTAACATCAAGTGTGAATGCACCATTAGCATGATAGTATCTTGACAACATGGACACTAATCATATTATTGATATAAATGTATTCATATATAGAACATCTCCACTTGTGGCCAGAATGTGACCCTGCACAGGAAATCTTGGCTGAGGTAGAGCAGTCAAATCCAGTGGATTCACTGGAAGACTACTGTAACCCTGAAAAAACACACAGCTTTCAGAGACCTGATGGAGCCGTAGAAGAGTCTAATAAACACAGCGAAATCGTATTTATTGACTGTTCCCTGTTATAATGATTGGTCCAGGTGGTTTGCTATTATTAGTCTCCCATGTATTTGGAGTCCCAGTTTCAATTTTATCGGTGGGGTTGGAAAACAGTAAGAACTAAAACTTGGATGTGAGAAATATGTTTTGCAGCATCACATACTGGGCTAGAGATCCTCTTATTTTGATTACACTACAATTCCTTGGGAAAAAGATGTCATGGTTTTAATTGAGGTTTTGTGGGATCCCCTGACTCTTTTGGTGTTCACAATGGCCCCTTTTCATGTTGCCAATATAGTGATACTGTAGTTCAGGAGTAGCTTCAACACATCTCTGTTGGATAATTAATTAAATTTGAAGATTCCATAGCAAAACTCAGATTATGTTGGACATTGTAAAAGATTCTTTTTCATCCTTAGCCCGAAAAATTTATTTTTGAAGAAAATTTCAAAATTTCTAGAAATAATATAATTCATGTTGAAACTGCCAATGTAGGTCCTGTAGGAACCACACCCACGTTCTAATATTTAGTGGGGAAAGTGGGATAATTCTTTATATATATTTAGTGGGAGATTGGGATACTTATGGCCCATGTTTGGTAGTGGGTACTAACTAACAAGGTGAGTACCTTTTAGCTAAGGAGGGCCATCCCAGCTTTTCGAAACCAAATGGGCTGGGACTTTTTAGCGCCATTTCGACCAGAAGATATCTATTTTAGCCATGTCAAATTTGGATTTCGTATTTAGTCTTTATTTCATGAGTGGAAGATCCAGTCCCTGCAATTGACACTTTAGCGATCATGCATAGGGTATCAAAGCTTCTGGACAGGTGCAGTCCCAAAATAAGGGGCCTAGGACAATAGCCAAGTTTGAACCCTGCGTTTTGGGAACATCCATTATCCCTTTGCTTTACCCATTGGAGGAGGTGAAGATTATCAAGAATGTAATGAACTATTCAAATGTAGTCTTTGTATTTGAAAACACATCCCCTGCCACAATTTCCCCTCTGCAGTTAGAGGAACCTTACAAAAGAGTAAGGTACATGCATCGGAGGGGCAGGGTTCTTATGCTTACTCATAAAATGAGAGACCATCAATAAATAAATAAAGGAAGGAAAAAAACCTGGCAAGGGAACAAGACAAGAAAAAGAAAGGACCCAAGTCCAAACCAAAGATCACACTTCAAAGTGCAGAACACACAATGGGGAGCCCTAAGAGGAGAAAACACACGAAACCTAGGACCTGAACCCATCACTAGTAGCATGAAGCAAATCATGCAATGAAATAGGTGAAAAACTTGGAAGGACACCAAGCCTAGAAGAGGCCTCACTTGCTGCAACAACTGCCCTACGCAAGATAGTGGTGACCTGAACTCTCTGAAGAGCCACTGACACTCTTCGCCTATAAAATTAACATATAATAAAAAAGGGGGGACCTGCAAAGCCCTTCACGGACCATGCCGTGTTATTCCTTAGGTGGGGGACGGAGCTTACAACTATGAATATGGTGTAAGATCCTTCCTCTCAGGATAAATGTTCAAAAGACTTGAGGTTTGATGGGCATTCCGGTTTTTCAACTGACCCCTAAACAGTGGAGGGAAAAAAATATACTGGTTAACATGCCCTCCAATAACACTTAAAAAATTTGGAGCAGGTCTTTAGGCTATTGGAATTGGCAAGAGGTGGGTTAATCACTTGGTTTCGATTTACCTTGCCAAACCTTATGCTCAATGTGTCTCTCTGAGACAGGGCCAATCCCACCAAGGAAAATGCCACCCTCTATAAATTAAAAAATTATGAGACAGGTGTTTATACAAATATTCAGATACCAATACAATAATTGTTTCTTGATTTATTCTATGGATTTGAGGCCTTACTCCTTTGTGACAAAGTATTGGACAAACAATTTAAACTAAAATCACTCAGCTCCCTCTAGCATTAGAGTTGCATCTAAATCATTGAATTTTCATTACTTATTTTGTCACTCCCTGTGACATGCTCCTAACCTTGCAAAATGTCACCTGAAAAAGGATTGCAATTCAAATTTAGTCCAAACCCCAAATCTCTTTAGAAAGGGGCCTGTAGTCAGAAACTGATTTAGTCATGTACTCATTTGCTTGTCGATCACCAATGTTACATTAGTCTGCTCAGCTTCGATAGTCTTTGGAATCGTGCATCCCTCCAAGCCCCAGACATCTCCCCCCCCCATGCACTAACACACATATCAATATCAAGTCCTCTTAGAATAGTCCATCCCTAACAAGAGTATCATGAAAATTTAATTCGACAAATACTTATTACCATATCATATCACGACCATATCGTGCTCATGATTCTATGCATACCATGATTTTTCAAACACAACCATGATACTGTAATAGGTAAAGAAATTGGCTTCACTCATGCTCTCGATTCTATGTGTAAGATGGATTTGGAAACATGACCACAATAGTGCAATAAGTAAACCATCAGCTGGACTCTTCTCCCTCACCCAAACATATTTGGACTACCTATATGTTGTTGGGATATAATTTGAACTCTTTTGTTGGGTGTTTGGATTAGTGTTGCCAGGTTTTGAGAATTAGGCAGGTCTACGTTCTAGGTCAAGTTATAAGATATTAAGACAAGAGGTTTTAAGTTTTGCTAGAATAATCATTATAACCTAAGTAGGCAACCAGTCTCTTTTCAAAATTTAATTAGCACTTGAACTGAGGTGATGTTATATTTTGAACATGTTTCAGGTACTCTAGGTAAAAGTATAACTTTATTATTGAAAAAAATAAAAAATATATATATATAAGCTTGACCTTACACTTTAAGCAAGTTGTTGGTTTTGATTAGTTATGCATAATAAATATTACATAATCTTTAGTTATGTGTAAAGGAGATAGAATTAGACTTGACCTTAAACCAGATTGGCTCTAAGGTTTTTATTAAAATGATTGAAACCAGAGGTTTTAGAAATCCAAAGATTTGGTCACAAGATCGAACAAAAGGTTCTAGTCTTAAATCAAGAACTAGACAACATTGGTGTGGACCAATGTTGGGCAGGTATAAACTTTTGAACATACCAGCTAATATCGAATCTTTATATTGGTAATGGATCTCTTTTATAACTTTGATACCAGCCTTGGCCTAGTATCTTATGTCCACTGCTGATTTTTGGAAAGTATGTGGCAAGTATATATATCTGATATTGAAATAGCCCTATCATTGAATTGGTATTACCTCAAGTCCCTACCAAGTAGATACTAGTACAAGATTGGTATTGCCTTACTTAGGTCATACCAATCTGGTCAGTTCTTTGATACAAGGGCCAGTAGTACCTCTCTCTATATATACCAGGGTTCCAGCTGAGTTCCTGCTCAACATCTATCTATGAAGGAAGGTTGTTTGTTTGTTTTGTTTGTACTTATGAGATCCACCGAACTGGGATGCTTCAGATCACATTCTTGGCGTCTGTGGAAAGCTCTCGCTGATGAGGGGTGCGTGGACACGTTGGCCACACTAGTTGATTTGAACAAGTGTTTGATTGGGTGTTAGAAATTGCACCAAAGCCCTTGACCGGAGGCTTGACTAGAATCAGGCTTTTGCCCGTGCTTGACGCTGCCTCGAGGAGGCCCTGGACGTTCAGGTAAAGCCCAAAGCCCATGGCCTCGAGCTTTACCCTACACATAATTCCAGGAAGCATACTGAAACCCTCCACCTTTCCTCCCCCCCCCCACACAGCACAGAAGCACATGATTACACAGGAGCTGAGCCAAACGGGTATGACAGTTATGGACAGGTACTGACAGTTAGCAAGAGTCAGCAACCAACAACTACTGCAACGACCATGCTTGGGAAGTGGGGAAAGAAGATATACAAAATTTTATTAGTGTTTTGAAGGTACCTTAGTCAGAGCTGCAACAACTCGCCTAGCATACTAGTGCTGACCACTAACCACTTCTACAGTGCACTTGACCCCACAGACCAGGACTAGAGCCGGCTAAGGGGGATCGAGCAGCAACCTCCATGTAGCCCACATATAAAACAGACACACTTAATTGATCTTCTAATTTATATTTTTCTGCTGGCCCTGACAACCCCTTCTTCCCTGCAAGCTGCTGCTGCTGGGAACCGACCCCTACTTCCTTGGGAAGACCTGCAACATCCAATCTGATACAGAACTGGTTTTTTCATTATAAAGAAAAAGATTGCCTGTTTTGTTGTGCAAACTGTTGAACTATTCCTTGACGAATAAGTTTGTGAACGTGTACCATTTTCCCCTTTATATGAACTAACATAATTACCACTGTGTAACATTGTGGCTATTGCATAATGATTACCATTTGTGTTTAGTAATGAAGACCACCCATCCTGGCACCACTACATCCCATTTCATGTTAAGAATCTCTGGGTGTTTTATTTGCAATGGGGGCATGTTCTTGTATAAGAAAGAGAGAGAGAGAGAGTGTGTGTGTGTGTGTTCTTGCACTCTGTGGACCTCAAACCCTGGCAACTGACCCCCATGTTTTGAGGGCGGCTGCCAGTGCAAAGTGTGCAAAATGTTGACAATACATTGAAATGGTGCAAAAGCACCCAACCCAAAGTCACACCCCGCCCCCTCCCCATCCCCCCAAGTTGAAGAAACACACAGAACAAGTCCAATGAACTTGTCACCATCTTCAAACTTGTCCAAGCTCCGTGTATCATCAGAAACAAGTGAAAAAAGAGGCAGGACATTTCACCCTTATTCATCTTTATTTGTTTCATTTTCAATCATATTCATCCATCTTGGTTGCATTTTATGTCATTCCAAGGGTCTTACTATTAAGGAAGGTAGGTTTGTTTGTTGGGCCACGCTTTTAGGCAAGGCTTATGCATTCACTTTGGTCTATAATAGGGTGAAAGCACACTATGGTGACCCACTTTGGGGCACTTTTCCATCCACTACTAAAAGTATTTTAATATGAACTTCACAAAATGTAGTCCATTTAATTTTGAGTTTAGATTTTGGTCTTTTGGTTTAATTTTTTTGATTTCCATAAAATTAATGTTATTTAATATTATTTAAATAAATATAATAAATATAATAATGTAAAGGAAAGGAACCAGGGGTATATTTCTATGTACATAGTATAATAGAATTCATTTTTTCATTTGAAATTGCCTTAGTATTTAATTTTACTAATAATAAAATTAAAATTAAAAAAATTAAAAAATAGGGCCACCTCAAAACACTTGTCACATTCCATTTGCAAGTGATTGTTTGTTAAAACATCAATTTGCCACATACTTATGACCAAGACCATAAAAAAAAACTCATTTATAACATGAAAATAATCAAACTTTTCAACTAGTTCACAAATTTGGTTTAAATTATGTGAAATAACTACTATAAATTTCATGAAAGTTTAAAATCATTTCAATCATTTTTGGAGCATATTTGCATTTTTGAATACATTGTGACATGTATTTTTTTCATGCAAATATACTCCAAGCCACCATAATATAAATAAGAATATTTACATAGTTACTCTTTAGTTCATTTACTTTTTTACCTAAGTTCTACCTATTTGCTTTCCTAGGTAACTAAGTTGGTCTTACTTTTCTACTTACCTTCCTTTTTTACTTGTTTAGTCTATAGATAGGTGAATAGGTATGTAGTATATGTTAGTCCTACCTTACAATGGATGATTTTGCACAGTTGTTATTCTCTTTCATTTCTACAAGCTCTCTTTCCACAATTTGCATCCTCTTTTCCCTTAAAATTCTTTGAGAGTAATAATGAATCTTTGTCACTCAATATTAATCATTTTGCACAAAAATTTGAAGCAAAAATTTCAAGTTAAAACAAGAAGGGAAAGGTTGACAAGTGTAATTTGAGAGTGTGAGGCTAAAATGTGCCAAGGGCTGAAATATCATAAATGAAGGTTGAAGTTCAAGAACAAAAAGTAACATGGTGGGAACAAAGATGAGCACAACTTGGTGACACATGTATGCATGTTGTTACAACCATAAACAACATTATCAATTTTATAACCATATCCAATATAGAATTTGTCAAATTTTTTATTTTTTCACATTTACTATAATTGAATTTTTTATTTATTAAACTTTTACTTCTGAAATAAATAAACCAATAATAAGAAAAATTTGGTAGTAATAGTTGAAATGGTGAAAGTACTATGGTAGTCATTTCACTATGCCAAAATCCAACAGCTATGATTAACACAGTTTGCGGTTATGTCCCAATTTTAGTCATGTAGTTGTGCATAATGAATTAGGAATAGTCATCATTGGGCCTACATTCAACTAAAATAATTACCCCTACTATTCATTGAGACCACATCATTAAGGTAGATTTGTCAATATATCCATTGTTTTTTGACCAAAAGAATTAAAACAAAAGATTAAAAATACAAATTTAAACGATTGGAAATTCCAAATGCTTCATAATGCATTTAGTAACAAGATTTTATTGCTTGAGGACATGTAATATTTATTTCATTTAACTGATATTGGATTAAACAAGGAATTACAAAATAATTTAAAGCAATGTAAAGTTACATAATTCCATTCAAACTTAAAGATACTGTTTTTATATTTTAAAAAATAAATAAATGTAATTTTTAAAATTTGAAATTATAAACATAAAAAATTAAATTTTAATTATGAAATTCAAAACACATGAGAATAAATTACATTGGAATAAAATAAAATCATTTAAATAAAATAAATTATAAAATTAAACATAATTATAAAATGTACAAATTTAAATATAAATATATTTATGTAATTGAACAAATATATTTATTTAGAGCTCTTTTTTTTTTGAACTATAATTTAATATTTTATTTTAATTTTTTATATTTGTAATTTTAAAATTACCAAATAAGAAATTCATAATATTATGAAATATATTTAATTTAATTGAAACTCAAATATATGTGAGATTTCAAATAAAAGCATAATAATTGAATTTTGTGATTATACATGTAACATTTATTTTATTATGATATTTTTGTACAATATTGTGTGAAATTTGAAATATAGATGTTTATCCTTGTGCAAAGACATATTTGTCATGAGTTGAAATGATGATTGAATGGTTAAAGAATTGGTTTGTGTCCAAGGAGGTGAAAGGTGCAATTCCTTGCAATTGAATTACATGATTACATAATCAAATTGAAAATTTTAAACTTGTATGACTATCATTTAATTGAACATTTGTGACTTCATTTTGCCAAAACATGGCGTATATGATTACATTTGTAGTCATTTAAGACACATGTGACCCCATGATTGGTAGTCAAATGTGGACTTGTGGTTTTTACTACTAATTGTTTTCAAGGTGGCAATTAGAAAGGACATTAATGATTGGGCCTTCATGCTTGTCATAATTGTGAATGTAGTCATGGAAAACACAGCCAACAATTAGATAGACCATCTTAAACCATTGGATTGGCTTTAACCAAATGCAACATAAAGAAATTTTTAACATAAAAATGTTGACCTATGGCAAGTTACAAGTTGAAAATATGACAAGACATGGACTACCTTAGGTTGGCCTAGGTTAGGTGGCCTAACCTACTAAGCCTAGGTTTAAATGTGCACTAGCTTAGTTAGAGAACCTATAGGTAAGTAGGTTCTCTAGTTTAGGTGTTTATTATAAGTGTTTAATCCACATTTAAACCTATAGAATTCAACCTATAATAAACACTTAAACTACCAAGCTTATACTTCAATAAATAGGTTCCAAGAGTAAGGATTTGATCCCCTCACCTCCAACTTGAGGGCCAAAATCTATGCCTAACCATGGGCTTCTTAAAATATTTCTAGGGGTTTATTTAAAAGTTAGGTAGGTTATTTAGGGGCTCCTTTGGTCCATCTAAACCTATGGAGTGGCTATCTAGGACTTGTTTAAGTCTATTTAAACCTATTTAAAATTTACTTAAGGGTGTAACCGTGTTAAAAAAAACCATGAAGTACAAGGTTAAAGTCCTTTCCAAGGATTACATTTAACACATGACATTCATGTGTTGGTCAATTTTCTTATTTTCTACATTTTTCATACCTAATTTATAGTTATGTTTTGAATATAATTACTTTTTACTATATCTTGGTCTATATCATTTATGTATAATGCATCCATGCCCTAAATAACACAAAAATGAATAACTTTTGTTAAAGACACATGTTCTAAATTCATGATTTTCAGGGTTAAAAACAAGTTTGACAATTAATTGAAACAAATATGTTCAAATGTGTTTTAAAATGAAATTTACCAATTTCAAGTGCTTTTACTTTTATAATCATCAATGTTAAGACCCTCTTCAATTTTGAGAAGGAATGTTGGACATTTGATAAGGAAAAAGGACATTTGAAAAAAAATTCAAGTTATCACAATTGTTTTGAACATGTAAAAGGACTCTTGAAACATTATCAATTTGCATCAAGTTTTGAACAATGGAACCTTATAAATAATGGAACTTAAAAAGGAAAAAAAATGAAAATTTAATTTATTATGCTTCTATTGTGATTTATCAAATATATAAAATTGCAATTTAAGTAGTTGTCACACAATCCTTGGCTCCTTTTCACGCATTTACACCCTTAGGGTCTACCTAGTTCATTTGCCTAAACCTACCCAGGGGTTACTTTTGTCCACCTAGGCCCTTGAGGGGTAGTTAAGGCTTGCCTAGGTCCTCCTAAACCTACTTAGGATCTACCACAAGTTTAGTTATTTAAATGGATTTAAGGTCTACCTTGTTTGTCTACCTAGGCCTACCTAGGTGTTACTTGGGGGTGCATTCATTATCAAATGAACCAAGGATTGCATGAGTTTTCAACATTGGAATTTAATGATTTCAAGTGAATAATTTTTGTATACTTGTAAATTTGCATCTCAATTTTTTTTGTGTAATAAAACATGTTTGAAGTTAGACATTTTGTGGATAATTAGTGAGTAGTTTGATGTTGAATCTGCATGAAATTTTGAACATCCTTAATTTTATGTAATACACAATCATTCATGGTGAAAATTTGTGCATTGTCATATATTGTTGATTATAGGGGCATGGTATTGAAAAATACTTGAATCATGTGTTTTAATTTGTCATTCCATCATTGTCTTTTGTAAGTTTTTGAACATGTTTTTGACCATGAAAATGACTTCAATTGAAAAACTTCATGAAAGACAAAATGTTTGTTATTGTATAAAAGAAGGCAAGGTTGCAATTTCATGAATATTGGATGTGTTATGTAAAGTTACACACACACACATATATATATATAATATATATTCAGTTGCATTTATAATGAAAATGGATAGAATTATGTTTGATAAGGTTAATTTGACACATATATGATCAATCTAGAAGGTTAATAAAATGTATAAGAAGTCAAAAAATATTAAAACACCCTCTAATGTAAAATTAAGTTTCAATATATTTTGAAATTTAATAAAAACATGATATGAAAATTTAGATAAGTAATCATATATTTTAAGTATGTGGACATAAATTTATTCATCTTTGTACAGATTAAGCTTTAAATGAATGTAAAAAGGAACGAGTAAAACCCGTTTTACAATAAAACATAAACATTATTGATTTGGATTTAAAATAACACATTTAAGTTATGGATTTGGCATCTGAAAATCTAATCATCCAAGTTTGAATGTCAAAGAGTATGTGAAGTGCCCATTTGTAATTTTTTTCATTTCTTATAGTAAGTTCATTAAATGAACAAGGAGTTTTTATTATGAACTTCATCAATATTTGTGTGGGCTTTGAAATGTGCAAGTTTGCGCGATGAAAATATGTTCACAATAAAATCACACAAGTTTGAAGTTAGTTTTTATGCATTTATGTTACCTCTTGCAACAAGATCACACTTTCAAAGGTGTTCGTCATGCATCCGTGACTGTTATACTCTTCACAAAAAACTTGGCATGTTGTGGACCTAGATCTTGATTTTCCATTACTTGTCATGTGCGTGTAGTTTGAACATGCAATCATATTACTCAATGTAATTACAACATGTTCATCTCCCAAGGGAACTTGCAACGGACCACTAGTGTCTTACAAGTCCATGTTTAGAAATTTTGAAAGTTGCATTGGGTTACAAACATGTTGTTTTGAATTGCAGATTGCATGCTAATCAATCCATGTCCAAGAAAAATGGCATGGGCACATGCCAATGGTAAAACATATTTTTTGTTTAACTATTTTTTTTGCTTTTTAGTTCATTGTGTTTTAGGGTATGAAGCTTGTGGTGTTTGTTTTTGGCTATTTGTATTTCATCAACAAGCTCAAAGTTCAAACTTTTAAACACTAATTTGTTGTCATTGTGTTGATAATGTAGATTACCTCTATAAACATGGAGTTTTCCAATTGTATTGTTGGGATGAGTTGCACAAATGCATGTCTTTCATTTCATCAACTTTTCCTTGTTTTAGTTTATAGACTTTGAAAACAATGGGTAACTTTAAGAATAAACAGAAGTACGTTCCAAATAATCAAGGGTGATTTGACATGCCCGTACATGGCCTCATACATGATGGCCAGTTACGGGCATGCCCATCATGCCTTTTAGGGTGAATGTACGTTCATAAATGACTATATGCTATTAAGTGCTTAGGGTTTCAACTTGTTGGTGGCTATATAAAAGGTCAAGCCCTTCCCTTCTCTTTTTAGTTTTTCTAGAATTCCTTTGTCAATAGAGTTTCCTCCATTATTAGATAGGATTTTTAGATGCTCACGATGGTTATTGCACGGCCAACATCTACATACATTATGACGCGCTCCCAAGTCACGGGGTGAAACCCACTTGAGGGTTTCACAAAGTCAAGTTGCGGAAAGTTGAACTTGGTAGCACGCTCCCGGCTTCTAACTCTAGAAAGGGGTAGAGGGTCGAGT
>Ga0116231_10011891_pt1 | contig 13122 bp, 10 predicted proteins | sample S1TSphgellanicum_2_FD_89695 | JGI IMG/M metagenome (GOLD analysis project Ga0116231, IMG submission 89695) | Host-associated microbial communities from peat moss isolated from Minnesota, USA - S1T2_Fd - Sphagnum magellanicum MG | ecosystem: Host-associated > Plants > Peat moss > Unclassified... | reverse complement strand
GCGCCGCAGGGAGTTTTAGTACGGGTTCTGGGTTCGTCGGCACCGCGCTGATGCGGCGGGGGGGGGGGTGTGGTGCATCAGCTTGGTTCCATGCCGTTTGGACTTGTGGTGCAAAAGTTCTTGAATATTGAATGATTTTTTCACTGAAAATTAAATTAAACTAAATTGTAGCCAAAAATTTCAGAGGAATTGGAATGTGCCTTTGGTGTTCTTGGAAAGATCTTGATGTGTAGGATTTAATGGAATTTATTTTATAAGATTTGGATTCAGAGTGAGAGAATTTTAAGTGATTTCTGCCGCTGAAAATTCAAATAAATTCCAAAAAACCAGGTTTTGGAAGAAAACATCAGTTGAGCATGTGGTAACACTTAGGCCAACGGCACAGGCCACACTAGTCTTTCTATGAAGGAAAGTAGTTTGTTTGTTTTGTTTTGTAGTTATGAGATCCACCAAACTCGGATGCTTCAGATCATGTTCTTGGTGTCTTTGGAAAGCTCTCAATGAGGAGGGGTGCATGGGCTTGGTTCCATGACATTTGGACTTGCAATGCAAAAGTTCTTGAATATTGAATGATTTTTTCACTGAAAATTAAATTAAATTAAATTGTAGCTGAAAATTTCAGAGGAATTGGAATGTGCCTTTGGTGTTGTTGGAAAGATCTTGATGAGCAGGATTTAATGGAATTTATTTGGTACGATTTGGATTTAGGTTGTGGAAGACATTGATTTTAAAGTGATTTCTGCCACCGAAAATTCAAATAAATTCCAAAAAACAAGGTTTTGGAAGGAAAAATCAGTGGAGAATGTGGTAACACTTGAAGGCTTACATTTTAATTCAAGCATGATGCCCTTTCATATTTGGCTGTTCAAAAAATCAATACATACATTGCAAAACAATGTTCATATGTTGTTGAGTTTCCCTATTTTGTAATGGGTTCACACTTGGGCCAACGGCACAAGCCAAACAAGTTTCAATTTACATAACAACCTTGTGGAAGAGCTCAATGTACATTGGGTGCACTTCCTCAAGGGCAATTTCCCACTTCAAATTCGTATGGTATGGGAGATTCGTGAGGGAAGAGTACCATGTCCCTTGGGTACACTTCCTCGAGCACGTAATTTCCCACTCCAAGCTGGCGTGGGAGATTCCTCAAGGAAGAGCACAATGTACATCGGGCGGAGTTCCTGAAGCATAATTTCCTGTCCCAAGCTGGCATGGGAGATTTCACTAAAGTTCTCTTCATTTTGTTGGAAGCCAACTTCAACCATTTTCTTGAATGCAACTCGTCCCTTGTTACGTTGGGTAGGGCACCACTATCACATTTGTGAGATATTTTGCATATAAAAGTGAAAGACTAAGTTAGATAGGTTGGTGAGTGAACACTTAATTTTTGTTATTAGCATGATTCAAACAACATTTTTTTAGGGAAACAATGAATCGCAGTTTTCTTGTGAACACTTATGCTTCCATGTGCAACTAAAATGCATTTTGTTAACAAAACATATCAAACTTTATACACAAACAATGCCCTTCCTATTATTAAACAATGTGAACTTTATTCCAAACAATTTCCTCCAAAAGTTTTTTTTTTAGTTTTGACACTTCGAAAGACTTTAGTTTTGACAAACCCCACTCATATTTATGGCCAAACAAATGGTTTAAAACGCCCAACAATCAATATTTTTGATTGTGAGGAGTGATTACCCATTACCACACATGAAAACAATTTCCTATAATGGATTGTTCAAAAACCCCAACTGCAAGTTTTAAGAACTGATTCATTTTGTTTTGAAGGTAATTGCTGAACAATTAGCTGACCTTTGTTTGCTAACATGTGTTTTTTTTGGGGAACTATTTGAGTGTTCACTTGCCCATGAATGTTTGGTGATGAGTGCTTCTACTTAGTACCTACCTATTGTCACATTAGGTAGTACTCATAGGCCCACTTGCCTATCTTACAACAAAAACTCTAGTTAACTTAGGAACCATAAACCAAAAGTCTTAGGTAGCCTTAGGAATCGTAAAATAAAAAGCCTAGGTAGCCTAAAGGTAAACACTAGGTGGGCCTAATGTACAAGGTGTGTTGGTAGGATAGCAACGTGAAGTTTTGTCAAAACATTAAGTAGCCTACCCATTAAGTAACCCTAAACCCTAAACCTTGTGGGGTTCCCATAAGGGCCACTCTCTATTGTTTGCACAAGCGGCCCTTGGAGATAGTGGCCATGGCATGATCTTGATAACCTAAGCGAATAAAATTTTAAATGAAAAATCTCACCCTTTGTGTATTATTAGTAGGCTCTCACTCAACACTTTGAAATTCTTGATCCTAGTTATCTTACTTCCAAGGGGAATTTTAGTGACATTATAGGTGTGAAAGAGTGATATGGAATGTATTAGTTGACCATATTACAACGTCACAAGTTTATGGTCTCACAAAGCTATAATTCTCTTATTTACTAGAAAAAATTCTACTTATTTGTGCAATAACATTAGGTTGCAAATGTTCTTTCTTTTTTTTTTCCAAATTTTCACAAAGATGATGCAGGCAATAAATTATACAATCGCATATGACTTTGGTATTGTGACCACCATGTGAACATACATTTGTTGTATACCTATTTTCAAGTCATCACATCAGCAACTGCAAAAAAATTACTAAAAATTAAATAGTAATGATGAGAAACCTGAAATTTTTAAAATTAAAATTGAATTTTTAAAAAATTGCTGAAGAAGAAAAAGAAAAACCTTACATCTATACACACACAGACACCATTCAAAAGATCTGAATTGGTCTCTCTTTTCATATATTAGAGTTAAAGTAAGAAAAACACAGCACCAGAACCCTGAGTTTGGTCATATACAGGGTGAGATTTTTAAAAAACCCTGCAAAAACGTACATTAGCATTCAAGTGGGGATGAAACTCAGAAAACCATTAATTTTGGTGGTAATCTGAGTTTCATACCGTCTTTCCTTTTTCCTGAGCGCCTCCTCCACTGCTGCTACATATATTTTCACTGCTCCTAACTGTACAACTACTATATTTAGTCTGGGAACCTTGTGCATTAAATGATGAGTATCAGCATTTCATACTGAGATTTATCAAGATGTCTTTGCTTTGCGGATACCACTGAAAGAGGGGATAGGGGTGGAAAGGAGGCCCAAAAACACGGGGAAGACAGGATTACTTTACGGATAACACTATTGTGCCACTGCGGAGGAGCACAAAAGAGTGTCGGTTTAATCACAATTATGCCAAAAATTCCACTGTTTTGTGCAGTTGCTAGGCCAAAGGGAAGGAATTTGCTAGGTACATGGATGAAGGAAAGACTTTGAAAAAACATTCAACAAAGTTGCATGGAGTCAGAATATTCTTCACATAAAGTGACAAATTATGAGAGAGGAGGGACTTTGCAAAGAAGAATGTGCAAAGACATTGTGATAGCAAGAAGGAGAAGAAAAAGAAGAATTATAAACTAGAGAAGTTCTTCCTCTTCTTCTTCCCCTAATGATGCTAACAGAGAGTTTTGCACCAAATCCCAAACTTTGTTAGAAACATTTTGATGATGATGATGATGATGATGATGGGTCTTGGCTCATGGCTCGCTCCCTACTTCCATTTCTTGCAAACCTATTCCCTCAATTCTCAGATTTGATTTTTTGTTGCTTGCAAGAAAAGAACCCACGACTCCAATTTTTCTTGTCTGATTTTGTGTTGTTGCTTCTCGTTGTTGTTGGCAGAAAAGACCTGCAACTTCAATTTTTTCTTCTCTGGTTTGTGTTGCTTCTTGTTGTTGCTGCTAGTGGATTTTTTCCACTAGGCTACCCCCATTCTCATGTCTGATTTTTTGTTGTTGGCAGAAAAAACTCACAACTCCAATTTTTCTTGTATGTTGCTTCTTCTTCTTCTTGGTAGTGGACTTTTTCCACTACCCCCATTCTCATGTTTTATTTTTTGTTGTTTGCAGAAAAGACCCACAACTTCAATTTTTCTTGTCTGATTTGTGTTGCTTCTTGTTGTTGTTGTTGGCAGTGGATTTTTTTTTCGGACATTTTGAACTTTTGTAGTGAAGCATAGGAACAGTCAAATACTACCAGCTACAAATATCTGTTCATCCGAGAAAAGCTGTGAAATGCAACGAAAGTGTTTCAGCTATTGTGGTGTTCCATATTTTGAGAGCCTTGAAGATGGAGTGATTGAGCAGCTCACAGAGCTTTGTATAAGTGGCCTGAGGATGTGGAGTTTCTGAAGGAAAACAAAAGCTTCAATGGTGTTGTTGTGCAAGGTGGTTAAAAAAAAAGGTGGGGGGGGGTGCAGTAGCACCATAAGCAGATGATGTTCTTTGCAGGTTTTTGGAAGGAAATGGAAAAGGGATGAGTGACCAGAGGAGTTTTGCAGAAATGGGTATTGTTATTGTACCATGTGTTTGTTCATGGTTTTGTTATATGATAAGACTCAAAGGATTGGGGAGTTCTAAAGATGTTTTGGGAGTTTGGATTTGCAGATTTTGTTGGTGGTGGAGCTTTCTTCTTCTTATATGCTGTCAAGGAATGGGCCATATGTTACTCTGCATATGGGAACTCGGTGGTGTGTTTTGCTGGTAGCTTGAGGAGCCAATGCTTGATCTCAAGAGGACTGAAGAAATGGCCGGCATATGTGAATTGCCAAAGGCTTCTTTGCCAGGTAAAAGCACAATCTGTTTTTTGGTTGCAACTTAGGTATTGAGTAGGCTTTCTGATGCTAGAATGGGTTTGTAGAAGTGGCAGGCATTCCAATTATGTTGGATCCATTTGAAGGAATTTGTATCAATTTGAGTTTGGTAGAAGGTTTTCAATTTTGTGATTTGGTATACCTATGTGTTTGAGCTTGTCCTGGAGTACTCAAATATTACTTGGTCAAAGAGGGAATCAAGGATTCTGAGGTTGGTCCAAATTTGTATACTTTTTCAGGTTTTTTCTGGTGCAGTGATCAACTGGGAGCAACTGTCAAAAGACTGGGTGAATTCAGAGACTGGGGAGAGAGCTTGTTTTGAGATGTTCAGGGTTTCTGTTATGATGGTTGATCGACCCTGAATTTTCCTCAGAGCTAAAAGCAAGAGTCAAAAACCCTGTGGAGAAACCTAGGTGTTGGACCTCAAGATAGGAGAAAGAGAAACGTGCACGGTCAGTTGGGTTGCCAGAGGATTATGTCAGGATCCATGGTGAAACCAAAGCTTGACCGCATGAGGGGACTCAAAAATATTGAATACTATCCACTTCACCATGGAGACAGATGCAAATTGAAAGACAAAGATCAGGTGAAGAATGGTGCTGCTGCAGCCACAACTCCAGTTGGTGATGTGTTTAGGGCACCCAGAAGGCATAGCTGGGATCGGGAAACAAGCTTCCGGGTCAGGGGTCCATCAGACGAAGCAGGTCTGGATGATCTTTACAGTTTCTTAGGTGTTGCTGGCGCAGCAAATCTTGGGATTTCTGCATCTGACTGGAAACTTCTGAAGTCCCACCACAGAAGTCCAGCTATTTCTCTGGCTGCTACAGGCCAGCCATCCGCTTCCTCAACTTCTGGCCAACCCATCTCTCCTCTTACTGCTACTTGCACATCATCAGAATCATATGGTAGAGACTTCAAGGGTTTTGATCAGCCACCTAGATCAGCTACCATAGATCTGCCTCGACACACCCAAATTCAATTGCCAAAAGCTGTCAAGGGCATTGAGTTGCCCCGACCCCACGGCAGGTTAGTAGATGTGAATTTGGGCAATAAGCAGGTCCATCAGTTATATGGTAGTCATTGGAAGGATTCTATGGCCCAAACGGATGCAGAGATGGTCATGATTGCCCAATCAGCAAAGAAAATCTCCATTGACTTGCCCACTCGACCACCTGCACAGTCAGGTGAATTGTCAGCCTCACATCAGGACTCCACTTCTGTTGAAGCTAGCACAGTTAGCAAGACCAAAGCATCAGATGGAAGAGGAGGTACTATGCCAGTCAACGGTGATCACTTTGTCACACAAGCTTCTAGTAATCAATCTAGACACACTTCTGGATGCTTACCATGGCATAGAAAACATCTTGAAGAATGTTCTTCAGAACAGGAGTGTCAAGAGTGTACAGCTGCTACTGAAGCTGAGGAGACCTGTAGATACGTTGCAGAGCCTTTTGCACAAGTGATTGACATCCTTTTACTGCCAGCAGCAAATAGTCAGACCCAAGAAGGAACTGTTTCTGAGGAGAACTTTGTCACTAAGCCAGTTCTTCCAAAAAAGCTGGCATGGAGCTCATGGAGAAAAGGACTTGGGAGTGGTTCATTTGGGACCGTGTATGAGGGACTTAGTGACAATGGGTGTTTCTTTGCAGTGAAAGAAGTCACCTTGTCAGAGCAAGGTCAGCGAGATGAGTGCATCATGCAACTGGAGCAAGAAATCAACCTGTTAACTAAATTCCAACACAAGAACATTGTTCGGTACCTTGGCACACAAACGGAGATGGATAAGCTCTACATCTTTCTGGAGTTTGTATCGCAAGGTTCATTGGCATCTGTGTACAAACGATATGAGATGTTCAGTGATCAAATCCGCAGATACACACAGCAAATTCTTTGTGGTCTGAAGTACCTTCATGACCATCACATTGTACATAGGGATATCAAATGTGCTAATATATTAGTGCATTCAAGTGGCATAGTGAAGCTAGCTGATTTTGGACTGGCAAAAGAGGTGGCCAAGCTTGGTGGGTCTTGTGTAGGAAGTGCTTATTGGATGGCACCGGAAGTAATCGATCCCAAGAAGACATATAATGTTGCTGCTGATATTTGGAGTCTTGGGTGCACTGTGCTCGAGATGGCAACTCGAGCTCCTCCAAATGGATATTTGGAGCAAGCTCAGGTTCTTTGGAAAGTGGGACATGGGGAAGCACCACCTATTCCTGTGGATTTGCCATCAGATATGATCGATTTTATTAGTCAGTGCTTGGAAGTGGATGTCATGAAACGCCCGACTGTCGATGCACTGCTTATGCATACATTCGTGACAGGTATGCCAAAGTTGGGTCCTCCTCAGCTTGTTGGACCAGCAGGCCTGTAAAGAATTGCAGAAGTTGAAGTCAAGTCAACAAGAGCAGTGAGAAGTCACAAAGCCAGAGAAGAAGAAAACACGACATCCTCTGGCTCAGCCACTGTGGTTATGGTGCAGAAGCATGTGCACTCCAAGAGGACCATACAAAGTGCATCCAGCATGAGTTTGCACCCTATGAACCACAGTGAAGTTAATATCAAGGAAGAAATACAACCCCTCTTGTGGGTTGGTGGGGAAACAAGCATGAATTGAGCATGTGTTTCTTCTGCTGATGAAGACAAAGAACTTGTTGGACTGGCAAAGAAAAGCTCCTCAGGATGAAGCAATAAATACTCAAGGACATATCAGCTATCTTCCTAATTAAACACAGTTTTTCCAATTGACTCAACTCCAATTGTATAAGAACAAATTGCATCGTTTGCTGATTATCAGTTGGAGGAGCTTGAGTTGCCATCATTTGCTCATTCACTTGACTCTCCATGTCTTCTTCATCCTCTGAGTTGCCAACAAAATTGAAGTGTTGAGCATGCCAAAAATACACAGTACTCAACGTTGGGTGTGCAATCAACACATCATTAGAGATCTCAAACCAACAAGGGTGGGACCTCCAGGTCGAGTCAAAAGTTCCATGGTTCAGTTGTATCACTTATCCAGATGACCCAAGTGCCATTGCTAGAGAAGAGAGAAATTGTATCTGTCAAGCTAAGTTTCAAGTCTGTTTGTTGTCTCAATATTTGTTGGCTCTGCCCTTCAGGGTAAAGACCCACTGTGATGCACCCCAAAACAGGCCGAGGTTTGTATCCCTACATTCTAGCTGGGTCAGGTGGAGTATAGAAACAATACCATGTGAAGTACTATAGAAACAATTTCTGGCATACTCGAAGGATCCACTTGGGCTTCACCATTTCTAATTTAGTGCATTGAATATTTATCATCCTTATGGATATCATTTGAAGGGCAGAGCCATTATGTGATGAGCCTGCTTGTTGATGTTAGGAGTTAGGACCTAGAACAAAGGAGGGTCTGCAATTCAGAAGAAGAAGATTATGTCCAAACTGTTCACATTGAGGATTTGGAAAAGTAACTGGAGCAGAAGAAGAAGAAGAAGAAGAGGTTTCCAACAACAAAGAAACAGGCAGCTGTTCCTTTCCATTGCCATCTCTGTCACATGTGTATCAAGATCCCCAGAAACTTGCATTCAAGAGATTTGGAGGTTACGGTTTAGGGTTTAGGGTTTATGAAGAAGAAGACAAAACAAAGTGTCCAGTGCTGTAACAACAGCTTACAAGCATCATAGATATTGGGATTTGCAAGATCCATTTTTGTTGACAACAAAACAATCAGGCACTTCTTCTTATGCTCCAATGCATCTATCTTGTAGCTCTGCATTGGCCAATGACAATGGTATCCGAATTATTGCTCTCCTCATCATCCCCTGCTGGCTTTCAGATACTACTCACATCATCTTCATCATCTTCAGTTTTGTGTAAAGAACTTTTCAAATTTCTCCATGCATTTCCAATGACCTCACTTGACACAATGCAAGAGCCTAATTCCAGTGACAAGTAATCGGAACTGGTATATGGGGGATTTTTTGGAATCCTTCTTCTTATGGTCGTCCATGGATCATTCCAGAAACAATTTCAGAAATAACTATCTCATTTTCAAGCCTAACTACTTCATTACTTTCTTAATAACTTGTCTCCCACCACCTTTTCTTAATAACTACCTCCATTTCATAAGTACTTCAGTCTTTTTCCCTCTCCACCAACATGAATATGAAAAAACCAATTAACTTGCGTCTTTTCATGTCCATGAAATGTATATTAATATAAATTAAATTTGACATTGACATAAATAATGATGAATTATTGAAAACCATATGAAAACATAAAAATAAAATAAAATAAAATAAAATTATTGGTGGTCACTGGTAGTGCGTAGCAACGTAGAGCTCAAATTTATATGTGGAACCTTCACCTATGCTGAATGCACTGCAACTGTTTTTTTCTTTGTATTTTTGGTCACTCACTTGCATTAAGAAAACCTATTTTTTAAATAGTCTGAACAAGAAACTTCTACCTTCTCTCTAGGCTGTCTGGGGAGCTTTCACAACTTGGGAAGGTACCCACCAGGCTATCATTTTTTTTTTAAATAATAATTTAAAAACATTTTAAGAAAAAAATTTGCTGTCCTTTATGGAGGTCTAAACCAGTGTTGTGCATCTATATAGTTGAGGACTTACCCTCCATGTAATTGTAAAATCATGTAAATCATTTTAGGTCATGTAAAAACAGTGTAAGTGTAAAAAGTTACACACCATGTAAAACAAAAACAAAAAATGAAATACAAAAAATATCAAAACATGCAAACTTTGATGAAATTGATCACTTGAAAGGTTACTTCAATTCTAATTTCTAATGTGATCATAGAATTGGCACATTCATAAAAGTGGCAATAAGGGACAAGAGTTCCATGTGTAAAATGAACAAAACACTACCAAAATCATGGATACATGTCTCAATTCTACACACAATCTTCTACATGATGTTCAACCTCATTCAAAATTCGACATTTAACAAATCTAGTATCTCCTTGTCAACCTTTCCAAACTCATCCACATCTTGAGATACTTTTATAGCATCAAATCCAATAGCAGGATCATCAAACCAATCCTTGATTTAAAGAACTAAGAAATCCAAGTTTTTTAGACCAAGTCAACAATGACAAAGACGTGTGAGAATGCTTACAATAGAAAATACTCTCTCTCTTTCAATTTGACTACTAGGTATGTCTAGAATCGCTCTAGCTAAATAGGCAACTCTTGGAAATTTCCCTTCATGTTTTGACTGCCAAATAAGAGGGTTTCTTACTTCTTCCAAGTGCACATCAAATGTGCAAAAGCATGACAATTCTTGTCGAACTTGCATTTACACACACAGTGTTCAAATAAGTTAACTTAAAGAGTGCAAATAATGAAACAAATCAACTTACAATGTTTTGCAAAAAAGTAAAAAAAACAACACTTACTTGTTCAAAACAAATTTCATCTTTAGACACTCCTACTCCAAAAACAACATGAGTATTACACATAGTTTCTTGCACAATAGTTGAATAAGCATTGAACCATCCTTGGTGTTTCTAGAACAAAATCTTAAAAGTGGAGAGGAGAAACTTTCTATCATATGCAGTAGTAATCTCAATTGCTGAAAAATGACCAATATAATCTCCCATTAAACTCAAGTTTTTAAACTAGGGATCCAACATAAGAACAACCATATTATGAACTTTAAAAAGCTTGAAGCAATCCATGAAATCAAGGAAAGGCCTCAAACATGAACTACTTGCTTTTGTGTGTTGGCACCAAGTTTTTTTCACCTTGATGCGCATGTCCATCTATGGCATCAACTTCTAATTACAATTCCAATCTCTCCTTGGAAATTTTGATCATGTTGCCCCCTATTCATCCCATAGATAAAATGTTGTTGTAACTTTAGATGTGGCATTAAGCAAAGGCTGAACATGCAACTTTCAACAACATGTAACCATGGTTGGAAAGATATATTCAAATAATGTCTTTTGAGAAGGGAAGCCACTTTGGGATCCAACCTCCACATCCAAACATTTTCACATGTGCTTAAAGGGGAAAACCCTTTAATCGTAAGCAATATCAAGTCCTCTAAAAAATATTTGAACTTCATCTTGTTTCTTGTAAAAAGTTTCACTCCCCAAAAAAATAGAAATTGCACTAGGTGCTACTTTGGAATGTTTATTGGTTGACTAGATGGCCTTATAACCTTCATAACCCACTATTTGTAACCCTAAAATGTTGTATGCAACAATAACTTCTTCAACATATGTAATTAGGAATTCAAGATGCTTAGATTCAACATGCCTTTTCATGGAACTTGTTTCAAAAAAGGCGTTGTACACAGTGTTTTCATTCTTCCCTTTTGTTTTTTTCTCAATCAAAGCGTGAAGGACAATGTGGGGGAAACAAATGCTACATCTCAATTGTTGCACTTGATCACAATTGGGAGGGTCCCCATTTTTTGCAAGAAAAAAAGCCTATGGAATAGACTTGTAACTATAACTAGCCCAAAATTTGGCTTGTTGGTGTAAAGTCACTAAGGATATTGCTCATTTTTTATCCTTATTAACTAAAACTAAGGTGTTAGGTGTTCATATTAACACATGTAGATGAAGAAGTTGTTCCCTTAAGTGGAGGGCTAAGAGGATTATTTGCAACTAAAAACTACTATACTTACACATTATTTCTTTGAATGGGTAGTGAGCTTGAAATCTCTAAGCCCACAAAATTTTCATGTTGTCATGCCATACCTTTAAACATTGCAAAAATAAAAGAATCATATTTCTAATCACAATTTTTTATGATTGCTTTCAATCAAACTAAAACATGCTAGATGATAATATAAAAAAGAACTCATTTGAAAAAGTTTTTGGTAATGGAACTTTGATATGTTACTATAAATTATTAATCTTATTGCAAGAAATCACTTTTGCTGCCTTTGGGAAGGTGTCTTGCTATTGGAACTTTGTTGGTGGGCCTAAATGTTGTTGTTGGAGTTGTGTTGGTCCAATGGAGAACAATATAAAATACTGGTGGTCTTTAATATTTAGATGTTTAGTATGGACATGGACTAATTATGTTGCTTGAAATGTTGTTGATGCACCTTGCACATAATAAACAACAACATCAAACCATGATAACATGTTAACAACAAAAAATAAGGCGATAATCAAATTGCCCAAAGACCTAGCTATCAAACATCAACAATAATACATTCAATCTAGATTTATTATTTGATAGATAATATGTTTGTCAAACATTGGCAACAATACATTCAATCCAAAACTATTATTTTTTATTCTTATTGTTCATTTTATTATGTTGAAAAATAGGTCTATCATCTTCTATCAACCACTAAGATAATAGTTTAACAACTTGTGGGACATGAGAAGGGAATAAATAATCAACCAACTAATAAATAGAAAGGGCATTTGTCATTATTAAAACAAAATTTGAGTACCTATTTTGACTTTTGACCACCAACATTTTCCTTTAATGTATGGTAGCTACTTAATTCAGAAGCATTATCATTTGACTCTACCAATTCTAAGACCATTTTGTGAAAGGGTTAATTTTTCCTTCCTATGAATACAAAATATGAATGCATGATACAATACATCACACATATAACTATAAAGGTAACCAAAAAAAACTTTTGCCAATAGCCAAACCCTAACAAACCTTGATCACAAAAACAACCACAATTTAAAAACAAACAAATAGAAAAAAAGAAACAAGCTAAAAAAACAAAACAACAAGAAAAAAGTTTTAAATGATGGATTTGCTTACAAGGTTGTTAGTCTCTCTTCAACAAACTGAACGTGGCTAATGGATGCACAAAAATGACCTTAGTTCATTATACCAAGGTTCTTTAACCACCAATGGAACATAAGAAGACTTGTTTGGGAATGGTGAGAAATGGTTGTGGCCTTATTCACCTAAAGCAGTCAATGAAAAACATGGGAATGATGGCCAACAAGGACTTTTGAACTAGGCTCATGTTTAAAACCGAAGTTTGAAGTAAAGTAAACCCTGGCAACTTTATAAGGAAGCTTGATTTTCCTATTAGAAATGTAGATGGGCTTGAAAAAGATGCAAGATGTGTTGGGCACATGTTAAATACCTTTTCCAAAGTGGGGCACATGACTAATGCACAAGAATGTCAACACCATGTGTCAACTAATGATGCCAAGTGTAAGGGTATAAAACCTAATCTACTTATGTCACAACCAAGTCCAACTATTGTATAGACAAAATGTGAATTGTTTCAGAAAGGTAGTATTTTTGAAAATGATGTAAGCATGAACATGTTGAAAGATTATCCATGACCACTAAGAGATGGAACCAAAGTACTAGATATTTATAATCCCTTTCAATTTCCTTTTGATGGGATTTCAAGTGTTACCATTTTTAGAAGCAAGTTTATATGCATCTTCATGGACATCCGACAAACCATG
>Ga0116231_10011889_pt1 | contig 13126 bp, 11 predicted proteins | sample S1TSphgellanicum_2_FD_89695 | JGI IMG/M metagenome (GOLD analysis project Ga0116231, IMG submission 89695) | Host-associated microbial communities from peat moss isolated from Minnesota, USA - S1T2_Fd - Sphagnum magellanicum MG | ecosystem: Host-associated > Plants > Peat moss > Unclassified... | reverse complement strand
ACCACCAGCATCACCAGAAACGCCGCGGCAAACGCCAGCGCGTGCGATTCGGCGAACGGCTGATCGATGAAGGACCAGATCACGTAGGTGAGGTAGCCGATCGGCGCGTGTGTCAGCTTGCCGTCCCAGGTGTAGTTGGACCAGCCGGCGGTGTAGATCAGCGGTGCCGTTTCGCCGACCGAGATGGCGAGGGCGAGCAGCGCGCCGGTGACGACGCCTGAGGCCGCACCCGGCAGGATGATCTTGAACACGACGGTGGGTTCGGTGGCGCCGAGCGCGAAACCGGCCTCGCGCATCGAGGTCGGCACCTGGCGCAACGCGAGTTCGGTGATGCGCGCGAGGTAGGGCACGATGAGGATCGCGAGCGTGATGGCGCCGGCGAGGACCGAAAAGCCCCAGCCGAGCGAGATGATGAAGACGATGTAGGAGAAATAGCCGAGCACGATCGAGGGCGTGCCGGTGAGCACGTCCGAGAGGAAGCGGATGGTGGAACCGAGGCGGTTCTGGCCGTATTCCGAGAGGTAGATGCCCGCCCCCACGCCGATCGGCACGGCGATGATCATGGCGCCGAGCGAGAGTACCGCGGTGCCTTCGATGGCGTTCAGCAGGCCGCCGCCGGTGCCGTTGGTGACCGTGGTGAACAGCTTGCCCGAGAATGCCGAGAGGCCGTGGATGGCGATGACGGCGACGATGTCGACGAGCGGGCCGATGACGCATAGCAGTGCGAGCCCACAGGCAACCCAGCCGATATTGCTGCCGATGATCCGCCGGACTTCCTGCGCGGAGCGGGCGGGCTTGGCGGCCTTAATGCTGACGCTTGCGGACATGGAGCGCTCCCGAGCTGAGGATTTTGGCGCCGGCATTCACCGCCAGCGTGATGATGAAGAGGACGAGCGCGATCTCGGCCAGGCTGCGCACGGCCATGTTGGTGGGGTCGGACTCGGCCGAGTCCAGCTGTGCGACGATGAACGAGGCGATCGTGGAGATCGGCGAGAACAGCGAGGTCGGCAGGATGTTGATGCCGCCGCCCGAGACCATCAGTACGGCCATGGTCTCGCCGAGCGCGCGGCCCAGCGCCAGCACGATGCCGCCGACCAGGGTGGTGCGGACCATCGGCATCATCGCCTTGGAGACGACCTCGAAATGCGTCGCACCCAGGGCGAAGGCGGATTCGCGGTTTTCCTTGGGCACCTGCATGAGCGCGTCAAGCAGTGTGGTCGCGATGATCGGCGTGATCATGAGTGCCAGCACGATCGAGGCGGCGAGCAGGCCGTAGCCGTTGCCGGTGGGGGCGATGTAGTGGCCGATGAAGGGGATCAGCACCGCGATGCCCCAGAGGCCGAAGACGACGGAGGGCACGACGGCGACGAGCTCGACCAGCATCGACAGCACCGGGCGGATCCGCGGGGGGACGGCCTCGGCGAGGAAGATCGCGGCACCGACCGAGAGGGGCACGGCGATGATGATGGCGATGAAGGAGCTCAGCAGCGTGCCGACAATGAAGACCAGGATGCCGTAATTGGCGCCCGACGGGACCTGGATGCCTTTGACCGTGACGGGATCGTCATAAAGGTCGCCAAGGTTCCAGTTGATGTCGGTGACGAAATGCAGCCCGTTGAAGCCGATCGCCTGGCCGGAATAGATCAACAGAAACAAAACAACCGCGCAAAGCGCGGCCGGGATCAGAAGGCTCAGACCGAGCAGGGTCATCCGGAAGGGGCTTAGGTTCATGATATGGCCCTTAAAATAATCCCCCTCCGGCGCTTGCCGGAAGGGGGTGTGCGGGACGTTTTACTGGATCTTGGCGATCTGCGTCTGCGACAGGATCTTGATCGCATCCGGCAGCGGCAGGAAGTGGACCTTGCTCAGGTACTGCATGCTGTTGCCGCTGGTGATCGCCCAGCTCAGGAAGGTGCGGATCGCGCCGGCGGTGGTCGCATCCGGCTGCTGGCTGTTGACGACCGCGTACTCGTAGTTCGCGATCGGGTAGGCATTGTCGCCGTCCGCGAAGATCATGCTGATGCGCTCATCGGGCGGCGTGTCGGTGACGACGCTGTTGGCGGCCGCACCCACGGTGTCAGCGTCCGGCAGGACGAACTTGCCGGCCTTGTTCTTCAGCATGGCGACGCCGAGGCCGTCCTTGGCGACCTGGTTGGCGTAGCTTACGCCGATATAGGCGACCGAATACGGGTTGGCGGCGGCAGCCGACAGCATGCCGGTGTTGCCCTTGGCGCCGATCTCGCCGGTGATCGCCGGCCAGGAGACGGCGGTGCCGTACTTCAGGGTCTTCGCCCAGGCCGGGGTCGAGGCCGAGAGGTACTGCGTGAAGATGAACGTGTCGCCCGAGCCGTCGAGGCGGTGGACCGGGATGATCACGTGGTCGGGCAGGTCAACGCCCGGGTTCATCGCCTTGATCTTCGGGTCGTTCCACATGGTGATCTTGCCCATGTAGATCGCGGCCAGAACCGGACCGGAGAGCTTGATGTTCTTGTCGTTCAGGCCGGGCAGGTTGTAGTTGATCGCCTGGCTCGAGATCGCGAGCGGGATGCTCAGCAGGGTGGGGTTCTTCTTCTCCAGCGAGTCCGAGACATAGGCATCGGACGCGCCGATCTGCACCAGGCCCTTGGCGGCCTGCGCGATGCCAGCGCCCGAACCGGTCGAGGTGGTGGTCAGCTGGATGCCGGGGTTGGCGGCGGAGAAGTCCGGAACCCAGATGTTGAAGAGCGGGTAGAGCAGGCTGGAGCCGGTTTCGACCAGCGTGGTGGCGGCGTGCGCGATGCCGGCGGTGCCGATGACGGCGGCAACGGCAAGTGCGGCGACGCCCGAGCGGCGGAGTTTGGCGGAAATTTTCACAATCGCGTTCCTTTTTTTGAGTCCCCTGCGGGAGCCCCCTGGAGTCCGGCGGGTACACCCCGCGCGGCAGCGGAGACCCTCCGCGTGGCCTCGCATTAATTGAAGGCCGTGATAAAGGCGACATGGTTTGTGTTGCTGTTCCGTGACATTTGTGCGGCAGCCGATCGCACGCGGTGCCGCAGCACCTCGCATTGCGCGCCGGCTGGTTCGGTCATAATAGCTGACCATGGGTGAGCCAGATGACCAGAGGTTGAGCCACGCAGCGCTCTTCACCGGCTTCTTCAAGGCCGGTATCATCGGCTTCGGCGGCGTGCTTCCCGTCGCCCGCCGCATGATCGTCGATGAGCGCCGCTGGATGACCCAGTCGCAGTTCAACGATTTATTCAGCCTTTGCCAGTTCATGCCCGGCGCCAACATCGTCAACCTGACGTTTGCATTCGGCGCGCGGCATCGCGGTGTGACCGGGGCTGCCGCCGCCATCCTCGGCCTGCTCGCCGCCCCGGTCTGCATCGTCATGGCGCTCGGCTCCGCTTATGCGCGCTACGGCGGCCTGCCGGTCGCGCGCCACGCGCTGGCCGGGCTGGCGGCCGCCGCAACCGGCCTTGTCGCCGGCACCGCTTTGCGAATCGCCACCCCGATCCTGACGAACCAGACCAACATCCTGCTGACCGCGGCGGTGTTCGCGCTCGTGATGGGCCTGCGGCTCTCGCTGCTCACCACCATGGCGATCATTCTGCCGGTCTCGCTGTTTCTCTCCTGGCGCAACAACCGATGAACATTCTGCCGGAACTCGCCGTGCTGTTCGGGCGGCTCTCGCTGCTCGCCATCGGCGGGGTGAACAGCACGGTGCCGCAGATCGCGCGCGATGTCGTCACGCAGCGCCACTGGCTGACCCCGGCGCAGTTCGCGCAGCTCTTCGCGATCTCAAACGCGGCGCCCGGCCCAAACGTGATGATCTCGACCGTGATCGGCGCACATATGGCGGGGATCGCGGGCGGGATCATCGCCACAATGGCGATGATCCTGCCCTCCGGCGTGCTCGTCATCATCGTCTCGAAAATCTGGGACCGGCACCGCGACGCACGCTGGCGAAAAATCGTGCAGCAGGCGCTGCTGCCGATCACCGCGGGGCTGCTGCTGGCGGCGGCGGGCGTGCTGGTGCGCCAGGCTGATACGGGCATCGCCTATGCGGTGATGACGCTGTTATGTGCGGGGCTTGCGTGGCGGACGAAAATTCATCCGCTCTGGTTGCTGGGTGGGGGGACGCTGGTAGGGCTTTTAGTTAGGTAGAAGAAAATACTACTTTTTGTGAACAAAAAGTAGCAAAAAAACTTTGGAATTTTCGGTCATGGGCGATGATGGCGCCGACCCTCATGGTCCGCAACCTACCTCAAATGCTCCGCAAAAAACGCCAGACTCCGCAACTCCGCGAGCTCGGCCTCCCGTTCATTGTAACTCGCCCGCGCCTCGCAGCCGAAGCCATGCTGCGCCCCGGCATAGGTGAAAATCTCCACGCCCGGCTGCGCGGCGCGGATCGCCTCGACGTCGCTCATCGGAATGCCGTGGTCTTCCTCGCCGAAATGCAGCTGCACCGGGCAATGCGGCGATGCGTCCTTCTGGGCGGCGATGCCGCCGCCGTACCAGCCGATGGCGGCCTTGAACGCGCTGGTTTTGGTCGCGCCCATCCAGGCGATCGAACCGCCCCAGCAATAGCCGATGATCCCGATCGGCTTGTCGCCGAACGCCGCGGCCGCGGCCTCGATGTCCTGGATCACCGCTGCCTCGGAGATCTGCGCGCGCAAGGAGAGGCCTTTCTGCGCGTCCTCCTGGGTGTAGCCGAGCTCGACGCCGCGTTCCGCGCGGTCGAACATCGCGGGGCAGAGCACGCGGTAGCCGAAACGCGCCAGCCGTTCGGAGACCAGGCGCATATGCGCGTTGACGCCAAAAATTTCCTGCACGACCACGAGGCCGCGCGGCGCGTTGACGTCGCCCGCCTCGAAACTATCGAACTCATGGCCATCGGCGGCGGTCAGCTTCATCATCGGCGGTCTCCCAGATTCAAGGCCGCGCGTAGATGGCGAAATCCCGCGCAAGAGCTTCGTAAATTGGTCGCTTGAAGGCAACTGCAAGGTCCGGCAGGGCGGTGAGTTCAACCCATTTCCAGGCGTCGAATTCCGGATGCGGATCGGCGTCGAGCACGACGTCGCTGTCCTCGCCGAGGAAGCGCAGTGCGAACCATTTTTGCCGCTGGCCGCGGAATTGCCCGCGAAAGCGTTCGTTCACGTAGGCCGGCGGCAGGTCGTATTGCAGCCATTCGGGGTGCTCGCCGATGATCTCCGCCTTGTCGGTGCCGATTTCCTCACGCAGCTCGCGCAGTACCGCGACGCGCGGGTCCTCGCCGGCGTCGATGCCCCCTTGCGGCAGCTGCCAGGATGGAGCGGCGACGCCCGCACGCCGGCCGACGAGGACCCGCCCGTCCGGGCCGAACAGCGCCGCACCCACGTTCAGCCGGTAGGGGAGGTCGCTCATCGGCGCGGTCCTGCCTTAGTTTGAAGCCGTCGTGGTCCCCGGCGGTGACATCGTGTCGATCAGTTTGAGGGCCATCTGCAGCTGGAAGTCGGTGGCGGGCTTGGTCGGATCGAAGCTCGGCCAGTTCGCGGGCGGCACGGCCGGGATCTGCCGGGCTATGCCGGGCAGGGGCGGCGCCGGCGGCAGCGGCGCCGCGGCCTGGCCGGTCGGGTTGGTGAAGGAGTGCAGCAGGTCCGTCTCGCGCAGGGCGGCGAAGGCATCGGCCGGGGTGCGCGTGTCGCTGACCTGCACATCCGGCGTCACGCCGTAATCCTGGATCGATTTGCCGGACGGCGTGTAATACAGCGCCGTCGTCAGGCGCAGCGCGCCGGCATTGTCGATCGGCATGATCGTCTGCACCGAGCCCTTGCCGAAGGTTTTGGTGCCGAGCACGAGGGCGCGGCGGTTCTGCTGCAGGGCGGCGGTCACGATTTCGGCGGCGGAAGCCGTACCGGCATTGGTCAGGATCACGATCGGCGCGTTGCTCGTGATATCCCCCGCCTGGGCGTACCACACCGCATCGTCCTGCGAATGCCGGCCATGGGTCGAGACGATTTCGCCGGAGCTCAGGAAATCATCGCTCACCGCCACGGCCTGGTCGAGCAGGCCGCCGGGATTGTCGCGCAGATCGAGGATGTAGCCATGGATGGCGCCGTGCGCCTGGCCCTGCAGCTTCGTCACGGCGTCGCGGATATGCTGGTCGGCGTTCTCATCGAAGCTGTCGAGACGGATATAGCCGATCTCGCCCGCCGGCGTCGTGAACAGCCGGTCCTTCACGTCCTGGATCTTGATGATCTCGCGCGTCAGCGTGACATGCACGGGCGTGTTGATGCCGCTGCGCTTGAGCGTCAGGGTGATCTGCGTGTTCGGCGCGCCGCGCATCTTGGTCACGGCATCGTCAAGGCCGAGCCCCTCGGTCGAGTGGCCGTTGATTTCCACGATGATGTCGCCCGGCTTGATGCCGGCCTTCGAGCCCGGCGTGTCATCGATCGGCGTGATCACCTTGAGCAGGCCGTCGACCTGCGTGACCTCGAGTCCGAGGCCGCCGAACTGGCCGGTCGTCTGCACCTGCATGTCCGCGTATTGCTGGGCGTTCATATAGCTCGAATGCGGGTCGAGCCCGGCCAGCATGCCGTTGACGGCGTTGTAGATCAGTTTGTCGGAGGGCGGATCGATGACGTAATTGTCTTTCACCTGCGTGACGATGTCGCCGAACAGAGAGAGCTGCTGGTAGGTGCTGTCATCGGGGGCGTTCTGCCCGATGGCGCGGTGCAGAGGCTGCGCCAGCGTGCCCATGGCAACGCCCGCGAGGAAGATACCGCCAACCATCAAACCGCTACGCAACCGCATACTAAAGAATCCCTCGAACAAAAAATTCGCTCTATCATTAGATAGCATCGGCACCGTTTTATCCAGACCCGCGGCCGGCGAGCCACGCGGTCGGGTCGACCGGGGTGCCGTTCTGGCGCAGTTCGACATAAAGCACCGGCTGGTGCGCGGGGTCGGCGCGGTTGTAGCCGAGCATCGCGCCGACCGGCTGGCCACGCGCCAGGCGCTCGCCGGTCGCGACGTCCAGGTGGTCCATGCCGGCGAGCACGATGCTGGTCCCGTTGCCGCAATCGGTGATGACGACGAGGCCGTACACGTTGAAGGGGCCGGCGAACATGACGGTGCCGGCGCAGGGTGTGGTGACCCGCGCCCCCGGGGCGGCGCCGTAGCTCACCCCCTGGGCCGGGCCGGCGAGGGTTTGCGCGCCAAACGCCTGGATGACGTGGCCAGCGACCGGCGCGCCGCCGGCGCCTGGGGCAAGTTCCGCCGGATGGCCGGTGCGCGGCACCAGGCTCTCGACGGTCGCAGAGATGCTGTCGAGCCGGCGCTGTGCGGCGAAACTCGCGGCGGCTTCGCGGGCGGCGGTGTCGGCCTCCGTCATCTCGGCGGCTTTCGCGGCGTCGATCTGCGCGGAGAGGGTTTGCTCGGCGGCGGTCTGCGCCGCGATGGCGGCACTCAGCCGGCTTTGCGCCGACTGCATTTTCGCAAGCAGGGTTGCGAGGTCCTGGGACTCCTGGCGGACGCGGGCGGCCTCGGTTTCGACCTCGGCGGCGATGCCCTGCAGGATCGCGATGCCGCGCACCGCATCGCGCGGAGTCACGGGAGCGGCGAACATCGTCGCCGCCGGCTGGCTCGCCAGGCGCTGCATGACCGGCAGCAGCCTCTCCAGAGTCGCCTGCGCCTTGGCGAGCCGCGCGCCCGCGGTGGCTTGGGCCGCCTCCAGACTGGCGAGGTTCTGCGTGTCGGCACTCGTGCGGTCCTCGAGGCTGCGCAAGGCGGCGGCGGCGGCGACCTGCTGTTCGGCGAGCTCGGCCGCGCGCGCGGCGTCCGCACGCGCGCGCAGGCGGGCGATCTCGGCGTCGTGACGATGGCGCGAAACCGCGTCCTGCGCCGCCGCTGTATCGTCAGGCCCCGGATCCGCAACGCCGGCGGCGGGCGCCAGACTGAGTGCCGCCGCCAAAAACAGGCAAGCGGTGCGGTTCACGCGGTCAGCGGGGTTCCGGTCATGAGCGCCGGTTGGGGGATGCCGAGGAGGGCGAGCAGGGTCGGCGCGAGGTCGGCCAGGATGCCGTCATGCAGGGCGGCACCCGCAGGGCCGCCCGCCAGGAATACCGGCACGGGGTTGAGGGTGTGGGCGGTGTGCGGGCCGCCGGTTTCAGGGTCGCGCATCGTTTCGCAATTGCCATGATCGGCGGTGACGAGCAAGGCGCCGCCTCGGGCCAGCACCGCGTCCGCGATCGCGCCGAGCCCGGCATCGACGGCTTCCACCGCCTTGATCGCGGCGGCGAGATCGCCGGTATGGCCGACCATGTCCGGATTGGCGAAGTTCAGAATGATCAGGTCGTATTTATCATCCCCGATCGCGGCGACAGCTTTTTGCGTGAGCTCGGGCGCGGACATCTCCGGCTGCAGGTCGTAGGTCGCGACTTTCGGCGAGGCGACCATGATGCGGTCCTCGCCCGGATAGGGCGCCTCGCGGCCGCCGTTCAGAAAATACGTGACATGCGGGTACTTTTCCGTCTCGGCCATGCGCAGCTGCGTTTTGCCGGCGGCGGCCACGACCTCGCCCAGAAGCTCCTCCATGCGCTGCGGCGCGAACAGGGTCTGCATGAAGGGCGCGAGCGCGTCGGAATACGCCGTCATCCCGACCGCAGCGCAAAGACGTTTTTTGGCGGCGGGGAACGCGTCGAAGGCCGGGTCGAGCAGGGTCGTCAGGATTTCGCGCACGCGGTCGGCGCGGAAATTGAAGCAGAGCAAGGCATCGCCATCCCTGAGCCCGGCATAGCCGCCGATCACGGCGGCGGGCAGAAACTCGTCGGTGACAGTCTCGGCGTAGCCCGCCTCGATCGCCGCGGCGGCGGTCTCAAAGGCGGCCCCCTTGCCTTCGTCGATCAGGTCATGCGCCTGGGCCACGCGCTCCCAGCGCTTGTCACGGTCCATGGCGTAGTAGCGGCCGATGAGCGTGCCGATGGCAGCTCCGGCCGGCAAGGCCGCCTCGAAATCCGCTATGTAGCCCGCACCCGCCTGCGGCGGGGTGTCGCGGCCGTCCATCCAGGCATGAACGATGACCGGGATGCCTTCGCCCCGCAGGATGCGCGCGAGCGCGATTGCCTGGTCCTGATGCGCGTGCACGCCGCCCGGAGAGATGAGACCGAGGAGATGAACCGTGCCGCCGGTCTTGCGGACCGCCTCGATCAGATCTGTCAGCGCGGGGTTCCCGGCCAGCGAGCCATCCTCGATGGCGGCGTCGATGCGGGGGAGTTCCTGCATTACGACGCGGCCGGCGCCGATGTTGAGATGGCCGACCTCGGAATTGCCCATCTGGCCCGGCGGCAGGCCGACGACGCGGCCGCAGGTCGTGAGGAACGCATGCGGGGCGCTCGCCCAGAGCCGGTCAAAATTCGGTTTGTTCGCTAAAGCGACGGCATTGTCCTCGCTCGCTTCGCGAAAACCAAAGCCATCGAGGATGACGAGCATGACGGGTTTGGGCGGCATCGGTGGCTCCTGCGTCCTGGCGCCCGCACAACTGCCGCCGGCGCGCCGAGGCGTCAACAGTCGCTAAACAAAACATAGGCAACGGGATATAAAAACGTTATGATACCGTAGTGAAAATGTTTTTCGGCATGGCCTGGAATACCGGGCGTGAACATGGGGAGAGGCGATGACGAGAGCATGTCGGGCCGCAACGACATGCTGCACCGCAGCAACTGTTGCGACTTGTGTTGAAACTTGCATGTTGATTGCTTGGAGTTAATCTAAGGGACAGGCGGATAAGAGGCGTTGGGGTGGATAAACCGGCGCATTATGCTTGACGGCGGGATGTTTTAAACGAAAACTAACCGCCTGATGGCGGGTTTGCCATGTTGTTCGACGAAAGGCTGGCGGTCGGTTGAGGTGGCGAAGTCCATCCAGACGGGGAGCAGGCCAAAACCGGAGGACCAGGTCGCGCCCAAACGCCCATTCATGGGGGTTTTGCCGATTTGATCCTGAAGTCTATGTTCTGGGAGCGCCGGCATGTCTTTGACGGATCCATTACCCAACGCGCAACACGCGTACCGCAAAACGCTGGCAGCCGAACCCGCGCCCGCCATCTGGTCAATGGTGTACCGCAGCCGGGCCGTCACCCCGCTCACCGATTACGAACTCTATGAACTCGTGCAGGCCGCGCAGGCGCGCAATGAGCACGAAGCGATCACCGGCCTGATGCTCTATGAAGACGGCCGTTTTTACCAATGGCTCGAGGGGCCGGCGGAGAATGTCGCGCGCGTTATGAGGTCGATCACGCAGGACCGGCGGCATACGGAGGTCGAGATTCTGAGTGACCGTCCGGCGCAGCGCCGGCAGTTCGGCGACTGGCGGATGCGCCTTGCGACGCGCGGCGTGCGCTCCATCCATTCCGGCCAGAACGTCGTGGTGCCGACCGACGCCGAGATCGCCGATATCGCCGGGGACAAGGAGAACATTGCCGCCGTGCTGGCCGGGTTTGCGCCGGCCGCCGACCAGCTTGCGGCGCCGGCGCTGCCGCCCGCCAGCAACGGCCCGCTGCAGGGGCATGCGGGGACGCTGCTGAAGGACATCGTGGTGACGGCAGTGCTGCCCGAGCTGGTCGCCCGCCACGTGAACACGGCCTGGCGCCCCTGGCCGATCGACGCGCGCGCCCGGGCGCTCGCGGATCTGCTGATCGGCCCGGACGGGAATGCGGCCTTGGAGCTGCTGCGTACGCTGCAGGCCACGGAAGGCGGGATCAGGCAGCTCTATGAATCGCTGGTCGAGCCAGCGGCGCGGCGCCTTGGCGACCTGTGGGGGGCGGATCTGTGTTCCGAGCTCGACGTGACGCTGGGGCTTGCGCATCTGCAGCGGGCGATCCGCGTGCTGAACGAGGAGGTCATGCTGCCGGAACGTCCGCATGGGCTGTTCTTGCCGGCGGTGCTGATCGTGCCCGAGCCTGGCGAAATCCACTCGATGACCTCGGTGCTGGAATCCGACGCGCTGACCAGCGCCGGGTGGGATCCCCTCATCGAATTCCCCGCGAGCGACGAGGCGCTGCAGGATCTGATGGCCGGCTGCTGGTTCGATGCGCTCGATCTATCGCTGAGCGCGTCGTTCCGGCGCGAGCAGTGGCTGCCGCGTGTGACCAAAACCATCGCGCTCGCCCGGCACGCCTCGCGCAATCCCGCACTGGTGGTGGTGGTCGGCGGCCGGATATTCGCAGAGGACAGCACGGCGGGCGCGCAGGTGGGCGCTGATGGCGTGAGTGCTACGGCCAAGCACGCGGAGCGGGCGATCCGCCGGGGGCTGAACCAGCGGAGCGGCGCGGATTAGGTAGGGTAGGGCAAGCAAGCGCTTCTTTTTTGGAAAAAAGAAGCAAAAAACTTTTGTCATGGTGATTATGCGGCGGACGCTGCCAAAGCCAATGGCCCCGCAAATCAGATTGTTTGCGACTTTTTGTTCACAAAAAGTCGTGCCTCCTTTCAATCAACCGACCAATCGATACGTTCAAAAATCGCCCGCAGCTTGGCCCCTCGCGCCGGACTTATCTGCTCGACCCAGGCGACGCGCCCGGCGAGGTGATTGCGGAAGTTTTCGATATTGGCGCGGTTCTGCAATGCGGGTCCCGTGCGTGTGCAGTTGTGCAGGATGGCTTTCAAGTGATCGAAGTCCGTCCGCGCCACGTTGCAATGCCGGTTCACGATAATGCCAGTGATGCGCTGGCGGCCGTTTTGCGGCATCTTTTTGGTTCTGGCGGCGTTGAGGCGAAAGCCCTCTTCTCTGGCGATGGCGCAGACCGATTTTGTGAAGCGGTCGGCGGCTTCGGCGAAGGTTCTGTCGCCCGAAAATGCGAGATCGTCGGCGTAGCGCGTGTAGTTGGCGCCGGCGGCGCGAGCGAGGCCGTGTAGCCGGCGGTCGAGCGTCCAGGCGGCCAGGTTGGCGAGGGCTGGCGAGGTCGGCGCGCCCTGCGGGAGATGCGGCACTCCGTAAATTGCCCGGATGTCGGGTCCTGGGCGTTCTGTTGTCGGGATGCGCTGGAAAACGCTCGATGGGCAGATGGTTGTGCAGAGCCCGGATAAACGCCGGGCGACGGCCCAGGGGTAGCCGAGGCTCCTGAAAATGCCGTGGATTCGCGGCAGTCCTAGAGAGGGGAAAAACTGCGTCAGGTCGAAGGTGGCGACGACCGCCTCGCCGGCGTGAATTTGCGCGCCGCTGAGGCAGGAACGGCCGGGCACGAAGCCGTGCGCATGGGGGCTAACCGGCACGGCGGCGAGGATTTCGCGCAGGATGCGGCGCTGGATCGCTTTCAGTCGTGGTTTTGGGGCCTCGATGAGACGCAACTTGCCGGATCGGGCGCGCACGAACGCATAATTGTAGTGCTGCAGAGTTAGGGCGCCGGCGCGTCCGTTGCAGCGGCGTTCGTCGCTCAGCCAGTCGAGTTGTTCGGGCGTTTCGCCGAGCCAGGCGGCAAGGTCGCCGACGGCCGCGAGCCGCGGTATGTCGAGCGTCTCAAAAGGTGGCCGTGGCGCGAAACGGGGTGGATCGAGGACAATGGCGACGGGACGATCGGGTCGCGGTTCGAAAAACAGGGAGTTCAGGAGCGCAGATTGGAGCTGTTGCGGGGATGGCGGGTACCATTCCGCCCCGAGGGCAGCCAGCTCGAGAACCAGGGCCCGTAGCATCACACGTTTCGGCGCGCTTTTGGCGACTTTGACAGGCTCGTCGATCGCGGCGCGTGTCCATGGTCCGGCCAGGAGCCGCGCGGCGAGGTTGTTTGCGGCCCAGGCTCGTTTATCCATAGCAATCCGATGCGGTGGCGAGGCGGGCGCGGCGGTGCCTCCAACCTGACGTGTCAGGCATGGTGCGCCGTAGGTACAGCCTACAGGTCACCATGCAGCGTTCTGCCTTGGAAACAAGAACATCCCCGGGGTAACCCCGAAGCTCCCAGCCGGTTTTCGTCCGGGATTGCTTGGAAACACCGCCAGCCCAGAACCAAGCTTAGATCACGAGACGAAGCAGTCTCAAAGCCCCGAACTAAACTCGAAAAGTTTTTTTGCTACTTTTTGTTCACAAAAAGTAGTTCTCACTTTCCTTTTTAGGGCGTCCCCGTCTCGGTGTGCGACAACTGCGCCAGGTCCAGTTCCACCTGCTCCAGCTTGGCGGCTGT
>Ga0116231_10011888_pt1 | contig 13126 bp, 12 predicted proteins | sample S1TSphgellanicum_2_FD_89695 | JGI IMG/M metagenome (GOLD analysis project Ga0116231, IMG submission 89695) | Host-associated microbial communities from peat moss isolated from Minnesota, USA - S1T2_Fd - Sphagnum magellanicum MG | ecosystem: Host-associated > Plants > Peat moss > Unclassified... | reverse complement strand
TCTTGCTTCCCCCCCCCCCCCTCTACTGTCACCGTTGCTGCTGCTCCTGCTGCACACACAACCCTAATATGCTTCTTCACAACTAGAAGTCCTTGCTTTGTCGACGAGCTGCTGCGAGCGCAGCAGATCTAGCAATTGTGAAGCAAGATCTTGTCAGCCATGTACACTTCAGGAAAACCCTAGTCGGTTGTGGGATGGCGGAAGCGGAAGAAGAAGCAGCGATGCTAATAGGGCAGGGGAGTCCGGGACGAAGAACTCGTAGCTTACAGACCTCATCCACGAATGCTGACTCTATTCCAATAATGTCAAAGGAGCGAGAGAGACACTCATCCATGAAGGCTCTCTCGACATGCTGGATCGAGATACTCATCCACGAAGATTGTCTCCAGATGTCTCGAAATATTCATCCATGAAGGCTTTCTGAAGATACTCATCCACGAAGGCCGTCTCCAGATGTCTCGAGATATTCATCCATGAAGGCTGTCTCCACAGAACTATTGTTTCAAGATACTCATCCACGAAGGCTGTCTGTCTCCACGTGTCTCGAGATATTCATTCATCCATGAAGACTGTCTTCAAACCAAATGAGTAGGGGAAGACATATTCATCCATGAAGGTTCGGTTCATTATCGAACCCTAAAACTTGGAACACAGCGGCCAGGATAAAGAAGGAAGGGAAGGGGGTTTGGTGGAGCGGGTTACTCATCCATGAGCGTGTTTTGTCATCTATCAGCACGTTTTATCATCCATGAAGGTTGTGTTGTGTGACTGTAATGAGCTAGGGTTGAACGAGGGAGGCGGCGAGGGTGTGGGTGAGGAGACGGGGGTTTTGCTTTGTGTTTTTAGCTATGGCGATGGCGGAAGGAAGAACGCAGGCTCGGTACGACAGGGTTTCGTCTGTCGTTGCAGCCGTTGCAGCAGCTATGGTGCCAGCCACGGGCTCCGATCACTTTTGCTGTTCGCTCCTTTTCCTATTCAATTTGAACAACTTTCTCTTCCGTCGTCTTTTGCCATGCCTTTGTTTTGCGTCTCTGGGGTGGGGTGGGGTGCTGGATTGCTGCTGGTCCTAATGTCAATACCAATTGTTGCCGCTGCTGCTGCTGCTGCTTCTGATGCTCCTCCAATTCATATGTGTTCTTCTTCAGAGACTTTTTTGCTGTCGCCGGGAATTCGCGCTCCTGTATCTTCAGACAGTAACAAAAGCAGGCAGTGTGAGAAAAACACTGGACCTGCTTTCCAAGAGTGTGTCTTTTTTATCCGTGATGAAACATGTGTAAGTAAAGTTTCTCCTTTGCGTCTGAGAGGCGGGGACGGTTTCGGAAGAGGGAGGAGAAGAAGAAGAAGAAGAAGAAGAAGAAGATGGCCGCGCGGTTGGAGCCGGGCGGACATTACAACTTGAATGGTGGAAGCTTGGTCGGCAACGCCCTTCACGACTTGAACACCGTGGATTCGAGAAATGCAGAAATTGATGGCCTCGCCGACGTTGATAGGGACGTGCCGACGGGGGATGATTTGGAAAACGATGACGACTCTGCGTCTGGCGGGGTATGTGAACCTGCTGCTCTCTTATTCTTGCATTTGTGTGAAAGCTTTTTTGTGCATTATGAATTCAAGACCGTCATTGGTTTTGGCGCCATGTTTTTTCTCAAATAGAAACTGTTGGATTGTTCACAGTTGTTCTCTCCTCAATACTGCAGTTATTGCACATAATTGCAAAAGATAGAGAATGGTGTTGCGATTGTTGTGTTTCTGCAGCAATTTGGTGAGATCATTTGTTTTGCAGCTGTGGAAAAGGAAATCTTGGATTAGCATTGTGAGGTTTGGGATGGCTAAATTGAAGTTTTGTTTTTGTAAACTGTGTCAGGATTGTGGGTCACATTCCTATGCCAACATTGGTTTGCAGGGAGTGGATGCACCAAACTTGGAGCAGTCGTTGCCAATGGACAATGATGGCCCTCGACCGCCATACGGTGTTCTGACTATCAGTGGTCAGTTTTATGAGTCACAGTCTTTTAAGATGGCTTGATGGCTCTTTGATTTGAGATGGTCTGGAGTCAGGACCAGCTATTTGGAGGTTGTAGGATCTTTCAGAGGGGTTTGTTGCTGAGAATTGAAAGCAGATTGATTCAATTCTCCATGCTTCTGGATGTGCAGTGAGACTGTTGCAGTATCCTAGTGCAAGGAGCTGGCAAGCATTTCTTCACATGATGTGGGATGTCATTGAATTTTGACACTTCATGACTGGTTGGGTTTGTGTAATTGTGTAAGCAGATGTCATTCCTATAGAGTCTACACGAGCTCGCTTTCTGCAGCTGATTATCGACTCCTTCATCATAGACCACATTATTCCTGTACCTGAATCACCAGAGATGAACTACAATAGTCCCAATAACAACGACAAGTTAAAAAAGCGAAAATCAAGGGATGTGCAGTATGAAGGTGATCCAAGATACTTGCTACCATTGACATTTGTGGCAAATCTGTATGAGACACTCATTCGGGAGGTTAACCAGCGGTTGGCCACAGTCGAAGGCCTCCATGAGAAAACATTTGGGGTGGCTCTTGAAGCTGCAGGTGGATTGTACAGGAGGCTTGTTAAGAAGTATCCAAAGTCAGGTGAGAGGCTAATTAGATACACTTAACAACTTGCTTAAGTAGGCTTTACCTGCATCAAGGCATCAATCCTCCATCTTGCTGTTTTTCTTTTGTAACTGCTGAATAGCTCTCAGCATTTTCCATATAAAATGGCCCTTTTGGTTGGTCAAGATGCATATGTGTCGTTCTTTGAGCTGATACTGTCCTGCCTTATTTAGATTGGTCTCAGTATCTGAAGAAATAACCTGTTGAGAGGGACTGAAAGAAAGGAAGGAAGAGAAAGTGTCACAAAGTGGCTGTCACTCCAATTTAGTTTGGTTCTTTGAGTAGTTTTGTATGTGAGACAACCATGCTAAGCCTTTATTTATCAGCAGCATCTCTTGATGTGGTCAACCAATTCACTTATGTGTTTTGATTTGTCAGTCTTTCTCTGCTAAAACCCACAGCCCTGCCAATGATATCCTCTTCTTCTTTGCCTCGCTAATTTGACTCTGGATGACAGAGCCGAGGAGTCAATGCCAGGATCAAACTGCTTTCCCACATCCCCAAACACATGTAGAGTGGGAAACAGTGCCTTTGGTATGGCTTTCCATTCTCCCATCTTTCTCCTTGCTCCACTCCTGATGGCCTGGGGACCTGCTTCCCTGTTTCCTCCACCAGAAGTCACCCACCCCTAGTGGAACCATTATTTTCTTGGTGCCAAAGCAGTGCCATGAAGGGCTTACTTCTTTTTCTTTTGGTGCTGATGGGGTCCATCTTGTATGCAGTCTTCTCTATCTGCATCAGGTAACATTTTAAATGTAAGGGTAAGCTCAATGTTGTGGATGTAGTTGCAGGAGGTTCAATGACTTTCAAGAGACGGGAGATGGCATCAGCACTGGAGGCACGCACCAAATTCCCACAGTTGGTGACTGGTGAAGAGAAGCGTGTGCGGTTTGTGGTAGTCCATGGCCTGGAGCTTGTGGAACGCCCCAATATGCGTCCTGAGGATGCTGAATGGTTTGTCATTTCTTGCCCTTGACTCTGTTTGTGTGCCATGTAAATACCACTGTGTTCGTCTAAGAGATCTTTGACATCTCTTAAGGAAGAGAGTTTTTTACCCAGTGTTTACATCTCGACATCTTCTGTTGGTCTCTTGATGTCGATTTAGCTCTGTAGTAGCTCTCACATGTAAAGGGCAAGCTCAAAGCTAAGTATTCGTCTCCATAGGTCACTGGATAGGCTAAGTCCGACAATATGCCTCAAAGAGTAAATGCTTGTGTTTGATCAGGTCATACCACCAATAAGTGGCAATACACTATCATGTGTTACTCAGCAAGTGTGGTCTTGAAGTTAACTTAGGAGATATGTGGGTAGAAGATAACAACTTTTTTTGGTCATTGTGTTCCAACTTATGTGTTCCAGGGGCTGGCTGTAGGTTTAAGAGGTTAACAGGAAGGCATGATGTACAAATCTATGAGTCCGACTACAAGTATTTTGCAGCCAGAGTCAAGCATCGTCGGGCTCCACAGCACTCTCTCTCCAGCATGCCAGTGCTCTCAGTAAGTTTCATTTTGGATCATTCCCTGTTTGTTCATTTGATATCAATATGACAGAGAAGTTGGAGATCCTGTAATCTGGCTGGGAGAAGCTAGATGTATTTATGGTGGTTTGAATGTTGATTTTTTCAGCCCTTCCCAAGTGGGGAACCTCCAAATATCTCCCCATCTGCTTTACATCCACAGGTTTGTCCTTGCTTCTTTGTTTTGTCATTATTGGGATTCAGCATGTCTTTCTGGCACTGTAAGTTTTTGTGTCTATAAGGGTTTTCTTAGCAGCGAAAAACAACTCCAAGCAGGAAAGCTAGGTAATGAGGTTGGATTGTAAAACTAAGTTCATGTCTTCATCAGTTCTGATTGGCTTAATTTGCTGTGGGGTGAGTGGTGCAGCCATTTGCAATTGCAGAAGCTGGAACAGTTCATCCTCACCCATCAGTTGGTAACTTTGTGCGTTTCTGATGATCTAACTCACTTTTGGCTATTTGTCATTGTTCATATTCATTGGCATTTCTCCATTTCTGTAACATGTGGGTTCATAATCTTGCATGTGGGCACCCAATGGCATATTTGGGGACTAGAGTTTGATGCATCTGGTTTGTACAGTTCCAAGTGCAGCCTGGTAGTATATGTTCTTCTGCTATACATGCGAGGATCTTACTAGTTAGTTGGAACCATCAACTTGGCACTCCTGTCACATTTGGTCAAGCTCAACATTTATGAGGTGCAGAGCACATCTTTTTGCACCTGATTAACAATCTAGGAAATTTGTGGCTGGCAGCAGCAACAGCAGCAACAACATACACCACCCCATGTACTACATCACGCACGGCACACACAGCCCCATACACCACAGACCCTCCCCCATGTGTCAAGAGACTTGGAGGCAACAGCAATGCACAGCAGCATCATGGTTGTTGCATTTTATTTCTTTTCATGTTTCAAAATCTAGTTATTGGCAAGTTAATCCAATTATGTAGTACCTTCTTTCCTTCTGCCATCGTTAACCCGCCCACATGCCATTACTGGTTGTCAGGGCTGCCATGTGTGACAGTAATCATGGCTTGCATCATAGGGTTGAGTTTCTGAGTAGTGTGTAAGAAGGCTGCTTTACATCAGTGCAAGGAGATTGTTGCTACAGAATTCTAAATACTGACTCTTGGTATTTCCAGCAGTCTGCAGGTCCTCCAAAATTTTGTGATGAGTGCGGTACAGCGTATATCCGGGAAAGTTCCAAGTTCTGCTCAGAATGTGGCACAAAGCGGCTTGGAGTGTGACTTAGATTGTGACTGTAGCATCAAGAATATAGATAAGTGGGCTATTCTATCTATCCCTCAGATCATTGTATGTAGTGAAGCTCACCAAAAATGAAAATTCAAGTATACAAGACTTCTTCTTTCCTCCAAATGCTTGTCACATTGTTTGGCTTTTTTGTTTAATCACTTCAATTAGAAGCTATAAGTTTTGCATCATTGTGTTATGTGCTTGAATTGCACGAGATCTTTGAGATGTTGGGTTTTACTGCCCCAACATCCAATGATGCAACCACTGGCTTTACTGGAAGCTGTGAACAAGTTGCTAGTTTGTATAAGTCAATGCTTTAAGCCTAGCAAAATAAGTAGCAAGTTGGTTTGTTGGGTGAATGGATAAAGCACACTAAAAACGTCCAACTTTGAAATCACATCTGGATCCTCTCTTAGGTGTAGCCATGTACTCATTTGCCACTAAGCATTTTCTTTGAAGCTTTTTTTGATCTATATAACGGGATAACTTGTTTTTGGAAGTTTGATGGAATCGTTAATGTAATGTGTTGTAATTGATTGAATTACAACGCATGATGTTGAAGTGTTTGAAAATTATTACAAGTGAGGTTTGATCACAACCTTAATGTAAAGATTGAATTAAAATCCATTGATCAGATTACTAAGCTAATGTTAAGGTGAACATCTACAATAATCAGTAGAGGTGAAACACAATGTTGGTGTAGTCAAGACCAGGGTTGCACAAGCTCTTCCATGAGAGGCATCAAAAGAAAGGCAAGCAGGACCATGATTTAGACTGTAAACCTTAGGCATTCAAATGTAATGAACTAAACATAGAAAAGAAAAAAAAGATGGAGATGAGCTTCTTGTTCATTGAAGTTGAAAATGATAAGGAGGGGGGATCAACAAAGAACAAAGTGGGAGCTCTCCTCACTTGCAAACTGATGAAGGAATTTACAAGAATGTGACAATGACACATGCACCTGAAGTGTACAAGTTGAAAGACAAACAAACATGGAGACAAATGTCATCACTCGCAAAACAAACAAAACATATGGGGACCAACAAGCAACACGAACTTGGCAAAATACCCAAGCAAATTGCATTTCATAAGTTGATGCATTGAAGTCACTACTAAATTTACATGCATTCTTTTCTAACTAAATCATAGTTCAGATATTATTGTTCATTAGTGGTCAATCACCACATTTTGCCTTGATAGCTTTGTATTTTCTTGTTACACTATATTTTGTATATCGGACAATGGTGTTTGATGGGAAAATGACATTCTTGTAACCTATTACATCAATACATCACATTTGCAAGCAAAGGGGTTTGACATCATGACTGAGTGCTTTTGAATACATTTGGTCAAATCATTTATGCTAATTAGCAAATGGTTTCATGTAAAATTGAATGTTCTTAAAAAAAGATTAATTACATCAAGTAAAACCAACTACATATTATTATTTTTCAACATCTTCTTGTTGTTGTGTGTATTGTGTTTCAATGTGTTATCTCTTTGTCCAAAATGAAAAGGCCTAGTTAAAGATCTCATCCCAAGCTATCATGTCCCCTTTCATGTAAGAGGATATTTGTAACCATTGAATGATCTTATACTCATGGCATGTGAAAATAAAATTGGCAAAACAACCATGACTAAAGATACAAACTCTAACATTATTTATGTGCATGCTATAAGAAGTGAGGAACATTATGTAAATTAATAGTCTAGATTTAGACTCTTGAATAAAAGTACTAGACCATGGGCTATGGCAAGGTTGAAATCCTTAACATTGAATGTTTGGGGACTATTGGAAACTAGTAACTTATTATACTTCTAATATTAGACTACGTCATTAAATTGGAGAAGGAATAATGCTCAATACAATAGTGCAAAAATTAATTCTTGCACCCAACTTTGTGATGAATATTATAGGTTTTCCCACAATGGCCATATGGGGAAATGATTGTCATTAATCAGCTAATCACAATTATTGACCCAAATGTTGATATTTAATGATGTTGAAGTAAAGTACTATTTCAAAATCATATTTATGGGTGGGGAATATTTATCTCTATGTTGGATAGTGATACTAGTTTGAATGAAGGACATCATTGGATATTTTTTAGGGTTTGTGTGTGGATGCTTAAATTTTTGAACACTTGTTGGGTATGACACCATACCAGTGTTGAAAGTGAAAGCTACCAACAAACAAGAAAAAAATTATTAAAGTTTTTTAAAAAGAAAAATGGTGGATTATTATGTGGATTAATGCATTCATGAACTACTTAGAAGATGTTTTCATTCACTATTTGTACCACAACTAGGACAAAAAAAATCAGTTTGTTAAATAACAAATGTTAAATTATTATTTTTGATTGATTGTCGACATATTTGTTGGTCAAAAGCAATGAGGCAAAGCTTAATATGGGTTCCAAAATCCATTAGGACTATGAAAATGATGTTTGTGAAAATATGATTCCAATTGACCTTTGAGACTATGTCTTTATGCCCACAAAAGTTTTATGTACATATAGTGCCCCATGAGTGATTCACAAACAAACAATGCCATCCAAATATATTTGAACTCCAAACTTTACATATGTTCTAATTACAACATCTTTATTTAAACATCCCTTCAACTCTTATCCTACATTTATTCATAGGTAGGTAGCATAACAAAGAACATTTTATGACATTTAAAAAAAAATTGGTTGTTTTTTTATTTTTGGATTAGTCAAATTGTAATTCAATTTGTAGAGAAATGGAGTCATTGATTAATGAACATCCAATGAAAATTTGGAGACAGAAGAAAATGAAAACCCTTGTGAATGATGGTGGAATTTCAACAAGAAACCTTCAAACCATCAACAATGGTTTGCAACTAATTTATTAAATATCGATATTGTGCATTTAAAGGGAAATCAGTTACATTTACACACCCAAATTATTTACACTTACATTGCTCACATTGTATATATATTTTTACATTTATTTACATGGTGATGGTGTAAATGTTTTGGGGATTGTGAATGTATGTGTTGTGTATATATATATATATATATATATACTAGTGGGTGCCCATGACCTTCGGCCACTGTGAAGTCCCCCAGTTTCTTTAAACTTGGTTCACGACGGACAATAGCTAAAAGAAAAAAAATTTCCCCAAAATCCGTCCTGTCATCAAGCCGGACGGACATTTGATCCATCCCCTTAATTGGGACGGACAGTAGTTAAAAGAAAAAAAAGGTAGTCTTGGTCAATACAAAAAAAAAAAAATTTTGATTCTGGGTTGTCCAAGGCCTAAATATTTTTTTTTTGGTCTACCAAATCTTTTGCCTCAAAAAATCAGACTGCCCCTGATTTCTTTTTTCTCTGGAGTTAGTTACATCTGGGGAAGCTCCAAGAATTTTCCAGGCACTACCTAGACAGACAGACAAACAGACACCACTGTTGCTTTAATATATAAGATATATATCCTTAGTGACTATACATCCTCTTTGCAATCCATATTAAGTATTTGTGGGTGCATATTACAGCTCAATATTTTAATTTTTTTTGCAGTGGGTCATTTTTTATTAACCCTTCAAAAAAAAATCTAATATTTTTAACACTCTCCAAATAAATTCCTTTACAACCAGTATGGTATTTTGGAAGTCTTAAATTGTATACATGCACAAAAACCATCATTTTGTTAGGATGTGTGGATTTCATCTACTATGGAGACTATTAGATCTAGTACTTTGATGTTGTAAATGCATTTCATAAACAACTTTGTTAAATATCTTAACATTGTAAATGTAAATATCATACAAACATTCCAAGAAGTGATCATTTTCAACATTATGACAAATGATCCTAGGATGAAGCTTTTCAAACTTCAGGTTAAGTGAATTTAGATGTGTTTCAACTATTGTTAAACTCTTTGATTCCATTTTTTAAAATTCAAAGGAAAATGTAATGGTTGATGGTCACGAATGTTAATGACCTTTCTTTTAGCACAACATGTTGATTCAAAGAATTCCCATAATCATTTATATCAATAACACAAAGCAAGCCAAAATGCTTTCCATGAAAACCTAAGATTTGCCAAATACGACAAAAAATTAATTCACTTTGTTGCAAATTCGTTTTGATGGAGGCAAGCTAATACAAAAAAAATCAACCCACATGATTCAAAAACCTTAGTATACATGAAGGACCTTTTTTCTCATAATTGTAACAATCTAGCCTTGTATTCCATATCATCCTTTTCCAAAGGTCTCAATGAACTAATAATTTTTCACCATATTTTAAAACCTTTTCTACAAAAATTGAAAATTTAAACCATAATTTGATCTAGATAATCAAAAGTATAATCCTTTTTTGTTAAAAAATAATCATATTATATCCATATATGATTACAATCACATATCCACTATACTTGTTAGAATCATTATCTTATGTATTGTCCCATAGTTGTGCTACACCTTTTACCATTGTCAAACAAGGATCACAATGTACAACCTATCATGAGTGAACACATAATATGTCTCAACTCCACACAAATTTCAAATAATGAAGGCCGTGTGGTAGGGTCGGAATAATAACATGCTTGAATCAATTTGGAAAATTGTTGAGGACATTGTTCAGGTAAATTTGGCCGCAATCCATCCTTAATCTTCTTTTAGAGTTCTGTCATTGAAGTATGATTGGGAAAAGGGATATTTCTAATGAAAATTTCATAAAAAACCATCCCGAAGTTGTAGATGTCAACTTTGAAGGGATATCTCTTGGATATTTGTTCATTTGACAAACTTGGATGTTTGGTGTCTTGACGAACTTGGATTGGAACACTTTGATTGAAATTGCCAAATAATTTTGGTGCCATCCATCAAGTTGTCCCCTTATCCATGATTAGGTTGGAACATGTGCAACTTGATTCTTTTGTTTTGGAAAGCCCAAAATCAACCACTTTTGCATACACATGCCCATCATGTTCATTGCATCACAAGAATGTTCATCGAATTCAAATCTCGATGAACCACCCTATTTTGATGTAAATAATGCATGCCTTCTGCTACTTACAACATGATGTCAATTGCATCAAGAAGCTTGAATGGGACACCCTGGATTTCATTGTTGTCCAATCTTCTAAGCATTAGTCCATGAAGATCCTCATCCATAAGTTCCGTAACAAGGGAACAAGAATGAGCCCTAGTAACAAAACAAAACAAGGGCAATATATTTGGGTGAGACAATCCTACAAGAAGAGATGCTTCTTCCTGAAAATGTTTGCTTTCTTGTCCAAAAAAACATTTCTTTGCAAAATGTTTTCCAAGCCACACAACTTTGAGCACAATTGCAGACCCCCCGTTTCCTATTCAACCATTTCACACTCTTTGAATACTTTTGTGTGCCACCTTGCATGCATCAATCTTTCCAAGATCATTTAATCTTTTGATGAGATTCTTTGAATCAATTAACCTAACCTCAATCATTCTTGATAGTAACCATTGTCAATCTTCCAATGTTTTTTCATCAATGATGGGAAATTCTTCATCCTTGACATCATCACTCCACTTTCGATCTTGTAGTTTAATCAAAAACTCTTTTGTTTCTCCTTCCTTGAAAATGCTTTGAAAAAGTTGCATGTGCAACTTTAATTTAAAAATCAAGGATGTAAAATGCTCTTTTGCATTTGCCAAGATCATGGGCACTCAAATCCATTGGGCATCACAACAATCACCAACAAGTATTTCACCTTCCTTCCATGTCTGTGCAAGGCTTTCCAAAATACAATAGGATTGTTGAATGTATTATGGAAATAAACCATCAATGCATGCCTTTACATCATTTAAAGACTCACTAAGCTTGTCAAATACATAATGACATTGAAGCTGGTTGATTAGTATTGAATCGGAACTTTGTATTGAAATCATGTTTTCAACGTTCTTCAAAGATTTTGTTACAAGCTCCAAGTATGTAGATGGTCCATCCACTTTTGTTAGATTTGGCTCCTGTAAACAATCACATAACTAGTCATTAGTACAAGCATTTGCTTAAAAATCTAACCAACAAGCATCCAAACTCTATATGCTTTAAGATTTGCTAGAATTGAAGAACAAAGTTGATCAATGCAAGATTCTAGAAAGAACAATTCTAGAATCTTACATCAACTTTAATGTTTCTTCAAATTGTTCATGAATATCACAAAGTTTTAGAATCTTGTTACATCTCCATTAATTATTTAAAATATATATTCATATGCATCTAGTAAAATCCAACAACAATGATGATAATTTTTTGTTGATGGAACTTGTTGGTACAAGGCTATTTGTTAACACTTATGGCTACAACTAATTACCTTGAGGCTCTTGCTAGAAGACTTGAACTCAGTGAACTGGATCTCATGTTGTTTTTTCTTATTTTTGGCAGTTTCTAACAGTCCAAGTTCATGAAATTCCCTGTGAATGTCCAAGTCACAATCACACCATATAATCATTATTATTACATTGGAACATGTAGATTTATCTGATTATGCAATGTCGTACCAAACCCTACGTGTAGTCTCAAGATTTTAATGGAAAAGAATATGCATTGTGTCTTGAAGGATTATTGTTTCTACAACATTGACTATCTCAAAAGGAATATATCATCATGGGATTGTAGGAAAAGTCCACAAAATCACTTTGACAATAACTGTTATGTTAGCTCTAACCAATCCAAAACAAAGACAACAATAACAAGTGTGATCATAACCTTGAGAGTGAAACTCACAAAATAGAACATCACCTTCACCACATGAGTGGTATTGAATTCCTCTAACCAAATTTAATCAGCTTTAAATAGTGGGGTAGATTTTATTTAACAATATGTAAATTTTTTTGGGAAAAAAGTTATATGAAAATACAAGTCATCAGTTTGTCATAGTTACAGAAGTGGGAAGTTCTCATTCATGACATTGGTTAGCACCCAAGAGAAGTATCTTTTGAATGTTTGAAAAGGAAGCATATCAATGTGTAGATACATGTTCTTGGGACTCAAAACCGCTAAATTGATGTGGCAAAGCTAGATGACTTGTTGATGCACAAATTTGCATATTACATGTTAATATTGATTCCACATGACCAAGGGATGGAAAACTTCCATCAGTGTTACATCACCTTCATACACATAAAACCAAGGTAAAAATTATACCCAACCTATGGACACCCTACATAACCTATGAACAACTTGCATCCATATTGAGAGTTGGAATTGAGCTCCTCCCTACTTGACTATGGAATAATGACCTTGGACCCTGGTCGATAAAGCACATCTAAGAATAAACATACTACATTGGCAGTGCAACATATTTAATAAATAATTTTCATTTTGGGCAAAAGAGGGATGTGGAACTTGACACATAATAGAAGGAAAGTTGAGAAATCAACATCAATAACTATAACAAAAAAAAAATCTATAAGGAAAAAAGGATATATATATATATATATATATATTAGAGAGGTTTAATATTCAAAGTAGTAAAGAACCCAAGATAATTGTTGCCACAATAATGTGCTTTCTTATTCATATGTTCTACAGTTCAAAGTATCATCATGTTCCTAACCCATGTCCTTCACCTCTTGTTATGTGTTGTCAATGAAGTTGTAGTTTTCACTGTCATTGGCCTCCACCTCCACCTCCTCTTCTCTGTCATTGGCCCCCACCTCCTCCTCCTCTTCTCTGTCATTGGCCCCCACCTCCTC
>Ga0116231_10011887_pt1 | contig 13127 bp, 11 predicted proteins | sample S1TSphgellanicum_2_FD_89695 | JGI IMG/M metagenome (GOLD analysis project Ga0116231, IMG submission 89695) | Host-associated microbial communities from peat moss isolated from Minnesota, USA - S1T2_Fd - Sphagnum magellanicum MG | ecosystem: Host-associated > Plants > Peat moss > Unclassified... | reverse complement strand
TCCAGCCAGGGTTTCTTTTTCCAATTTTGTGATGTAGCTGAGGTGGCTATCATGTGGAAAGTGATTTAGCCAAATTTGGCCCACATGTACTACTAATATGGAAGTAGGAAAGAATCATAAAATTGGCAGAAATAACCCAGTTTTACGTCTTTTGTGTGTTTGTTTTTTTCTAAGAACTTTTTGGCGCTACAACCCCCCCCCCCCTGTGGTCCTAAATTTAACTTTAAAAAAGATTTATACAAAACCTTTGTTCTGATCTTGAGATCAGTTTTTTGGATTTTTAAAATCTTTGGTTTTAGTCAATTTCACAGAGAATTTTTTAGGACTGGTTTGGTTGAAGACAAGGTCCAGTTCTATTTTCATTACACAAAATCAAAGGAAAAAAAATCTATTTTGTTTTGCACAAACTCCAAGATAAAAGGTTATGGAATGTTAATTATGTATAACCAATAAAATAATAATTTGTTTAAAATAATAGTAATTTTCTTTGTTTAACTTAGCGCACAAATCCCAAGATAAAAGGTTATGTAATGTTAATTATGTATAACCAATCAGAAGAATTTTTAAAAAAAAAATGTAAGGTTGAGTTTAAAAAAAATTATCAATAAATTGTACTTATGTATCTAGAGAACATAAGTCTTTTTGAGATGGGACAACACTCCTAATTTAAGTTTTAATTTAATTAAAAAAATAAACCGATTTTTTGATTAGGTTCCAATTGCAATTCCAAGGAAACTTGAAACTTTTATTCCAGAGATCTTAGAACATGATTTATAACCTGACTTGAATTTTCAATCTGAAAATTCTAGAATTTGATCTTATAACTTGACTTGAACTTCTTGCAATTCAAGGATCTATCAACATTGGTTTTCATCATGGTGGTAGTGTAAGTATTGGTTCATAACATTTTCCTTATTCCTTAATCAAATTGAGAGATTTTTGTGTAATTGGATGCACAAATTGGAGAGCTACAAAAATGTAAAGGAGAAACAAAGAGGAAGAAGATGAGTGATTGTTTGCTTCAAATATTTTGGAAAAATAGCTTTAGACCCCTCTCTAGTTCCAGCTTTATATCTTCCTCATTTTTAGTTTGTTTTGAGTGACTTAAAACTTGATGGGTGTCCCAACAAAGGGTTCACAAAAATTATTTGTATTCCAAAGGCAAAGATACAATCATTAAAAATTTTAAGTTCAAAATTCAAATTTGTTTCAATTCACCTATCACCAAACACTAAACTCTTTTCCAACAAACATGTCATATTTTCTCCATTCCTTTACCGAATTGAGCAATATCTACAATGTTGGAAGCACTAGTTGAAGGGCTACAAATGTTCTTTGGGCTTCAAAAGCAGAAGAGCAATTTGTGAGGAGGACTCGACCTCCTTTGATTTCTTTAAGTCGTCACCGCTGTTTCTACCCTATCATTAGGTTTGGCTGCCATTCATAGCAGCTCGAAACTCCAAACACCCAATTCTAAACTCTATAACTAGTGTTTATTAATTATATTAGTGCTTCGTATGTATCCTCCAAATTGTAAATTTGATTGCAGTGGATGAAATGGAAAATGCTTCTATACACTACAAAAAATTTAGAGAACTTGGTGGAGGGAAGTGTTGTTCCTACTTTATTAGTCAAGCAATCAATAACCACATCAATAATTAAATTTTTTAGGCCAAGTGTGATTGTGAAACCAATTGTTAAATCACCAAGAGTGGCCCTATCCTTGGAATATAAGACCTATGTGTGATTCATATTAATTAGTTCATGGGTGCACTCACGTTTACTTATTCATTTATTTAGGGAAGGGGCCATATTGATTGACCTATGACCAAAATTTTTTGGAACATTGGGCACTCCCCAATAGAAGCACATCTTTGGACCCCCAAGTCTCAAAATAGAAATAAATGTACTTCCCCTACGGCCCATCTTTTCAGTTTTTTATACAAAGGCATTGCGAGTTGAACTTTGTGCAAACTATATGGGATAAAACTGAGGTGCTTTTGGGGAACAACTTGGGAACATGATGGGTCCTCCCCCCTGAAAGAAAAATAAAATTGGACTCCTCATGAGGGCATCCTGAGCCTTTTCATTGGCTGCATGAACTTTTATGTCTGAAACTGGTGACATTCCCCCGCCACCCCCCACCCCCAAAAGAAAAAAACTGGACCCCTCGTGAGGGCACACTGAGCCTTCTCATTGGCTGCATGGACTTTTATTTCCCAAAACTGTTTGTCACCATTTTTGACAGTGGGTAATGGCAGGGGCACAACTGTGAGACATAATAGGACACTTTTTAAAGCCTCTGTCACGAGTGCATTGCACGAAATGTTTTGGATGAAGAACAATAAATTTATTTTGATTTGCAACAACTAAAATGGCTTTGGGCCAGGAGTTTTGCAGATGATGTTCTGACTAGCAAAAGCCACTGCACACTCTAACACTTTAGGCTTCATTGATAAGATTGAATGATTGGTCCAGGTTGTTTGCTATTACGAGTCTCGGAACTTATATGATCCCAACAAACCTTTCATGTTTGTCTGGAAGTAAGCCATCTTTGATGTTAAGAATACTATTGGAGTCCCAAATATGAAGGAGTAGGTAAGGTGGGAGGGCCTTATCATGAGTAAGGCTCACTCGGGCAATCCTAATTTTCACAAATTAAAAAATAAAAATAAATAAATTTAGGTACCCATATGAGATAAGTAACTTGATGCAGAACAGCCCATTATTTATGGACAATTCAGATTCATAGGCAAGGTGCTGCATATGCTTATAACATATTCAAAGTAGCAACAAATTGGGGGTGAGGAGTAAAGGGTCCTGCTGAACCCTTTCATAACAGGGCATTGGGTATAGGGCATGGTTAATTTTGGGCAGCCCTTAAATGCTCTTTTAAACTTCTGGGCTTTCTTGAATGGCTTGGGCAAAATATGAGTTCAATGCTGAATTGGAACATAAGAAAGGAGCCTAATTGTGCAACATGATTCATGCTGCAACATGGACTGGGCTGGTGAGGAAATTTGTATTACAAAATCAAGTTACAATCCAATCCAATCCAATCCAATCCAATCTCAGGGTTGCATATTTTTCCTTAATAAGCTAGCCTTGGTCTTTGAAATTCATAACTTGTTTTTGTTTGGGAACACAATGCTAGCCTCGGTCTTTGAAATTCATAACTTGTTTTTGTTTGGGAACACAATGCTACTAGATTAGACTAACAAAGCTGTTGGTGATACCTGGGTTTAGGCCCGATTATAGAAGACACAGCAGAGCCTTCTTCACCTCCTAAAAGTGGATTTTGTCCCCCTTTTTGGGTTGGTTGGTAATGAGGGAAGAAAAAGAAATCCATTGCAAGACACAGAACTGACAAGGGACCAGGCCAGTGAAGTAGAGAAATTTCCCAAGGCCAAGTGGCAGAACACCAATGGGTAACCAACCCAACCAGTTAAAACTGAGGACCTTTGCGCTACCGAAGAGGGACCGAAAAGCCATTGCCCCTGGGGGGCTAGCGTGCCATATAATTTTCCATCTCAAATCGTTTTTTTTTTTTTAATGGCGAAAGTGGTAGCATGTCATATCCTCATGAGTCAAGGCAAAAGGGGTAGTGGCTTTTTGGGTGGTGGTAGGTGGGAACATAAAAAAATAAAATCCAAAGCAGCAAAAAGGGGCTGGAATCCCGTTTCCCAATTGATTAAATAAATAAATAAATAAATATCTTTTCTGGTGTTCGCGGTTTTGGGGGGATACGATACCAAAAATGTTCAAGCCTTTTTTTTTTTCACCTTCTTTTCCGCTTTCAACAAGTTTTAAAAATTAATTTAAAATTTTTTATAGCCCCCCTTCTCTTTTTCAGTTTCGCCTGCCGTGTGTGTCCGTTCGGTCAGTTGGCGAAACCATGGGCGAGAGGAGACACACAGGAAATGAAATTTCTGGCGAAACAAAGAGCTGCGCGTCGCTCGATGAGCACCTGACACTATAAAGCCCGCTCTTGCACGCTTACAAATGCCCTTTCTCTTTGCCGAAGAGGAATCTACCCTTCCCCTTCCAACCCCCATTTCTTCCTCTAGAAGAGATCCTCCTCACCTCCACCCTTGTGTCCATCTTCTTCATCTTCTGTGGTGACTGACAGGTGAGTTCGCAAATTCCAGAGATTTTGGCAAGCAAGCAATAGTTTTGTTGTTAACATCTCTGCAGCAAGTCCCAAATGGTTTGATTTTTATTTATTTATTGGTTTGGGTAGAATGATTTCCAGTGGCATTAACCTAAGGTTGTGTGCTTGAATTCTATGAACATATTATTACGTTGCAAAAAAACATTATACTACCCACCCGTCCACCCACTACCATCACTAGAGCTGGTGATAGATAGGTAGTTAGTTCGATAGCTGGAATCAAGCTGCAGTCATTGGAAGGTTGTGCTCACAGGGGCTTTTCAGAATCTCTCTTTTTTTGTGAGGAAGTAGCACTGAGGTTTTGTTTTAGTAGCTGAATCATCAATATCTTTTCTGTGTCTGATTTGTTTGCTGTTTTGTTTTTTTTTCCTTTGGGTGGGTTTGTTTTGTTTTGGTGCTAGGTGAGAAGAGGGGAGCCCAGTGAGTTCTCCAACAGGTTTGAGACACCACCGCCATGGCTAGTGGACCAGGCGCAGCAGGGAATGGGGCTGCAGTAGCCAGTGGCGAGGAATCGCCGCTGGTATACAAAGTGCAATTACCGCCCAAGAGCAATCCAGTGACGCAGGTCCTAACGGTGGCCAAAGAGACGTTCTTCTACGACGATAGTTTCCGGCAGTTCAAGCACCAGTCCAAGCGGAACAGATCCATCTTGGGCATCCAATACGTCTTCCCCATTTTCGAATGGCTCCCTCACTACACATTCAAGAAGCTCATCGGTGATTTCGTCGCTGGTCTCACCATCGCCAGTCTCGCAGTCCCACAGGCAAGCAACCAATTTCTCATCTCATGCAGTCCATATTCCTTGTTCCATCCAGTGCTAGCTTTCCTTACTACACGAGAGGGTTTTCCAGATCATGCCCCAATTGCTGCTGCTGCTGCTGCTGACTTCAAACAATCCTCCTCAAAGCTACAAACCCATTACAGCCCTAGCTAGAGTTGCCCCAAAACTTCCCACCACAAAAAATTTGATCTTGTGCAGATTGCGAATTGTACAATTTTGTTTCCAGCACCCGAGTGCACAAATGCTTCCAGTACCCATTTGCACAAATGCTTCCAGCCCCCATTTGCACAACTTTTCAATCTTATGGATTTGCAGCGTGAATAGGAGATTTGGGTCATGTTAGATTTTTTGTAGGGGAAGACACTGGCATGTATGTCAGTGGTAAGAATGTTTTGCCATTTCATTCAATGGGTACTAGGATGTTCTTGCATCAAGTTCAAAACTCATGGGGATTTTACAAAGAAGAATGTTGTAGACACTAATTTGGTGATCAGCAGCAGTAAATCTTTGGGTGCAGCTAGCTCCAGGGGTTTCCAGGTAGAGAGAGAGAGAGAGAGTCCAATTCCAATTCTCTGGTCTGATGAGCTGCTCACTTGTCATCATATGCAGGATCTTGGATATGCAAAACTGGCGAACTTGGGTTATGTGCATGGCCTCTGTAAGCCCCGGCTTTTCCCAGTCCATAGTGTGCTTCAATTCTGACCCATAGCTAGAAACTGTTTCTTCTTTGATGTAATTTGGTTTCGATCTATGGCCATGATCTTTCTGTTAAAAAAATTAAAAACCAGTGGTAAAACCTTTGTTCCAATTGAATCCAGTATAGAGACAGAGCCATGGTGTGTGATGGGGGCAGTGTTGGAGTTGACGTGAAATTTATTTACATCTACAATAATTTAAAATTTTTCCCCCCCCACCAGATTCGAGCTTTGTGCCTCCACTCATCTACTCAGTCCTGGGTAGCTCAAGGCACATTGCAATTGGTCCGGTAGCTGTGGTGTCACTTTTACTGGGCACTTTATTGAGGAACGAGATAAATCCTACAACAGACGCAGACGGATATCTTCGACTCGCCTTGTCTGCAACTTTCTTCGCTGGCGTCTTCCAGGCAGGCTTGGGCTTTCTAAGGTTCCTTTTCTGTAACCCCCAAATTCACTGCAGAATCAAGGTTTTGAATCAGCTAAAATTTTCCCTTAATTTTACACCACCTTTTGTATTCATTTCTTTTGGTCCTCATGTGTGCTAAGTATCAGGGCTATGCATACCAGAGCACTTGAAGGTATGTCAGGATTTTCAGACAAATTTCCTTGTGGCATTTTGTGGTTTCAGGTTGGGTTTTATCATTGATTTTCTGTCACATGCCACAGTCGTGGGGTTCATGGCGGGTGCTGCCATTACCATTGGGCTACAACAGCTCAAGAGCTTACTCAATATCCCTACAGCACATTTTACTACCAAAAGTGATATTGTGTCTGTTCTGCGTTCTGTGTTCCAGCATACCTATCAGGTCAATATCTTGAGAACCCCCACCTTTGCTTTTCCCATGAACCATTCCCAACTCTTGCTTCCAGAAGAACCCTAGTGTGTGGGTCTTCCTTCCTTACATTATAGCCTGCAAATTGATTTTTGAGAGGAATAGAGAATGACTTCTGCTTTTGAAGTTGAGGTGCAGAAATCATTGAACTCATGAGCTTACAGTGCACCTCTTTGCTTTTATGTGCAGTGGAACTGGCGTACGATAGTGATTGCACTTGTCTTCTTGGGATTTATTCTATTTACAAAATATCTGGTAATTACAGTTCCTTGCAATCTCTGCTTCTTAATGAGCCTTTTTTTTTCATGCAAGTCCCCAGTCTGTGGACACCAATTAGAGGCTGGTAAAGATCACTAAGCAATATTGAAACTTTAGTTCAGAAGCTAAGGATTCTTCAGGTAATAAAATCTGCTTTTATATAGTCATACTTTGGCGGCTGAAATTCTATGCAGCAAAGCTACCAGACTACTGAGTTTATTGGAACTGGTTTGGTGCCTTTTTTTATGAACTGCAGGCCCATAAGTGGAAGAAAATGTTCTGGCTTACAGCTGTTGCACCACTTGTGTCTGTGATCTTGGCAACTGCATTCACCTATATTTTTAAAATTAACAACGACAATGTGGCTATCGTAAGTTTTCATCTTTTTTAATCAGCATGTTTTGATGATGAGACCTTAAAACTGAGCAGAGCCTGGTACCCTTTTACAAGAATACAACATCCAACAGGTCTGTGTGGAGTTGGAATGAAGACTGTATTGAGTGTTGGTTACAAAATCCTGAGTCTTGGTCCCCAAATCTCATGAGTGCAACAGTCTTCAACAAAATATTTCCTGTTGTACACATGTTGAACTTGAGAAGTAGTAATCTGTTCATGCTTTTTGCAGGTTGGTGATCTTACGAAGGGAATTAACCCATCATCTGTTCATCAATTAATTTTCTCGGGACATCTTGTCGGCACTGCTGCCAAGATTGGTTTGGTGGCTGGTCTCATTGCTATCACTGTAAGATGGGTGATCTTTTCTTTTTTCTTTCCAAACTTTAAAGTTTTCAGCTTTGTGATTTGTGATCATATGTATATTCATCAGGAAGGTGCTGGAAACCAAATTGGAACGATTATGCTGCATTCCATGGGACAATATCTGTTTGAAGACTAATCTCTAGAAAATGTTTTGTTGATGGGAAAATATATTAGGAAGGAATTGCCATTGGACGAACTTTTGCAGCACTGGAAGGCTATCACATTGACGGTAACAAGGAATTTATGGCATTTGGCATCATGAACATGGCTGGCTCTGCCACTTCATGCTATGTCACAACAGGTGTGCACTCGTAATTATTGATCATCCTGTCAGAATGAAAAAGGTTTCGAGATTGCCTTTGAATCAACATGATACTTGCAGTCTCTGAAACAGTGCAGAAGTGAATTTGAGCAGTTTGTGATGGGTGAATTTTGATCGATCTGCAAATTTCTGGTGGCAAAAATTCTCCAGGCTCTTTCTCAAGATCTGCAGTGAACTACAATGCGGGCGCATACACAACAGTGTCGAACATTGTGATGTCACTTGTGGTGATGGTTGTTTTGTTGGCTCTGACACCACTGTTCAAATATACACCCAACGCCATCCTAGCATCTGTCATCATTGCTGCCGTTATTTCATTGATCAACGTCAAGGCAGCATACCTCATTTGGAAGGTTGATAAATTTGACTTCATTGCAATGTTGGGTGCTTTCTTTGGCACCTTGTTCATTACCGTTGAAATCGGCCTTCTTATTGCTGTAAGCAAAGCATCCACCCTGCCCCCAAATCAGTGTTCACTTCATCATTGCTAGCACCATGATCATGAATCTGGGTAAAGGACAAACAGGATCTCATATATTCCATGCTGTACTGTTGCTTGTATTGCCTGTCTTCCAGTAAAACCTAACCACATTGCCTGGGTCGTGAACCTTTTAGGTTTCTGGGAATGGATTGGAGAAACTGTGGATAGTGCCAGTGAATTAATGTGGGTACTGATTGTGTGAATGGTGCATTGAGCAGGTTTCTATTTCATTTGTGAAGCTGTTGTTCACGGTGACAAGGCCACACACAGCCTTGTTGGGCAACATCCCTGGGACTAAAGTTTACCGGAATGTGAACCAGTATAAGGATGCCATACGGTTGCCAGGTGTTCTGGCCATTCGTTTGGATGCACCCCTTTACTTCTCCAACTCCAACTATATACGTGAAAGGTCAGCTAGTTTCTTGCTTGCCAGTTGACCCATGAATACTTTTTTCAACAAGTCCAAACTCTTTTTGTATTAGACTTCTAAACCCTTCACAGGCTTGAATACTGATCACCAAAACATTTGCTGTAAATAACAATCGTCTGATCCAAGGATTTAGCACCTTGTTCTTCCAGACACCAGGATTGGTACCAAATTTTCTGGTAATTTTCTCTTGACTAGCAGAATTTGGTATGAAAATTTTCAGCTGAAATTTACTAGACCTAAGTTATTGTGGAGAACTGATGCCTCATGTGTTGCACAGGATTTTGAGGTACCTGCATGATGAGCTGGAGAATGTGGCTCTTTCTGCCAACGGTGTGCCTGTCCAATACGTCATTTTGGACTTGACTCGTGAGTTCCAACTTCACAATCCTTGTTTGCTACCAAACAAGCACCTGCGCTTTCAGATTGTTATTTAATACTATTTTGTGTGTTTTCAAGCTGCAGGATTCTCATTGAATTAGACAGTACTTGCACTAAATCAGACATCCCCTTTGATTTCACCTTGAGGTTTTTTTGGTCTATAATTGTCCAAATACAGACCAATTTTTTTTTGGTGATGATAGGAGTATGTCAAGTGAGATTGTAGCTGAAGTTTATACAGGACTCACATGGTATGTGCAATGTTACAGCGGTGATAAACATTGATGTGACGGGTATCATTGCCTTGGAGGAACTGGACACTGCATTCAAGAAGAAAAACATCCAGGTACAGAATATTATTGGAATTGATGGAACTAGGTTGAGGACTCCTTTTTGAACACCCATTTGTCAAAATCAGGACCTTGCCCACAAATTGCTTCAGAGCCATCCAAACAGTTGGGAAGTTTATTAGGTGGATAGAGAAGACCCATTATAATCTGATAACAATCTATTGGGAATTGTGTTTCAGCTGGCGATCTCAAACCCAGCAACATCAGTGTTGGAGAAGCTGGCCAACTCAGGTTTCTTTGAGCGTTTGGGCCAACAGTGGGTCTTCTTGACAGTCGCTGATGCTGTGCAAGTGACCTCTTTACTGGTGAACAAAAACTTTGGCGAGAAAGTTGTTTAATTTAATCCTCAAAATCTCTAACCTGGTTGAGCTTAGTGTATCACTTTATTTCGTTTTTGGATCTTTGTTCAATCCAGGTGTTTAGGTGTTGCACATGAATTAACCCAATCAGTGGGCAAAATGAAATAAAATGCCAGCTTTCTAGATTGCACGTGAAAAGATTTCAGTCACACCAATTAAGGCCAATCTATGGTGTGAATAGTGGAAATGGGACCTTCTTTTAAAAGCTCCAGGGTGACTCTGATTCTTTGTGCAGCCTTGAGCTGAAGAACGATCAGTTCTGTGGCCCTCTGGGACTGAATGGTTGCCCAGTTTTAGACTAGGTCACTGTGTGACTTAGAAGAGAGGCTCTTTTCAGGGGATGTTTGTCAAGGAGGATTTCAACTGGTTTCATGCACATTGAATAAAAAAGCAGACAGATTTCAACTTCCAAAACTTCAAATTCCAGTTCACAATATTGGTTGTTTGTGAGCTGAATTTTCAGTTCAGATTCTCAACTTACTGGGTAAACAGGTTTATTTTGAATTAAATTGGAGCTCTTTTTGTTTAGTATTTCCTCACACAGTTAATTAATTTGTTGTGCTGATGGTTTTGACATTCTTTTTGCTTGCTTCACATTGCAATTTTGTTTCAAGCTTGCTCGTGCTTTGTTAGCACTTGGGAGCCTCCTTTTTGCTTAAGACATTACTAAAATGTGGACTAAATTTATTCAGTTCTTGGTGGAATTGATTGATCAATCCTTAAGATCCAACATAAATTGCAAAACTCTTCAAGACCTTTTGGGTTCTCCAACTCAATCTCTGGACGATAAATTGGCAACAAGCATTGTCATTTATAAGTTGAAGTGATAAACTAAAGCAATCATGTTCTTCATGTAGTATACTACTATAAAGATGTCAAAGCAGCAAATCCATGGTTTTTCATAACATTTGGTCTGTCACCATTACAGAAAGTATGATACAGGGCTCCATAGCATGATCTAACCTTTTGGCCTCAATAGGAAGCAAGGAGGACATCAATCGAACGATCTATCTTCTTGACCATGTTTGGCTTTTGTGCCCTTAGAGCATGCTCACCCATAACAGATATGTGGGCCTCTACCAGTGTCTACCAGATCTAAAATAGTGTGCAAATGATTTTTGTTCAGGTTTTTAAATACATAATTATTAATTTAAACAACTCAAAGAATAGCATATAACTATACTCTTGGATCATATGACTCTAAGAAGAGCACAGCCCGTATGTGACACATTTTATAAGTATAGGAGAAGGGTCTTGATTTAGACCCTTCTCCTACATAAACAAACCGTAGCAATTTTCTTTCCAGGTTTTTTTTCTTCATTTAAAATTGTCTTTTGCCCTAATCATTTCTTTCAGCATTTGTGAGGTTTCATGATATCAACCTTGACTATTCTGCTTTTTCTTTCAATAAGGAAGTTCTCATCATGTCTGTTGTGTGCTCATCATCTTTGTCCATAGCTCATCATTTTGCACTTTTGTATGTTTTTGTGTTGACACTAGAATCGCCTTGCTTGTTTTTTCCTCCTTGTCTATGGACATAAGGATCGATGTGCCTTCTAGATTTCTCAAACATTAGTGTGAGCACCTGGAGAAAATCTTTGTCACTTTTCCCCCCCACTTTTATTTTGTGAATTTGCAACCTTTGTTGTGTTAGTTTGTGTCATGTTTATAGCTTCAAACTAAGTTATAACGTGACTGTGTTTTATTTTGTGTGTTGCATTTTTTTGCATGTGTTTCTTTTATTGCATCATTGTTATTTGTGTCACATGCTTCCAACAACTCTTGGATGTCCATGGGTTCCCCCCCCCAACCCCCCCCCTTTTTTTTTCCTTCTTTATTTTGTGCTTAGCATTTGCATTAACAAGATCAACATTCTTCTAATTGTTCTCAATTGCTTCAAGCATTTGGGGCATTTTTTTTGTTGGCTAAATGGATCTAGATGGAGATATTGCATTGATGTTCATAGCAACTTGGATGGACTTGTTTGAGAGGTCTGAAGGTCAAGGGAGTGAATTAACTAATTAGGTGAAATTGAGAAGAATTGTAGGACCTAAAGTTCAAGGGTAGTTGCATTATAAGCATGAGCCACATTTGCAAATGGTCCAATCTAGGTGTAAGTTTTCTTTTGTGGCCTCCAAATTTTGATCACCCAAATGGCCCACTAGTGTCTTCACACCCTTTTGTACTTTGAACAATGAATGTCTTTTCCATGTGCATTGGTCACCCCTCTTTTGAGACACTTTGTGGTGATCTATTAGCTTCAATTCCTAGACTTACTTTAGTAGCCTACATTCCTTTTGCACATTCAATGAATGCATTTGTGTGAACATTCAGATGTACAATCTACACATGAATGTTTGAAATGAATGAAATGATTGTGTGATCGTACGTATTTAAATTTGTCCTTTGAGATTGAACAAGAATGGTATGATGGTTTCTTTTGTAAGAAAACCAAGGAATTCTTCTCTTTCACAATTTGAACTTCATTAGTTTGCACCTTTGAACTTCATTAACTTCACCTTTGATAAACCTTTGAGTTTTTTCATTTTTATTAAAATTCTTTCAAAATTGCAACTAATTAAATAAAATATCATGTTGTATGTAAAAACATTATTTAAAGGCACATGTAACTTACCTTTGATGGGATATTTTAAATTGAAGTTATAATCAATTAAATTTTAGTCATTCTTTTAAACATGTGACCAAAATTTTGGTCACATGTAAATTAATTTAACACACAATTGAAAATTTTAGTTGTGTGTATCTTTGTAACACACCCTTGAAATTTTTGGCACATATAAATGAATTTAACATGCAATTGAAATTTTGTTCATGTGTATTTTTTTCATGGGATTGAAATTTTGGTTGCATGTAAAGGATGTCTTTTTTTGCATGATTGAAATTTTTCTTGTGCACATTTTACATGTAAGCAAAGTTTTGGTTGCACATTATTTTTAGGAGATCAAAGTTTTTGTCCCTTTTTTCTAGTAAAATTTTTGGTCTTGTGTATTCTTTTCCCATATATTTTTCAATTAAAAAAAAACACATAACTAAAAATTAACATGTGATTAAATTTATAGTGATGTGTTAGTTTTTGTGACCAAAATTTGGGTCACAACCTATTATTTTAATTGTGTGTTGATAACGATATACACAATTGAATTTTTGGTTACATGTTAAAAATTTGAATAAGCAATTGATAACAAGCCAACAATATCAAGAGATAAAAACAATGTTGATCCATAATGTGGGTACTTATTAATACTTCTAGTAAATTTTACATGAAAGGTGCTTCCCAAGATTTGTT
>Ga0116231_10011886_pt1 | contig 13127 bp, 11 predicted proteins | sample S1TSphgellanicum_2_FD_89695 | JGI IMG/M metagenome (GOLD analysis project Ga0116231, IMG submission 89695) | Host-associated microbial communities from peat moss isolated from Minnesota, USA - S1T2_Fd - Sphagnum magellanicum MG | ecosystem: Host-associated > Plants > Peat moss > Unclassified... | reverse complement strand
TCCGGGCGCGAGCACCCGCGTGCGGACCTGGACGCCGGCGGCCGGGCATTTCCATGGGTTCTTGATCACGCACTCCGAAGCGATTTCCCTGGCCGATTACTACACGGTTCGGGACGCTGGCACGGGCCGGGTCGTCTACCGCCCGACCGCGCATTACGCTTATCACCCGAGCGATGCGGCAGTGTTGTCCGTGCATGAGTTCGCCGGGCGCAATTGGCACCTGCAGGACCACAAGCGGATCATGCTCGACGAGATCACGGCGGGTATCGACGAGCTCGGTGTCTTGCTCGCCGGGCACGCCAAGAACGCCTATTGGTTCGGCTCGCAGTTGTCGATCGAGGAGGCGCGGGACCTCGCCCCCTTCAACAGCGCGACGAGCCTGCAGGTGACCTCCGCAGCGCTCTCCGGGATGATCTGGGCGATCGAGAATCCGGATCGCGGCATCGTCGAGCCGGACGAGATCGACTTCGAGCGGCCTCTGCAAATCTGCCGGCCCTATCTCGGCAAGTTGGTCGGGCAATACACGGATTGGACTCCCTTGCACCAACGCGGCGAGCTATTCGTCGAGGATCTGGATACCGCCGATCCCTGGCAGTTCAAGAACGTCCGCGTGGTGTGACTCTCAGTCAGGGGGCCGTAGACCGTAGCGTATGGCGACGATCGTCATGCGCTGTGGTCCCTGGGGCAGGGCAACGATCAATTCGTCGTCCAGCCGTTTGCCCATGAGGCTCTTGCCGAGCGGCGAGTCCATGCTGACGTAGTCGTCCGCGAGGTCGAACTCATCGGGTCCGACGATTCGATACCAGCGCAGATCGCCGGCTTCGTGTTCGAGCCGCACCCAGGCGCCGAAGTACACGCGCGCCGGGTCGCGCCGCTGTCCGGGGGCGGTTGCATCGACCACGGTCATGCCGTCGAGCCGCTTGCGTAGAAACCGGACACGGGCGTCGATCTCGTGCAGCCGCTTCTTGCCGTAGGTGTACTCGGCATTCTCGCTGCGGTCCCCCTGCGCGGCCGCCTCCGAGACGGCCTGAGTCACCCGCGGGCGTTCCTCGTGCCACAGGCGGTGCAGCTCCTCGCGCAAGCGCCGGGCGCCCTCCGGGGTGATGTATTGTGAGCCGGGATTCGTCGGTGGTCGGTATCTGGACACGCTGGGCTTGCTCGCAAATCGGCTCGATTGCCGGGACTGTGATCGACCTCCCGGCGGACCCGACTCCTTTGAGCATCGGTTCACAGCCAGAAGAGCCGAAGCTTCCTAAGCTTCGGTCCCATGAGCCTGAAATACTACACGCACTTCATCGCGCATCTGAAAGGTGCCATGGAGTATAGCGAGTATCGAGGCGTGGTCGAATTACTGGGAGAGTCGACTGCCGTGCAGAAGGACCGCGAGATTGCCCGGGTCCTGGCGCGCAGCTTCGACCTCGAGGAGAACGACATCCAAGTACTGCAGTGGGACCAGCTCCACTGACGCTGCGGCGCAAGATCCCCTAGCGGGCTTTACTTCCCTTCATCGAAGTCCGCACCTCAGCCCCGAGATCTTGATCTCGGGGTTTTTTTTGGTGCGCCCGACAGGGCGCACCTATTTAATTTTTCTGGCGCCACTTTGCCGCCGGACGTCTTTCTTGTAATAGTGTCGGGATGATCCGTTTTACCATGTTGCTTTGTGGTCTCGTGGCGCTGCCCGGCTGTTCGCTGACCCGCAAACCGCCTGCGCCCCCGCCCGCACCGCCGAAACTCGTGGTCGCGCCCAAGCCGGTCCTGCCGAAGCCGGTCGCCACTCACCGCTTTCGAGTCGACGCCGATACCGACGTCGTAGGGCTCGTGCAAAAGACGGTGATCGGCAAGGAGGACACGCTGCCGGACATCGCCAGGCGCTTCGACGTCGGCTACGAGGAGATGCTGCTCGCCAATCCGGGCGTCGATCCCTGGCTGCCCGGTGTCGGGCGCGAGGTCGTCGTGCCGACGCAATTCGTGCTGCCCGCCGCGCCACACACAGGCGTCGTCGTCAACGTCGCGGCGATGCGGATCTTTTATTTCCCGCCGCACAAGAAGGGCGAACCACAAGTTGTCTATACCCATCCGATCGGCATCGGCAAGGTCGGCTGGCAGACTCCCGAAGGCACGACCAAGATCGTCTCCCGGCAGAAGGATCCGGTGTGGACACCGCCCAAATCCGTGCGTGCCGAACATGCCGAGGACGGCGACGTGCTGCCCGCCAAGGTTCCCGCCGGACCCGATAATCCGCTCGGCGCCTATGAATTCAGGCTCGAATGGCCGGGCTATCTGATTCACGGCACGAACAAGCCCTATGGCGTCGGTATGCGCTCGAGCCACGGCTGCATCCGGCTGTACCCGGAGGACATTGCGGTTTTCTTCGATTTGATTCCGATCGGTACGAAAGTCACGGTGGTGAATCAACCGTATCTGTTCGGCTGGCGGGAAGGCACGCTCTATGTGCAGGCGTACAGTCCGCTCGAGGACGACAAGCGCGACGCCGTCGGCGACCATGCCGGCGCCCGTGCCGGCGCCCGCAAAGCCGCGTTGGAGCGGCGGCTGGTGCCGCAGTTGCGCAAGCGGCTCGCCGCGCACGACAAGGAGATCGACTGGCCGCGCGTCGCCGAACTGGTACAAAAGCCCCGCGGCGTGCCGGTGGCGGTCACGAGTGGCGCGCCCGGCTTGGATGCGGTGCTCGCCGGCGCGCGTCTGGTCGAGAATACGATACCCACCGGTTCGAACTGGGACGGGAAGTCCGGCCTGCTCGTCGACGAGAAGACGTTTCGCGAATTGCTCGATGGGCGCAGCCCGCCGCCACAATCGAGCGCCTCGCCGCCAATCACTCGAGCACAATGAGGGCACACGCACGATGACGAGGCGCGCACGATCAAGCGTCGCGCACCAAACCCCAGCGCACGCGACGCGCCCGATTCCGCCCGCGCGTGCGGTCTGGATCGCGGTCGCGGTGGCGGCCGCTGGCCTGTCGGGCCTCGGTGGCCCAGCCGCCGCCATCACGCTCGGCAGCGCCGATACCGATATCCGGTCCTATGCCAACGTGGATGAGTTTCGTACGACTCACCTCGAGCTGGTGCTCGACGTCGATTTTCGCAATCGGGAATTGGACGGTGAGGCGGTGCTGGAGATGAAGCGCCTCGATCCGAAGTCGACCGAGATCGTGCTCGACACCCAGGGATTGAACGTGCTCACCGTGAGCGAGCTGTCCGAGAATTTTTATGGCGCGACCGAGAAGATGGCGCCGATTTGGAATACGGTGCCCTTTCGCCTCGGCAAGGCGGATCCGATCCGGGGCAGCCCGCTGTTCATCGAGGTCGCGCCGGCGAAGGAGCCGCTCGTGGTCGTCAAGATCGAATATGAAACGACGCCCAAATCGACGGCTCTGCACTGGCGCGTACCGGAGGGACCCAAGCCCAAGGGCCACGCGTTCTTGTACACGGATTCGGGCGGCATCGGCGCTCGCAGCTGGATTCCGCTGCAAGATACACCGCAGGTCCGCATGGCCTATAAAGTGCTCGTGCGAACCGTGGACGATTCGCTCGCGGTCATGGGCGCCGCCAACGACCCCAAGGCCAAGCATAGCGGCACCTACCCGTTCCTGATGTCGCAGGAAGTCCCGTCCTATACCCTTGCGCTCGCGGTCGGACAGCTCGAATTCCGGCCGACCGGAGCACGCACCGGCGTCTATGCGGAGAGTTCGCTGCTCAAGCACGCCGCCAAGGATTTCGACACTGCCGAAGCCATGCTGGCCGCGGCGGAGAAAATTCTCGGCAGCTATCAGTGGCAGCGTTTCGATCAGGTCGTGCTACCTGGCGACTTCGCCGTCGCCGCCGCGGGTTTCCCGCGCCTCTTGTTCGCTTCGCCGACGCTGCTTGCCGACGACGAGAGCTTCATCTTACCGGTGGCCGTCGGGGTCGCCACCAGCTGGGCGGGCGACCTCGTCAGCCCCGCCGGCTGGCGCGATCGCTGGCTGAGCGGAGCCTTCTCGCGCTATCTCGGGCAGCGCATCGCGACCCAACTGTGGGGGGAGTCGCGCGCCGCGATCGAGGCGGTGCTGGCTTTCGCCTCACTGCGGGCGAAACTCGCGAGCTGCGATGCAGACGATCAAATCCTGACCAGCGACGATCGAGACCGCGACTTCGACGCGGATTGCGCCGATATTGCCGCGGAAAAGGGCGCCCTGTTCCTGGTCTGGCTCGAGGCGAATTTCGGCCGGGAGCGGTTCGATGCGTTCCTGCGGGAATATTTCGATCATTTCGCCTGGGAAACCGTCTCGACGCAGCAGTTCACCGATTACCTCGCCAGTGCTCTGCTCGGGCGCTCTCCCGGCGTCGTGACGGCGGCACAGGTCGACGAGTGGCTGAACGCGCCGGGGCTCCCGGCCAGTGCCGTGACGCCGACGACCGGAGCGCTGGCTGCGGTCGATGCCGCGCGGTCGCAGTGGAGTTCGGGCAGCGTCGCCGCGAAGAAACTCGACACCCGCGGCTGGATCCCGCGCGTTTGGGTTTATTTCCTCGACGGGCTGTCGCAGCCGCTGACCGGGAGCCAACTCGCCGAGCTCGACAAAGCCTTCGACTTCAGCAAGTCAAACAACGCGCTCGTCTTGAACAGTTGGCTCGCCCTCGCGATCCGCAACGACTACCGGGCGGCCTTTCCACTGCTGGATCAAACCTTGCGCGCCGGCGGCCGCGCCGATCTCGTGGTGCCCTTGTACCGGGATCTGGTCAAGACGCCGAGCGGAGCGGCTTTCGCGCGCCGCAGCTTCGCCCTCGCGCGCGCCAGCTACGATCCGCGCGTCGCCCGCGCGATCGATGCGTTCGTCAGGAGCGACGCGTTCGTCAAACCCTGACAGATCGAAATGGAAGTTTCACGATGACGACAGAGTGGCTCAAGGTCATGCTCGAAGAGATCGCGCGCAAGAAGGTGGAGGCCGAGCAGGCCGAGGCCGAGCGGCGCCGGCGTAGTGAGGAGAGCGCGGCGGTCGCGGCGGCGGGAAAACCTCAGACAGGCCCCGCGGGGTGATTCCCCTCAAGGATGATTCGCCCGCCGCACTTCGCCCGCTGGTCACGATCGCGCTGATCGCGGCCTGCAGTCTCGTCTTTGCCTGGCAGCAGTCGATGGATCCCGCGGCAAGTCGTCGCGCGGTGGCGGCCTTGGGAGCGATTCCGGCAGTCCTCTGCGGCAAGGCGCAGCTGCCTCCCGATCTGCATTGGGTGCCCCGCTACGGGACGGTGATCACGTCGATGTTTCTACACGGCGGGTGGACACATCTGCTCGGCAATCTGCTCTTTCTCTGGGTCTTCGGCAACAAGGTGGAGAACAGCATGGGACATTCGCGCTTCCTCTGCTTCTACTTTTGTTGCGGGTCGTTCGCGCTGTTCGCCCAGTTGCTGCCGAACACACTCTCGGCCTACCCCATCATCGGCGCGAGCGGCGCCATCTCGGGCGTCCTCGGCGCCTATCTCATGCTATTCCCGCGCGCCAAGGTGCTGACGCTCGTCTTGCTGCCGTTCTTCTTCACGACCTTGCGCATCCCGGCGATGTTGCTGCTGTCGCTGTGGATCGCCGTGCAATTGATCAGCGATTTCGCCATGCAGGGCGGGGGTGCCGGCGTGGCATTCCGCGCCCACATCGGCGGCTTCCTCGCCGGCATGGCGCTGGTCGCGGTGTTCAAACGGCGTGACGTGGCACTGTTCGCGCACTGAGGCTGCACCCCGCCGCGGTTGCGGAGGTGGCAGCGGAACGCGATTGTGTTAAATTCGCCGCGAGTCCTCGAGGGGAAGCCATTGGCGATGCCGAGCAACCTGGGAATCCAGGTCCACGAAGAGCGCAGCCCGGAGCGATCGTTCGCAAGCTTGAGTTCGACCCGCACGGCTTTCGTCGGCCGCACCTTGCGCGGTCCGCCGAACACCCCCGTCCTCGTGCGCAACTTTGGCGATTTCCAACAGGTCTTCGGCGGTCTTTGGCAGCCGAGCCTCTTGGGCTACGCGGTCGAGCAGTTCTTCGACAACGGCGGGCGCGAAGCGCTGATCGTGCGCGTCGTCAACGGCGCCCGCGCCGCGACCCTCACGCTGGCGGCTGGCAGCGACGCGCTCACGCTGCGCGCAGTGCGTCCGGGGACGCGCGAATTCCTGCGCGCCGCGGTCGATTACGACAATCTCGACGCGCCCGATGAGTTCAATCTGACCCTGCAACGCGTGTCTGCGCAGACGAATCCGCGGATCGAGGACCAGGAGTCGTATCGCGCACTCTCGGTCCGGGTCGATGCGCGGCGCTATGTCGGCACCGTGCTTGCGGGATCCCGGCTCGTGCGCCTGCATGGTGCGGCGCCGGCCCTGCGCCCCGATCGTACGGTCGACCCCGGCACGGGCCTGCCCACCGGCTACGTGCATTCGAGCAGCGACGGCGATGATGGTGCGCCGCTGACCGATTACGACTTGATCGGGTCGGCGAGCGAGCGTACGGGCGTGTTCGCCCTCGATGCTGCGGAGCATTTCAGCTTTCTGACGATACCGCCGATTTCGCGTAACGAGGATCTTGGCTTCAGCACCTTGCTGGTCGCGGCGCGCTATTGTCGAGCACGACGGGCGCTGCTGCTCGTCGATCCGCCGCGGCAATGGCAAACCGCCGATGACGCGCTGCTCGGAGCCCGCTCCTGGGGCTTCGCGAGCGAGGATGCCTGCATGTACTTTCCGCGTATCCTGGCGCACGACAAATTGCGGGGGCGTTTCGAGACGTTTGCGCCCTCGGGAGCGGTTGCCGGCATGCTCTCGCGACTCGATGCACCGTCGCCTGCGTGGGCCTCGGACGAGCCCGAGGAGCCGGTGCTGCGACCGGGTCACCGCCCGGGCTGCCTAGTGCCCGAGGATCGGCGCACGCAGCTCGCTGCGCTCGGCGTCAACACCCTGCACGCCGTACGGTCCGCGCAGCGCAGACCGTTGCCGGCGCGAACCTTGTGTCCCAACGGTGCTGCCGCGGCCGACGGGAAGTATCTGGCGACCCGGCGCTTCACGCTCGGCGTGCTTGCAAGCATCAGCGCCGGCACGCGCTGGGCGGCCACGATGCCTCGCGAGGCGGGCGCCTTGGCAGCGGTCGAGGCCGAAGTTCGGGCGTTCCTCGGCCGGCTCCATGCCGAGGCTCGTTTCGGCGGCCGGATGCAGGGCGATGCCTATTTCGTGATCTGCGATGTGCGTGTGAACGGAGTCGCCGATGGCGAGACGCCGGGCATCCGATTGTTGGTCGGGCTCGGCGCCGAGCGGATCGGCGAGTTCCACGTCTATCGCATCACGCAGGCTCCGACCGGCGCCGAGATTACGCCGGTGACGGTCAATCGGCTGACGCGACAGGCCTGCAGTCCGCTCGACAGCTACTGGCTGGAGCGGCTCGCCGGCGATCTCGGCGCGGCCGCGCCTTAAGATTCATGTCGCGGTCCTTCCGCACCTGTGTCTTCTCTCACGGCAAGGAGAGCGGTCCCTGGGGCGCGAAAATCGTCGCGCTCGCCGCGGTGGCTCGCTCGCTCGGGGTCGCGGCCGAATCGATCGACTATCAAGGCATCGATGACCCGCGCGAACGGGTCGATAAATTGCTCGAGCAGGGGGCGAAGCTGCCGGGCCCGCTGGTCTTGATCGGCTCGAGCATGGGGGGACACGTCTCGGCGGCGGTTGCGTCTCGCCTGCCGGTGCGCGGTTTGTTTCTGCTCGCGCCGGCTTTTTACATGCCGGGACTCGAGGCCTATACGCCGCGCGACGTGCCGTGCCCCGCCGCCCTGGTCCACGGTTGGAACGACGACATCGTGCCGGTGGAGAGCAGCATCCGCTGGGCGCGCGAGCAAGGCGCGACCCTCACCTTGCTACAGTCCGATCACCGTCTGCAAGATCGCATCGATGACATCGCGGCATTGTTTCGCCGCTTTCTCGAAGCTCTCTGCTAGCGGCCCGTCGGCCGGTCGCCGCGCCGACGACGGCGCACTCAGCGATCCGGCAATGCCGGGGCCGCCGGCAATGGCGCGGGCGGCGCTTCGGCCGGGGGCGGCAGCTGGGCATTGGCCAATTCCCGCCAGCTCTCGCCGATCTGTTCGCCGCAGCGTTCACTCATGGCGTCGAAGCCCGCGCTCATCGCGGCGTTGTAGGCCGTGACGTATCGCTTGCCGGCCGGCGATTCGAGGAACTCCGACAAGCGCGCCAAGTCCGCGTTGGACAGATCGCGGTACCCATACGCGAGGTAACGCAGCAGGGGCTCCTGCAGATTCTTGCGCAGATCCTGCACCTCGGCACTCGTAGCCACCTTGTTCGCGCGATCGCCGGCGGCGATCGGGTCCATACCTCCGCCGATCGCGGTCCCCACGGCGAGTGCGTGTCCGATGCGCAGGTATACTTCGACGGCCGAGTCCGTGGCTTCGGTCTCCGCCTCCAATTTTCTCGTCAGCGCCAAACGTTCGGGAGTTGCGGCCAGTTTTATCTCACCGCTCATGACCTTGTCGACATCCTTCTCGTCGAGACGCGCCAGGGCGACGTCGGCCGCCACCATCCGCTGGCCGACGTCGCTGCTGAGAAAGTCGAGGGATTTTCTGACGGTTGATGCATCGAGATTGCTCGCCAATGCGCTGAGCGCCGGCGGTTCGAACACGACGATGCGAAAGCCGTGTTTCGCCGCCGCGGTGACCGCATCGAGCTGCGCAGCCGTCAAACCCGCCTTCGGATCGGCGGCGAACATGTTGCGGATCTTCGCCGGCATCGTGTCCAGAGAGGCACGGACCTGATCGCGCACCGCCGCCGCCGCGTACACCTGCGCGGCCGTCTCGATATTGACCGCGCCGGCCTCGATGGGCGCAGCGGCGGCGTGGAGATTGGCCGAGGCGCACAGAAGCAACAATGAGGCGAACCGAATCATGCACGACTCCGGATGACGAACGCTATTGGCGGTCCAGTTGACGGATTGTACACTGGCTGCTTCGATAGACCTGCGCGCATCTAGGGTTTCGGTCACCATGACGAGCTTGGTCGGTTTGGAGCACGCCAGGCAGTGGCTCGTTCGCAAGCTGCTGGGCGTGTGGGTGAAGGTCGCGATCAAGCCCGACGATGCCGCGGATCTCATCGCGGCGCGATCGCGGCCCATTTGCTACGTGCTGGAGAGTGAGGCGCAAGCCGACCTCGCCGTGCTCGGCGATGCGTGTGGCCGGCTGCGCATGCCGCGGCCGACGCGGCGGCTCCTGGTCGGCGGCAAGCGGGCGGACCGCGCGTATTTCGCGCTCGAGCGGCGTATCGGCCTGTTCGGGCGGCGCAGCGATAGGCGCCCGCCCGCGTACCTCACCGATCTCGTCCTTGCAGCGCTCGCCGATCCGGACTTCGACGTCGATCTCGTGCCCGTGAGCGTGTTTTGGGGCCGGGCCGCGCACCGGCAAGCGAGTTGGTGGCGCTTGCTGTTCACGGACAACTGGGTCATCGTCGGACGATTCCGCCGCTTCTTGACCGTCGTCATGAACGGTCGCAACACGCTGCTGTCCTTCGGCGAGCCGCTGCCGCTGCGCGAGGCGCTGCACGAACCGCGAGGCGGCGCCGTGCACGGTGCTGCGGATGCCGCTGCGCACGCCGCTGCGCACGCCGCTGCGCACGCCGCTGCGCACGCCAGCATTTCCGGGGCGCGAGACGTGCGGCGGGTCGCCCGCCAGCTGCGTGCCATGCTCCGCGCGCAGCGCGTCTCTACGCTCGGTCCCGATCTGTCGCACCGACGCACGATCGTTGCCCAGGTTCTGAAGACGAGCGCCGTGCGCCGGGCGGTGCGGCTCGAAATGCGTGCCGGGAGTCAGAAGCGGCGGGTGGTGCTGCTGACGGCGAAGCGCTATGCGGACGAGATCGCCGCGAACTACTCGCAGACCTTCATCACGTTCATGTCGCTCGCGCTCGGCCGGCTTTGGAATCAGCTCTACGACGGCGTCGAAGTCGAAAACGTGGATCGCTTGCGCGGCATCGGGGACGGCGTGGAGATCATTTACGTCCCCTGCCACCGCAGCCACATGGACTACCTACTCTTGTCGTACGTGATCTACCACAAGGGCTTCGCGATTCCGCACGTTGCCGCGGGCGTGAATCTCAACATGCCGGTGATCGGGCGCTTCTTGCGCAAGGGCGGGGCGTTCTTCTTGCGCCGTTCGTTCAAGGGCAATACCTTGTATGCGGCGGTGTTCAATCGCTATCTGAGCGTGATGATGGCGCGTGGCCACAGTCTCGAGTATTTCATCGAAGGCGGCCGCAGCCGCACGGGTCGGCTGCTCGAGCCGCGAACCGGGATGTTGTCCATGACGGTGCGCAGCTACCTGCGCGATCCGGCACGCCCGCTGGTGTTCATGCCCGTCTACTTCGGGTACGAGCGGATCGTCGAGGCGCGCACCTATATCGGCGAGCTCTCCGGCAGGCCGAAGAAAAAGGAGAGCATCTTCGGGCTGCTCGGCACGCTGCCGGCGCTGCGCAGCCGGTTCGGCAAAGTGCACGTGAATTTCGGCGAACCCATCCTGCTCGAGGCGCTGCTTGGCAGGTACAAAGAGGATTGGCGCGGCGTGCCCGGCGGCGACGAACAGTCCGGTGCGCCGTGGATCAAACAAGCGATCGACGGACTCGCGAGCGAAATCATCACGGGAATCAATGCCGCGGCGGCGGCAACGCCGGTCAACCTGGTCGCGATGGCGGTGCTGGCGAAGCCGAATCAGGCCATCGCGGAGGCCGACCTCGCCGCGCAGATGGACCTGTATCAGGCCTTGCTGCGCGAGTCTCCGTATTCGCCGCTCGTGACTCGCCCCGCGCTCGGCGGCGAGGCGATCATTCGTTACGTCGAGGGCATGGGTCTGCTCGAACGGCAGAGCCATCCGCTCGGGGACATTCTGCGCATGACGCCCGACAATGCCGTGCTCACCGCCTATTATCGCAACAACATTCTGCATCTGTTCGCTCTGCCCTCGCTGCTTGCCTGCTGCTTTACGAGCAACGCGAGCATGCGCACCGTCGACATTCACCGTTTGGTGTGGCGTGTTTACCCCTACATTCGCGCCGAGCTGCATCTGCGCTGGAGCGAGGACGAGGTGCCCGGCGTCCTCGACCAGCTGCTCGATAGTTTCGCGCGCCTGCGGCTGCTCAGCGCAAATGCAGATCGCAGCGAATGGGTGCGCCCCGCGGCGACCTCGTCCGAGTCCTTGCGCCTGTCGCTGCTTGCGGCGGCGACCATTGAGACGATCGAACGCTATTACCTCGTGATCGCGCTGTTGCTGCAGGCCGGCAGCGGCGCGATCGGACCGCAGGCGCTCGAGGAGCGCTGCCATCTCATGGCGCAGCGCATGTCGCTGCTGTACGGATTCAATTCCCCGGAATTCTTCGACAAGAGTTTGTTCCGTAACTTCATCGAGCTGCTGCGCCGGCGCGGCGTCGTGCAGATCGCGCCGGACGAGAAGCTGGTGTTCGGCGAGCCGATGCTCGGCGTAGGCGCCGATGCGCAACTGGTGTTGTCGGAACAGATCCGCACCAGCATCCTGCAGGTAACTCTCGGCTAGGTATGGCGGCTTGCAGACGGGTACGAGCCGTCCGTGCTCTGCAGGCCCGAGACCGATCTGTTGCGCAGCAATGACCATGCCACCGCTGCAGAGCCGAGCGTCACGCATAACCAGCCAAATGCGTCACCTATGGAGTCGTAGACGGTGCCTCCGCCGCGCCCGTCGAGCGGCAGATCGCCGGTGAGCACCGTGAAAGAGGCAGTCGTTTTCGCCGCGGCAATCACGCGGCCGTAACGATCATTGAGCGTCAACAGCCCATTGCGTGCGGAACGCGCCATAGGCACGCCGTTCTCCACGCTGCGCAGGATTGCAACGCGCGCGTGGCTCCAATCGTCCCGGTCGAAGTCCCAGGCGGGAACCGCGAGTAGGATTGGCCTGGTCTGCACTTCATCACTGCGCAGCATTGCCTGAAAGTCCATGTCCTTACAGATTTCGAGGCCGATCCCGCTGGTCAGCGTCTTCGGATCCGCTCCCGGCGAATAGTGGGCGGATTCAAGCACCGGAACGAGGCGTCGTTTCTCGTAGGTGACGGGCTGGCTCTGTCCAGGCATGAACGCCCAGGAAATATTGCGATCCGAATCGCCGATCGTCGTGTTGAACCCCGCCACCACGGTTGCGCCCGTACTGTTGGAGAGTGCGGCGAGGCGTGTCTGCACTTGATCGCTCCATGCCGGCGCAACGCGGGCGATGTTCTCCGGCATCACAATCAAACGAATGCGCCGGTCGTTCGAATGGTCAATCGCCGCAACGTACGCATCGACCGCGCTCAAGGCCGCCTCCCGATCATCGCTGCGGACGCTTCCCACGGCAGCGTCACTCGCGACCAGTGCCACGTGCACGGTGGCTGCAGGCGGCAGCGACATGCGCCAATATCCGTAACCCGCGTTGGCCGCAAATAGCGCCACGGCAAGGGTCGCTGGAATGAGGCTGCGTGCGCGCATGCTTGCGGCTACGCCCGCCGGAACACTGCTCAAGAGAAACGTCACGCCGAGAAATCCGACCAGTGAGGCACTTTGAATCAGAATCGGCATGGCAACTTCGGCGGCCGCCGGCGTCCCGACCGTACCTCCGGATTTGCTGAAAGACACGAGGAAATCGCAAGCCGTCGAGAGTGTGGCAAAGGTGAACATTGCACTGACCGGACCGAGGGCGTGCTTGACCAGGCGAGCGCCCATCACCGCGCCCGCGAATGTCAGTGCCGGCGCGCCGATGGCAATGATAAGCACCAAAAAAGGCAGGGAATGGCCGTAGGCGCGCAAGATGGAACCGGCCCCCAGCGCCATTGCGCACAGGGAGCTTGCGAAAACATAGGCGGCCTTCTCATCTCCGAATGCGAGCCAGAGAACGGGAATCGGTGCCAGCCAGGCGAGCCACCATTGATCGCCGAGACCGAGCGAGAAATAGAAACCCGTACCGCTCAGCAGCGCACAGAAAATGGCCGTCACCGGATTTTCCCGCCGACCAAGGCCATCATGCCGCGCTCGGTCGTGCGCAGGTACAGTTCGCGCAATTCGGGCTCCCCCCGAGCGATACGGCCAGCGCGATAGACGAACGCATCAATCCCAGGAGCCGCGTCGCCCGCGCT
>Ga0116231_10011885_pt1 | contig 13127 bp, 8 predicted proteins | sample S1TSphgellanicum_2_FD_89695 | JGI IMG/M metagenome (GOLD analysis project Ga0116231, IMG submission 89695) | Host-associated microbial communities from peat moss isolated from Minnesota, USA - S1T2_Fd - Sphagnum magellanicum MG | ecosystem: Host-associated > Plants > Peat moss > Unclassified... | reverse complement strand
CAACAGTGGTAGTAGAGGTTTGTTGCCATCACCATGAGCTTTCGATTGTAGTAAAGGTTTACTTCCTTCACCATCATTTTTTGGTATTTTTAAAAATTATTTATTATTATTAGTATTATTTTCTTTCAAAAATTTTCCCTATCGTTTTGCTCATTTTTATAATACTGTTTTTCTAGCATTTCAATTTTTTCTAAATTTTTTTTCTAGCTTTATATTTCTTTTTAAAAATCTCTATACCTTTTAAAAAATTTATTTCTATCTTGTTCATTTTTATTTTTATTTTTGGGTTTTTTGGGGGTTTTAAAGTTTTTGTTTTTCTTGGTTTTTTCTTGGATTTTTCCCCTTTGTTTTACTTTTTCTCTTTTAATTTTTTTTCCTTTTTTACTTCTTTAAAATTCTGGTTTTATATTTCTTTTTTTCATTTTCTGTAATTAAATATATATTTTAATCTCTTTTTTCTTAATTTATTTATTTTTGGAGTTTTTTCTTGTTTTCTTGGGTTTTTTCTAGATTTTTGCCCCTTGTTTTTTTCTTTCTTTCTTCTTTTTGTACTTTTTCAAAATTTTGGATTCATATTTCTTGTTTTATTTTGGTTTTCATTTTTGACAATGTTTTTTTAAAGCATTTATCCCTTTTTTATTTGTTCTTGTTGTTTTAAATGGTTTTTTTAATAAAGTTTTGGGGGTTCAAGAATTTTTGTTAATCTAGTTTCTTTTTCTTTTTCTTTTTTAAAATTTTTTTTATGGTTTTCATTTTCGACAATGTTTTTTAAAGCATTTATCCCTTTTTTATTTGTTCTTGTTGTTTTAAATAGTTTTTTTAATAAAGTTTTGGGGGTTCAAGAATTTTTGTTAATCTAGTTTTTTTTTCTTTTTTTTGAAAATTTTTATGTTTATCTTTTTTTTGTTTTTTAAATTTTATTTTTTGTTTTTTTTGTTTTTTGTAATTTTTGAAAATCTTATTTATCTTTTTTTTATTGTTGGTTTTATTTTTTCCTTTTTTTTTTGTTTTTTCAATACTTTTTTTGGGGTTTGTAATTAGTCTTTTTGTTTTTGTTTTGCACGTGTGTGGAAAAATGTAAACCCATCCTTTGTGTGTTAGGCAATTGTTTGAACAAAGACCCATGCCACATGCAAATGGGATCATTTTGAAATGATAGCCTACAAATAAAATTGACATCGATGCCCACATTGGTAACAATCGCTTCTTCCAAGGTGTTCACTCTATTAAGCATTCCAACATGGGGTGTGGGGTCCATCCTCCCCATGTAATGACCAAATTAAAAAAGAATGAAAATCTTGTTGGTTTAATTTGAATTAACAAGGTCTTTTATGCAATGGGCCTCATAGATGTTTGGGATAGCCAAAATTGGACAAGATCTTCATCTAAAGTGTGAAAAGGAGATCATTTGACTTGTGAATTACCATGAATTGGAAATGATTCATGGTTAGTAAGTTCCATCACATTCAATTTTCACTTCAAATTTGCATTGTGCTTCAAACATGTGTTTTCCAAATTATATTCATTGGTTTGTGTGTATGTCCACTTTAAGATTTGACATACCACCAAGGAGGCCTTCATAGTTGATTCGATGAAGATAATTTTTGCAAACTGGCAATTATACACTTGACAATATGTTCGATTTGCAAAAAATGCAATGGCACACTATAAGAGTGTAAAGTGATTATCGTTGAAATCTATTAGTGACAGTATTAGTGAAAGTGAAGGTGAGAGCAATGAACTCGACATTCCATTTTTGAACTAATACACATTTTGTACCACGCATATGGCATCCATGAATTTTCTATGCCACATTTTTGTAGACTAATTTAACCTCCATGGATATAGCCCATTGGCATTGGAAATGAATGTATGTAAAGATATCTAGTTGTAAAAGTTTGAACTTTATTTGTATAGAAACAAGGTTACTAAGATTCATATATAATGTATGTGCATCTTGCATTGAACAAAAAATTGATTCGATGTATTGCTAATACATGAGGGTCTTGCAATTGTAGTCCAAATGTTTATGGAAGTTCCATTAAAGCCTAAAGGCATGATTTTGTGCAATACCTTAATCATAAAAACAATCCCTTATTTCATAATTAAAATTTTGAGATAGTTTATATATGCATAATGAGGGTATTGTGTTTACATTTTTGTTATGCAATACCTTCGAGACAAGACAAAACATGTCATGAACCCTATCTTTAAACTTGATATAACCATAACGGTATTGCATAGACTTTGATCATTTTTTGGTCCATGCAATACCCTAACCCTTAAACTTAACCTTAATACTCCCATGACGGTATTACATAACCCCATAAAAACAAAGTAAATCAAATAAGGGTATTGCAATTGAAGTAGATTTTTTAATTTTAATATTATGTGAAGCCATAATTAAATATTTGCTGACAACCATATTGAAGTATTGCATATATAGGGTCAACATAAGTTATTTCCAATATGTTTTCAAGGTATTGCATTGTTGAAATATATCAAATGAAATAATTTCAATTGGCCTACGGGTATTGCAAAACACCAAAATGATTTGGGGAATAGGCTTTACCTTAATAAAGGTAATGTAGATGTGAATATTGTTGGATATGATATTTGTATTCTATCCTTGGGGTATTGCATCACTTTGATGAAGGTAATGCATGTGTGAATTAGGTTGGATATGCTCAATGTTTCCATAAGGTATTGCATTGTTCAATTAGGTGATATGAAATAACCTAAGCATGAAGGTATTGCATAAAACCAAAATAATCCAATAATTGCATTTTTGAATCAAATGAAGTGATATATATTATCTTGGGCATGAGTATTGCATAACAACAAAATAATTGGATGCATTTGCATTACCTTGATGAAAGTAATGCATGTGTGAATTGGGTTGGATATTATATTGTCAGTGTGTCCATAGGGTATTGCACAGATGAAATAAATGGAATTAAATCATTTTAATTAAGCCTACTAAGGTATTATAAAACAATAAAATGATCTAATGCATTTGCATTACCTTGATGAGGGTAATGCATATGGGCAATAATTGGATATGTTATTTCCAATGTGTACACGGGGTATTACATTGTTGAATTAGATGAAATGAAAGTAGTTTAATAAGATTGAAAGTATTGCATTATAATAAATTTGTTATGTTCATGCATTAATTTGATGAGGGTATTAAAAAAAAACCAAGTGCAATATGATATTTTCCTTTTGCCATGGCATTATTGCATTTCAATAAAATCATCCAGTGGTTGTGCATTACCCTTATCAAAACAATGTGATGATTAATTAATTTATATATGTTTTTTACAAGTTGTGCCAAAGATATGGCACAAATTTGAAATCTAATAATTGTGAGGAAGTTCAATGAAAGTATTGCAATAATACTTACATCAATGGATTGATGTGGCTTGAATAAAGAAATCAAGTTTAATTGTAACACCTTTCATTGGGTCACTACAACATTGTTTGTGACAATCATAATGTTACAAGGTTTAGTAGGGTGGTAGGTAGGAGGGAGAACGAAACAACCTACTTGGTATATTGCAATACTTTCATCAACATGATCGTCATTGCCTTGGTGGAGATTTAGTGTGTAAGCACATAGGTAAGTAGGTTATTGGGAAGGTAGGTAGATGGGTGGGTAGATGGGCAAGCAAGTAAGTAGGTGGGGGAGGGAGGAAACGACTATGCATAAGCAAGTAGTAGAAATGTAGGTAGGTAGGTGAGACTTGGCTAGGCATGGGGGGTAAGGTAAAAAAAAAGTTCCCCCCAAAAAACCAACTTGGGCTAAATAAAGGGAAAAAAAAAATCAACTTGAGTTCACCACCTTGGTTAGCCTAGGGATAAGGAGGGACGAAAAAGGTGCACCCATCAATGCACCATCCATCCACATTGGTGCACTAGTGGGTGTTGGTTCACTCTGGCCATGAGGCATAATGAACCAACACCCACCAACACACCATCCATTAGCTGATGCCCATTATTATTCAGTTGTAGATGAACCTCAACTGAATTAATATTTGATTTCACCTTGGTAACCAATTATGTAAGAAATAGGTTTCATATATAGGTAGATATAGGTAGGAAAATATGTAACTACTAGGTATGTAGATGGTTTATACTTGGGTAAAGGCTGATTTTATGACCTACTAACAACCCTAGATGGCTTAATGTTTTTTTTACCTACCTACATCTAGGTAGGTAAAAAAAACATTAAGCCAACCACCATGGTTAACTGGGCAACTAGAACCCAACAAAAATTGTTTCATGACCATTTACTATCCTTCTTTCATTGTGTGTTGGTGGATGGTGCTTCATTATGGCCATGCTGGGGGATGCGTGCATAACGCCTTGCCATTTTCCATTCAAAATTGATCCAACAAAGCCACAATGAACTAACATGCACTAATGAACCATCCAATGGATGGATGTTATTACTTAGTCGTGGATGAACCTCCACCAAATTAATATTTAGTTTCACCTTTGTAACCAATTTTGTAAGAAATGTGTTTCATATATATGCAAATAGGTAGGAAAATAGGTAGCTATTAGGTAATTAGATGGTTTATAAATAGGTAAGGGCTATTTTTACCACCTACCTATTAACAACATGCTCGTGGGTTGTTAATAGGTAGGTAGTAAAAATAAACAATTAAACTAATCACCATGGTTAGCTAGGGAACTAGAACCCCAACATAAAATTGTTTCTTGACCACTTACCATCCATCCTTCATGGTGCACTAGTTCATTGTGGCCAATAGACTAGATGTTATTAAAAATCTAAAAACAATTTAAATGTAGACTCTTCACGCTTAAAGAAACATTGTCTTTTTAAAAACAATGTAAGGCCTCATTGACTAGTTAGTGAGATTTTACATGGGTTGTAAGATCCCACATCAAGTTATACCTAAAAATCAACCAAAACCTACAAAGGAAATTTGACAATGGTTCTTTACATAGGTGGGATAGATCATTGTATTTGATTTAATGCTTTTCTAGGATTATTTCTATGTGGGATGCATGATGATTTCTATTCTAGCATTTTTACTAGGTTCTTAGGTGGGATACATAGTCATAATTTATATTCCAAAACTTTTCCAAGCCTTTTCCTTGATGGCATAAGTAGTGGTTTTTATTCCAACACTTTTCCAAGTTTTTTTTTTTAGTTGGGATTGGTAGTTGTTTTCATGCTTCATTTTTTGTGTTGTCAATGTTCATTTTAATATAAAACATTTAAGAACATGATTAAAATGTGACTTGATGGTGGGGAAATCATTTATGCTTTGAAATAGGTCCTAAAAGAGCTCCTTAAGTTGCTCATCGCATTCCTAGGTGAAATAAGCCTTATTAGGTCCATTCCATAGTACATGATCCTAACTAATGTTGTCCATTTTCTATTTTCAAAAGTTATAAAGAACCTTGGGTGAGCTAAAATCTTCCAATGTACATAGTTCATGTTTTGGTTTAGTCTTTGGTCCTTTAAAAGATTCAACCTCAAATTTCTAAAATTGATATAACAAAAATTCAAAACACTTTTAGAAAATACATATGTAAACAACTTCATGTAATTCTTGTGAATCAAAATATTTAAAATTTGAAATACAATCAATTTTTAAAAATTCAACTTTGAATAATATAATGTCAAACTCTATGTTTGAAATTTCAACTTGCAATCATGTTTTTTTCTTGTGCAAATGTTACATGTGTAATTCATAAAGTGTACATCACTTTGTTATGTTGATGCAAAAAAACCTTTGCGAATCTTCAACCAAAATGTTCTTATATGTGTTCTTAATTTGTGAAACTTTGCTTTCATAAAACTTGTACATAAAGGTGAAAACACACTATGAAGGAACCACTTTGGGCACTTTCATGACATGTATATAAAGTATATTTATACAAAACATATTGCATTTAATGTTGGGTTTCACTTTTAGTGTTTGGGCTTGATATTTTGATTTTCACAAAGTTAATGGTATTTAACATTATTATTTTTAAAAAATTAAATTCAAGGAATAATGAGTATATTTATGGTATATATAATATAATATAACCTATTTCTATTTTTGGATTGCACTAGGTTTGGGTTTGAATTAATTAGCCAAAAAATCTTTGAAATGAAAATTTAAAAAATGAACCACCTCACATATCTTGTCATCTTCCATTTGAAAGTGATAGTTTGTCAAAATGTTAATGTACCACATATTTACGATCATCGCCCCCAAAAACAACCTTTTGTGATATGATAATTATCAAATTCTTCACATTGCTTATAAACTTATTCCAATCATATGGAATCAATTTTTTTAATAAATACTACAAATTTCATAAAGAATAAAAATCATTTCAATCATTTTTTGAATATATTTGCATTTTTTAGTACACATTGACATACATTTTTTTGTCACAAATATACTTTGGAATCACACATTCTAAGTTGGAAATTATTTTTTTTTGTGATTGAATTCTTTGTGTTATAATATACCATATTATGCAAAAAAATTGGAAAATAATGCTCCAATATTACCATGGTTGAAGTTCAAACATGGACACCCCTATAAAACAGTATAATGTGACAACATTTTTGGCTCCCCCATAGTGTGATTTCACCCATAACTTATTGGTCACGACATTTGTATTTCACAACATGAACACAAATGAAATGAAACCATAAAATGAAAATGAAACAATTGCATTTCAAAGGAAAAACAAAAATAACATGAAAAACAAATTGCATTTCAAAGGAAAAACAAAAATAACATGAAAAACAAACCTAGTTGCAATGCAACTCGAAACCCCACACTTTTCCACCACCAATTCTTTTCCAACTCTGAATTCCACTAATAACCACAAAACTTCATACCAACAATAACACTTCAACAAAACATAACAAAAAATCAAACTTTCCCATCCTACATCAAACAACAAAACAACTATCACACTTGTTCTCCACATTTCATTCTTTAATTAAATACCAAAACATTGCCTTCCTTTGTAACTACCACCACCATTTCAGAAAATAGTAAAACCTACAATTCTAAAAATCTTTTCAACATGTGTAAAAGTTCTCCCAAACAAAACCTAATCCAATCCCATCCATGTAAAAAAAATTCAATAAAACCTTAAAACAACTTATGTGAACACAAATATTTTAGTGCATAACAACCCAAATATGTCAAGGCCCAATAAAAAGATAAAGATTGTAATTCATTTTTTGGTCTTTACAAATGGCCATTATTTTGGTGTTATCATTGTACTAAACAAAGTTAAGATTCACAGTAACAAGAATTAAAGATAGATAAAATGTTCAATGAAGTTTGAAACCATAGGGAATGATTTATGAAGGTAAAAAAATTTAAGAATTTCTAAATATTTGGGCTTCTTATTGGAACATGGTGCAAACATTTGAATTTTTGAAAATAAAAAAAACCTATCAAATTCAAGCCATTCTTTCACAAAAATCCTATGTATGTGACAAAATCAGATTTTTAAATTTTAAAATGCAAATATTCACCCCCAAAAAAACATGAAATGTTCACATATTTGTGTGAAAGGTCAATTTTGTGTGATTTCATCATGCAAAACACATTTGTTAAAAGTGCTACTCACAATAAAACATAGAATAAAAATTAAACTTTCAATTCTAAGAAAAAAGTACCATCAAAATACACTATTGGTTCCATTCTAAAGTGTTGTGATACATGTCATTGACCACAATATCCCATGCATAAACATCTAAGTGATTGAATAATGTTGGCAAATCGGTAAAATACAAATGATGGGTAGTTTTTAAATCATTTATGATTAAATATGTTAAAACTGATGTTGGGTGGTTTTTGACTTTTATGAAAAACCTTCAAATCCAATTCTAAAACGAGATTATAATGGTTTTAGTTTTAGTTCCACACATAAATGAAATCAAGAATCCAATTTCGAGTTTGTTATTCAAAAATAAATTATGGTATTATTTTTAGTTTGAACAACATTTTTTTTATTAGTGAATTTTAGCCAATTCCATACCTTAAAAACTTAAACTCCTACATGTAAGTTTGAAAACAAATGGGATTTTTTACGTAATTTGCCCAATTATGAGTTTAATAGTTAGGGTTTCACATAAGAGGTTGTCAAAAGCTCACACATGTTGCCATCACATGGCTCATATATCCAAATTGGATAAGAAAATTTATTCCACCCTAGGGTTTAGGGTTTGGCCAATCTCCTTCATTGCATTTGTTGGATCCATTAATTTTACTAATCTTTGTGCCCCCTTCATTGCCTTTTTCTATGTACTTTGGTAAGCCATTGTCGTTAAATTTTGTTACTTGTGTTTAAGATGCTTGAGGGGGGAGTTATTTTGAGTAGCAACCTACAAAAAATGCCATTCCAAAAATGATGTTCCAACCTTCTAGCTTTTCCTTACATTTTCTAGTCCAGAGTTCTTGTAAGTTGTTGCATAACAAAAATGTGATTAAATTTTCTAGTTAGATGTCAATTATTGTTGAAAATTGAAACATTGTGTAGCTTGTAAACTACAATAACATTTTGGGACTAGTTGTTTTAATATTAATGGTAGTCCCATCTTCAACCAATCACAACTTGATTAATGGAATTGACATTTTTTTTGGAGAACTAAAACTTGATTATGACATTTCAAGTTGAAATCTAGATTAGATATTCAATTTGGACCCTAATACTTATGTCTTTAGATTTTGGGTTTGTTTTGCATGAAATTTTGTACTGTCTTTGGATTCTAGAGGCCCACCGTAATGCCACCCCTTTTGAAAAACGAGCTCTAGAATTTGGAACATGGAATTGAAACCTAGCTTCAAACCTTTAGGATGTTCAACTTTGGAATCACAACTACTATAGTTCAAGTTTTAATGGTTTATAACCATTGTGCATAAGGTGAACACATAAAACTTAAAAAGGCCTCCTAGTTGAGCATTTTTTGACATGTCGATTTTGCACATTTTGTCACTTGTGTTAATTTCATGCATTTTGTGATCATCATTAATTTTCAATTTTTGCATCTCAAGTTTATAGTACAATAGGTTGTGATTTCTTTAACTAAAAATGGAAAGATGTTAGTGATTGTGTTTGTTGGTAATTCATGATTTTATTTGCTGATTATATAATATTTACTCTTGAGTCTAAATGCATCATGTTTGTCACTTGTCCTCACCATGCTGCCATTAAATTTGCCAAAAAATCTCAAGCACAAATATTTTTTCTTTGATTATATTGCAACCCATGTCCTCACCCTTAATGCTAGCTCAAACAAAGTTCTAAAGATGATATTGATTATGTCATTGTTGATCTATTATAAGTAGAATCTAAGTTAGAAAATAAACAAAATAAAGGAAAATGTATGATTTGAATCATTGCTTCCAAAATGCAGAAGTACAAAGTTACTTTGGGTAAAATTCATAGTGCGTGTTAATGGGAGGATGCATAAGGTGAAATGCAAAGTATGTAGTAAGATTAAAGGGCACAATAAACTTTTGGTATTGAAACTAAACACTTTGTGGAAGCATATTGGCCAAAGAAAGGCAACTAGTAAATTTTTCAACGTGGTGGCAATGGGGGAGTATTATTTTTTGAAAAAAAATCAACATGTGTTCAATGAAAACTTATATGTGTCAAAGGGCAAGGATTATGTGGTGCAACAAGTAGTTGCAAGAATTGTGGTAGAAGGAAAAAAAAAGATTGTTCATTTTGTACTCATTTTTCATTTGCATTCTCAAGGTTGGCCTATGAGAGAATAGGAATAAATGTAATATTTTTTTGCTTTCCTAAAAACACCTAACCATCCATCCAAGCACTAGAGTGATTATGTTAGTTAGGAGATTATTAAATGGTTACAACATTTTGTGTTGACTACCATTTGTCACGAGCACCACTTTCACATGATGTTCATGAAGTTTTCGTATAGATGTTCAACCATGACTCATGATCAACTCCTAATTCATTTCTAATTCACTTTTAGTTCACTCCCAATTTTTAATTCATTCACAATTAGCTAACTAGGATTCACAATTCACTTAAAAATGAATCCTAGTTTATTCATATTTCATTTGTAATTAGGAAGCCTTTCAAAAAAATACCCTAGTGGATGGGCACATGGAAACCTCCATGGAAGCTTCTTTGAATTAAGTCCTTAAAGAGGTACAAATAGAGGTAGGACCCACAAACACTTTCAATTTTTTCATCACCAATTTTGGGTACAATCTTATTCCATAACCTTGTTCTATTCCTTTTATCTTTACATTTTCATATTTTATCACAATAAATATTTGTTTGCACTTTTATTTTTCACACTTCATGTTTCTGTCTTTAATCTTTTGTGTTTTCTTTTGGTTTCTATGTTTCATGTTTAGATTTAGACATAGGTATGTCTTTTCCATTGTTCATTTTCATAATTCTCATGCTCATGACACCATTCAAAAAGTAATTATGGTTTCAATTTTTTTCATTTTTTATAAATGAAATAATTATAATCAACAACCAAAGTGAGATCTCCATCCATTGTTATGGGGTGGTAGATTGGAAACATGTGCATGTATTGCTCACATTTGAGCAATTACTTGAAGGTGGGAATATCATTAATATCAAAGCTATTATTTTTTATGTTTTAATGAAATTTAATCATATTTCCAAAAAAATTGTGTGACTAAAAATTGATGGTGCCTTAAGGGGTTGACATGGTATTACTATTTTAATGAAAACTAAACAAATATTTTAGCTCATTAGCATCCATTGTGTGGCACATAGAATCAACCTTGTAATTCAAGGTTTGTTCACAATGCTTATGGTTTCCAAATTGGAAGATCTCCTTCAAACGTTTTATGGGTATTTTTCTAGCTCCCCAAACCATCATTTTCAATTCACCAAGCTCGTTGCAATTGTAAAAATTAAAGGACCAAAAATTATTTGGAATTTGAAAACAAAATGGATAAGCATGTTTCAACCTTTGAAGTGTGTTAGGAATAAATATAGGAATCTTATTATCAAGATGAAAACTAATGTAATTTACTAGAGTCAACCAAGGTCAATTTGCTAAATTTATATGACATTGTTACAATCTTGGGCTTGACATGTATATATTTTGCCCGTGTTGAAATTTGTTAATGCTTTGATGAAGTTTGCACAAGCCATAAACAACTTTATTTGTGATTACATTGTTATTGTCAAAATATGTGCAAAACGTGTGGAGATTCAACTACATCTTCCTAAGTTGCAAACTTTTTAGAATTTATTAATGTGGCTACAAACATTTGTAAGATGACACACTATTGGGTAATGGACTTGAATGATGGACATTTGGCTTTTTGAATTGTGGGACAATCCCACATGGTTCATTATGTTGATCCTTTGATGACATCCATTTTTTACTTACTTGTGAGGACATTGAAATAATTATCTTAATTGTGAAAGCCTAATGCATTATTGCATGTGATCTATTAGTCATTGATTTGGAGTGCAAGTTTTGGAACCATGAGTTGATGAATGATTTTTGGTCATTACCCAAAATGTTGGTTATAACTAAATCGTGAATCCACTTTTGTAACTCATTTAAGCTTGATCAAACAACATTGTTGTACATTAAAAGAAATTGGCACACATGGTTCATAGGTTTTTGAACTTCTTTAAAGGGATATTTTGGATATGCAAACATTGTTTTTAAAGCTAATCATTAAAACTCAAGTTCCTAAAGCCATGGAAAAGCCTAGAGATGAGAATCCCATCACTAAATTGTGACATCAACTTGCCACAAACAATTGAATGTTGATTCATCCTTCTAAGTTCATGAAGTTTGCTAAACTAGTCATTGTCCAAATCATTAGTAATGTTGAAGACGAAAAAACGCTTTCCACATTGACCTTCAATAAGTTTAAGCTTTGAAAATGGTTGGTAAAACATCTAAACATTACTATCCACATGTTTGCACAAGGTTTTTTCGTTAATTACATTTTCCCTTTCCAAAATATTATCATAGATTATAATGACGATGATAAGGTTGGAATTAAAATGAATGCATAAGTTTTGTTGAAAGTTGTAGCTACAATTTACTTTTTGTTTGTTGAAGTTGTTTCTTGTGTTTTGACTTTTGCACGATAATTCCAAGTACTTTTCAATTTGTTGTGGCATATGAAGGTTTTTCAATGTATTTTGAACATAGTTGGCTATGGCCTTACAAGTTACAGTTTTTCCCTCATAATATCTACCATCACATATATTAGGTTTGTATTTTGATATATGTTTTTGGTAACTAATGTTTTGCAGATTGTTTCTATGATACTAACTTATCAATTGCTCTAGTTTCATTATGTTGCACTAGCCAAGGGTCCTTGCAACCAGGGTTCAAATCTCCCCCCCCCTTCCCAAGGTGGTTAAAATTAGTAGTTAAATTCAAAATTTTGCCTACTTGCAAATACTGCATGTTGCCTAGTTGCATAGCCGATTTTCATGTTGAAAGCTTAAAACTTGAAGAAATGTATAAGCTTGGAGCTTGCTTCTATTCGTTAAAATGTGTAAGTAAGAGCCACAATTTGCCTTTGCCAACTCAAGACTCTTCACCAAATTTTTACTTTTTCTATTGCAGCATAGCCACATACATCACACTTTATTTTCAGCAGATAGCCATATGGGCTTGGGCTTCACACTTACACTTGCCAATTGTACTACAAATAAAAAATATAAAAAAAACCTTGAGTTGAAGTTTTTATATTAGATCCAGTTCTAAGTAACCTGGACTGGAACTGTCAATTAACTCTCAATTAACCTTTGGTTAACCCCTATTTCTAATACAATTTGTTTTTTCCAAAAATCTCAGTTTCAATTCAACCCATACATAGAACTGTAAACCCAGATCCAGTTCCTAAAAGGTTTTAGTTTCAAAAGTCAGACCTAGTTTTAGTCCCTTTTTGACTAACTGAAACGAATGGTTGTAGCCTGCCAAACCAGTCATTCACCCAACACTAGTAAGGGCTGGAGTGAATTAGCACCCACCAATGCACCAGTTGCGGATGAGCCCGTTGAAGCCGTTTTCTGGATGGACGAAAATCCCATCCTCCCTGCCCGATTTTTTTTTTTTTTTCCACCTCTTCTCT
>Ga0116231_10011884_pt1 | contig 13127 bp, 5 predicted proteins | sample S1TSphgellanicum_2_FD_89695 | JGI IMG/M metagenome (GOLD analysis project Ga0116231, IMG submission 89695) | Host-associated microbial communities from peat moss isolated from Minnesota, USA - S1T2_Fd - Sphagnum magellanicum MG | ecosystem: Host-associated > Plants > Peat moss > Unclassified... | reverse complement strand
CTACGTGATCGGACGCTTCGTGCGCCGCCAGCGTCTGCTGGTGGCGGTCGCGGGGACCCTGTTCGCCGTGATCGTGGCGGCATTGATCGGCGTCGCGTGGCAGGCCCGGCTCGCGGTGCGCGAAGCCCAACGAGCCGAGCGGGAGGCCGGCAAGGCCACCGCCGTGAAGGATTTTTTACTCGATATCTTCAAACAGAGCAGCGTCAGAAATCCCGGCGGTATGGAGGCGAAAAAACTCAACGTCGAACAGCTCTTGGATGTCGGCACGAAGCAGATCACGGCGCAATTGCGCAATCAGCCGGAGGTTCGTGAGGAAGTCATGGACACGCTCGCGAATCTCAACGATGAGTTAGGGTTGACCGACCGCGCCAAAGCATTGGCGACGCAAAATCTCGACGAATTTCAAGCCCGCGTCGGCAGCCGGCCCGGCGCCGCGTTGGCGCGGCTGCAGGTGAGTCTGGCCACCGCGCTGATCAACCGCGATGAACTCGCTAAGGCGCGCGATCTGCTGCACCGGGCACTTGAGGGCTACGCCGCTGCCGGCAAAATCGATTCGGCGGAGGCGGCGGCCGCCTATCTGCAGCTGGGCCTTGCGTCTTACAATGGTACGACCGAGGAGAAAGCCGCGGGAGTCGAAAATCTGCGCCGCGCTCTCGACATTCTGACTCGGCGCGATCCGGCCAATCCGTTGCGCGGCGATGTCTTGAGCACCCTCGCCAGCTTCGCAAAATTGGATGAGGATGATGCCGGCGCGACGCTTTGGTATGAGGACTTGCTGGCGTTTCAGACCGCGCAGGGTGTCGAGCGCAATGCGTTTGCGATCGGCTACGCTTATTACGTCCTCGGGGATCACCAATCGGTGACCCATCGCTACGAGGATGCCGAGCGCAACCTGCGTCAAGGCGTTGCTTTGCTGACTCAGGCCGTCGGGCCACAACATCCCACGGCGGCCGACGCACGCGCCCGGCTGGGCGAGCTCTTGTTTTACATGGGCCATCGGACGGATGCCGCGGCACTGCTGCAGGATGCGCTACAGGCTCAAGCGTCGACTGCACAGGGTATCGACGATGCCACGGAGACGCGCAAGACGCTCGGGGATCTCGAGTTCACGCGTGGGCGCTGGGCGCGCGCGGAGCAGCTGCTGCGCGAGAACCTGCAAGTCATGAAAAACAACCCGGATAAGCAGCTGCGTTTCAACATCAGCGCCAGCCACCTCGCCTCGGTCCTGGCGGTCGAAGGCGATTTGGCGGAAGCGCGCGCGCTGCACGATGCGTCGCTCGAGGCCTTCGGCCGGTACATGAGCAGCAAATCGCGCGGCTATGCCCGAGCGCTCGTGCGCGGCGGGAACCTGGCAATCGCCGAGGGTAACCCTGAAGCTGCGGCAGCGATTTTCGAGCGGGTGCTCAAAGAAGCGGGCCCGGCGGCAGCGGAGATGTCCGACGAGTCTATGCGTGCGGCACTGGGTCTCGCGGCGGCCGATCTGGAACAGGGACGCATCGAGCCCGCGCGGCAACAGGCTGCAGCGGTGCTGCAGGCGATCGCGAATTCGCCGCAACGAACCGAGCTCGTCGAGCAGGAGGCACAGGCGCAGCGCCTGCTAGGCGTTGCGTTGCTGCGCTCCGGCGACGCCGCCACGGCGGAGACACCGCTGCGGCGTGCCGTGTCGCTGCGCGAATCGCTCGACGATCCGGACAGTCCCTGGCTCGCGCGGGTCCGCATCGACCTGGCGCGCTGTCTCATCGCCCAAGGCAAAAACGCCGAGGCGCGGGGCTTGCGCGATCTGGCCGCGGCCGCGCAGCACCGCCAGCCGAAACTGGGCGCCTACTTCCGCCGCGAACTCGAACTCGCCGGCAGCGGCAGCGCCAGCGGAAAATACTAGATCAAACCGGCGCGGCGCTCGGCAGCTCCTTCCACGGCAGCTACTTGCTCTCCTTCGCAACCAACCAGTTGACGAGTTCGATCAACTGATCCGGGCCGCCCGCTGATTCCACGTGCAGCCGGTATTTGCCGTTCACGACGATGGTCGGGGTACGATCCACCTTGTATGCTTGGAGCAAGTCGTCGGTGCTTCGCAGCTTGACGTCGACGGCAAAGGATTTGGACGCTTGCAGGAACTTGTCGACGGGTGTGCCGGTCTGCTTGTTGTAGAACTTTGCCGCGTCCTCGATCGTGGGCAGGTGGCTTCTGAGTTGATGAGTCGTCGGATCGACCACGGACAGATCCCCGCCTTTCCAGACGGCATCGAACATCGCATCGTGCGCTTGCGCCTCGATGCCGAGTACTTGAGCGGTCAGAAAGGCAAGCTGGAACATCGGCCAGTCCTCGGCCGTGTTGAACGACGCGGGCAGATAGTCGAGCACGGCGTTCGGCGGCAGGCTTTGCTTTAATTTATGCACCGTGGGCTGAAAAACGTTGCAGGCCGGACATGCATACGAGAAGACCTCCGTGACCTCGACCTTGCCGCGCGCTAATGAAGTCGGCTTGGCGGGCTCGATGAGGAAGTAATTGACGCCTTCCGTCCACGTTTGCGCGCCCCTCGCCGCCGCAACCATTGAGACCCACAGTACGGCGGCGAGTGCCGCATTCATCACAGCTTTCATCAAATTTCCTCCAATCCGCCATGATCGCACCGGCGCGCTCGGCACGCGATGGATACTCGTCCGCCACCGAAACTCGCTATAGTCTCGGTCCAAATTCCTACAAGGATAGTGCGTGCTGCCTGCTCGTGTAAGTGGTGATTAGTGGCTAACGACCAAGTATTCCCGGAAACGCCCGCCGCCGGCCGCGGTTCCAAGCCGTTCATCGTACGGCACTGGAAGGGCCTGCTGATTCTGGCGGTGCTCATTTTACTCATATTCGCGCTGGCGCGTTATATCCAACAAAAGCAGCCTGTGGTACCCGCCGCCGGCCGCGGGCACATGGGTCAGAATGGACCCGTCGCAGTCGGAACGGCGAAGGCGGCGATCGGGGATATCGATGTCAAGATTCCCGCTCTTGGCACCGTGACGCCACTGGCCACGGTGACGGTGCGCACTCAGATCAGCGGCGTCATGCAGAAAATATTCTTCACCGAAGGTCAGAAGGTCAAGCAAGGGGAGACGCTCGCCCAGATCGATCCGCGCCCCTACGAAGCGGCCGTGCAGCAGCAGGAAGGCAATCTCAAGCGTGATCAGGCACTGTTGGCCGATGCCAAATTGGACTTGAAGCGCTATGAGGGCCTGGTCAAGGAAGACTCCATCGCGCAGCAGCAGCTCGACACGCAGCGCGCGCTGGTCGATCAATACGTGGGCACGGTCGAGTCGGACGAAGGCCAGCTCAAGTCCGCTCAGGTCAACCTCGCCTATACCAATATCGCTGCGCCCGCCACCGGCATCGTCGGACTGCGTCAGGTGGACCAGGGCAACTACGTCACGCCCGCCGATACCAACGGCATCGTCCTGCTCAATCAGATCCAACCCATTACGGTCATCTTCTCGATTCCCGAGGACAACGTGTCGGCGATCGCCAAGCGGCTGCATGCGGGGGCCACATTGACCGTCGAGGCGTTCGATCGCACCAACAGCGCCAAGATCGCCGATGGCAAGTTGCTGTCTCTGGACAACTCCATCGATATCACCACCGGCACGGTGAAATTACGCGGCGCATTCGCCAACGAGGATGGCGCACTGTTCCCCAATCAGTTCGTCAACATCCAGTTGCTGGTCGACACCCTGAAGAATCAAGTCATCATGCCGAATGCCGCGGTCCGCCGCGGCGCGCCCAACGGCGTGACCACGGAGTTCGTCTACGTCGTCAACGCCGACCGCACGGTCTCCGTGCGTCCCATCACCACGGGCGTCGTGGACGGTGAGCGGGTCGCGGTGTTGAAGGGCCTCGCCGCCGGGGAAGTGGTCGTCACCGAGGGCGCCGATCGGCTGCGCGACGGCGCCGAAGTTTTGCTGCCGGATTCAAAGCCGCCGGCCGCGCCAGCGCCTGATGCGAAGCGGCGGCCGGGCGGATCGGTGACCGGTGCCCAGGGGCGCCACAAGCGCCCGGGCAGCCCATCGCCCAATCAACCGCCGCCGCAATGAGACTCCGCGTAGCCGCATGAACCCGTCCCGCATTTTCATTTTGCGGCCGGTAGCGACCACGCTGCTGATGCTGGCGATCTTGATCGTAGGTCTCATGGCGTATCTCCAGCTACCGCTGTCGGCGCTTCCCGAGGTTGCCTATCCCACGATCCAGGTTCAGACCTTTTATCCCGGGGCGAGCCCCGAAGTCATCACTTCCGCGATAACGGCACCGCTCGAGAAGCAGTTCGGCCAGATGCCGGGCCTGGATCAGATGTCCTCGACCAGTTCGGCCGGCGCATCGGTGATCACGCTGACCTTCACGCTGTCGCTCGCGATCGACGTTGCGGAACAGGAAGTGCAGGCGGCTATCAGCGCCGCCTCGAATCTGCTGCCGCAAGACCTGCCGGCGCCGCCGATCTATGCCAAGGTCAATCCGGCGGATGCGCCCGTGCTGATACTCGGAATCACCTCCAAGACGATGCCGCTCACGGAGGTCGAGGATTTGGCCGACACGCGCATTGCGGAGAAGATATCGCAGATCAAGGGGGTGGGTGTCGTCAGCATCAGCGGCGGCAACCGGCCCGCGGTGCGCGTGGTCGCGAATCCGCGCGCCATGGCGGCCTACGGGTTGAACCTCGACGACTTGCGCACCACCATCAGCAATGCCAATCAGAACGGGCCGAAGGGCAGTCTCGACGGTCCGTCCATCGCCTACACCGTCAACACAAACGATCAGATCCGCGATGCGAACGACTACGGCAACGTGATCGTCGCCTACAAGAACGGCGCCCCGGTACGGCTCAAGGACGTGGCGACGTTGGTGTCCGGGGCCGAGAACTCCAAGCTCGGCGGCTGGGCGAATGCCACCCCCGCGCTGATCGTCAACGTGCAGCGCCAACCCGGCGCCAATGTGGTCGACGTCGTGAACCGCATTCAAGGGCTTCTGCCGTCGCTGCGCGCCGAAATGCCCGCCGGCGTGGACGTCGCCCTGCTGACCGACCGGACCACCACGATCCGTGCCTCGGTCGAAGACGTCGAGTTCGAACTCGTCCTCTCCGTCGTACTGGTGGTACTGGTGATCTGGCTGTTCCTGCGCAACGTCCCGGCCACCATCATTCCCAGCCTGTCGGTGCCATTGTCTTTGATCGGCACGCTCGCGGTCATGTATCTGGCGAATTTCAGCCTCAACAACCTCTCGCTGATGGCGCTGACCATTGCGACCGGATTCGTGGTCGACGATGCCATCGTCATGATCGAGAACATCGCCCGCTATCTCGAAGCGGGCGATCCGCCCATCGAGGCTGCCCTGAAGGGCGCGGGTCAGATCGGCTTCACGATCATTTCGCTGACGGTGTCGCTGATCGCGGTGCTCATTCCCTTGTTGTTCATGCAGGACGTGGTGGGACGGTTGTTCCGCGAGTTCGCGGTGACGCTCGCCGTGACCATCCTGATATCCGCCCTCGTGTCCCTGACGCTCGTGCCGATGATGTGTGCGAAGCTCTTGAAGGCTCGCCCGCACGAAAAGCAGCGGTCAGGGGAATCAGGCAGATGGTTCATGGCCTTGGTGAACTGGTATGCCAGGCGCCTGACGTGGGTGCTCGATCACCAGCGCCTGACTCTCTGGGTGGCGACCGGCACGGTGGTTCTAACGGTATTGCTGTACGTGGCCATCCCCAAGGGATTCTTCCCCGACCAGGATACGGGCTTGATCCAAGGCGTGTCGGAAGCCGGCCAGTCGGTGTCGTATGCTGCCATGGCAGAACGCCAGCAGGCGCTCGCGGCGGCCATCCTCGAGGACCCGGACGTCTCGGGCCTGTCATCGTACATTGGCGTCGACGGCAATAACGTGACCTTGAACAGCGGTCGATTCCTCATCGACTTGAAGCCGCGTGGCAAGCGCTCCTCGAGCGTCGCGGACGTGATCCGGCATCTGCGCTCGGAGACGGCAGCGGTGGCCGGCATTACTTTATACATGCAGCCCGTGCAGGACCTGACGCTCGACAATACCGTGAGCCGCACCCAGTATCAATTCACCTTGGAGAGCGCCGACGCGGCGGCGCTGTCCTCCTATACGCCGCAATTGGTGGCGGCGTTGCGCGCCCAGCCGCAGTTGTCCGAAGTGGTCAGCAACCAGGAGGACAATGGACTCGCGGTGTTCGTGAACATCGATCGGGACAGCGCCGCGCGTTTAGGGATCAGCGTCGGTACGGTCGACAATGCTCTCTACGATGCGTTCGGGCAGCGCATCGTGTCGACGATCTTCACCCAGCAGAACCAGTACCGGGTGATCATGGAGGCGGATCCTGACACGTACAAGACGGTCGCTTCGCTCGCGTCCATTTACGTGCCCTCGGCCACAGGCGGCCAGGTACCCCTGTCCGCGATCGCCAAGGTGAGCGTCGAGACGCGCCCGATCCTCATCAATCACCTGGCGCAATTCCCCGCCGCCACGATCTCCTTCAATCTCGCCCCGGGCGCATCGCTGGGTTCCGCGGTAAATGCCATCGAAGATGTGGAACGCTCGCTGCACCTGCCGAGCAGCATCCGCACGACATTTCAGGGCGCGGCATTGGCGTTTCGCAGCAATTTGAGCAACGAGCTGCTGCTGCTGATCGCGGCGATACTCGTGATGTACATCGTGCTCGGCGTGCTCTATGAGAGCTTCATACATCCCATCACGATCCTCTCGACGCTGCCGTCCGCCGGCATCGGTGCGCTGTTGGCGCTCATGCTGTTCGGCGAAGATCTGACCATCATCGCGTTGATCGGGATCATTCTGTTGATCGGCATCGTCAAGAAAAACGCCATCCTCATGATCGATTTTGCGGTCGTGGCGCAGCGCGACGAGGGCTTGTCGCCGCGCGACGCCATCTACAAGGCTTGCCTGCTGCGATTTCGGCCCATTTTGATGACCACCATTGCCGCGATCTTCGGGGCTCTGCCCCTGATGTTCGGCACCGGCAGCGGTTCCGAGCTGCGCCATCCGCTGGGCGTGAGCATCGTCGGCGGCCTTCTCGTGAGCCAGGTGCTGACGCTGTTCACGACACCCGTCATTTACCTGGCCTTCGACCGGATCGCGGCGCGCCTGCGTAACCGTTCGCGCAACGCCGCGGGCGATGCGCCTCTCCCTGAGGGCTCGGCGTGAACATTTCCGCGCCGTTCATCAAGCGCCCCGTGGCCACCACCCTGCTGACCGCCGGCGTGGCGCTGTGCGGCGGCGTCGCATTCATGTTGCTGCCGGTGGCGCCGCTGCCGCGCGTCGACGTGCCGGCGATCTTCGTCTCCGCACAGCTACCCGGCGCCAGCCCCGAAGTCATGGCGAGCACGGTGGCCACACCGCTGGAGCGCCACTTGGGCGCCATTGCGGATGTCGACGACATGACCTCGAGCAATGGGGTCGGAACCACCAGCATCCAGTTGACGTTCGGCGTCGATCGCGACATCGACGGCGCAGCGCGCGACGTACAGGCCGCGATTGCCGCAGCACACGCCGATTTGCCCACGTCGCTGACGCGCAATCCCACCTACCGCAAACTCAATACCTCGGCGATACCGATCATGGCCATCGCGATGACCTCCGACGTGTTGACCCAGGGTCAGATCTACGACGCGGCGGATGCCGTGATTTCTCAGCGCCTGTCGCAATTGCCGGGCGTCGGCGGGGTCAACGTCAACGGCAGCGCCCTGCCCGCCGTGCGCGTCGAGATCAATCCTTTGAGTTTGACCAAGTACGGCATCGGCTTGCAGGACGTGCGCGCCGCGATTTCGAATTCGAATGCCAACGCACCCAAGGGCGCCATCGAGGCCGATTCCCTGCATTACCAGATCTACACCAACGATAATGCCCGCGATGCTGCCGCCTACCGCAATCTGATCATCGCCAACCGCAACAATGCCACCGTGCGCCTCCGCGATGTCGCCACCGTGCTCGACATGCAGGATGGGGCGACCGAGAACGTTCGCACCTACGGTCTCTACAACGGCATGCCGGCGGTTTTCGTCACGGTCTACCAGCAGCCCGGCGCCAATGTGATCGACACGATCGACGCCGTGGAGGCCGAGCTGCCGGCATTGAAAAAGGAAATCGATCCCAAGATCGATTTGGTGGTGAGCTTCGACCGCTCCGTCACGATCCGCGCCTCGCTGCGCCAGGTGGAGCAGACCCTGGTGCTGGCGGTGGTCATGGTGATACTGGTCGTCTATATCTTCTTGAACAGCTATCGCGCCGCGCTGGTGCCGGCGTTGGTCGTGCCTGTTTCCTTGATCGGCACCTTCGGCGCAATGTACTTGTTGGGATACACCCTCGACAACTTCTCGATCATGGCGCTCACGGTCGCGACCGGTTTCGTCGTCGACGACGCCATCGTCGTGATGGAGAACACGACCCGCCACGTCGAAGCCGGCATGTCACGGCTGGCCGCGGCCTTGCTCGGCGCGCAGGAGGTCGGCTTCACCGTGGTCTCGATGAGCCTGTCGCTGGTCGCGGTATTCATCCCCTTCATGTTCGCGGGCGGCATCGTCGGACGCATATTCCGCGAATTCACCGTGACGCTCTCGGTTTCCATTCTCATCTCCTTGGTCGTCTCCCTGACCACGACGCCGATGATGTGTTCGCTGCTGCTGCGCAACGATCACGGCCGCAAGGAGTCGCGCTTCGGCGAAATGTTCGAGCGCAACTTCGAGGCCATCAGGCGCGGTTACGAGCGCTCGCTGGATTGGGCGCTCGATCATCGGCGCATCATGGTGGCGCTGCTGCTCGGCACCATCTGCCTCAACATCTACCTCTACATCGCCATACCCAAGGGCTTCTTTCCCCAACAGGATACCGGCCAGCTGCAAGGCGGCATCCGCGGCGATGCCCAGAGCTCGTTCCAGTTCATGAAGCGCAAGCTCATTGACGTTGCCAAGATCATCAAGGACGATCCTGCCGTCGCCACGGTGACCGGATCATACGGCGCCGGCGGATTTGGACCGGGCGGCGGTGGCGGCGCCAGCGCGAACGTCACGGTGGCACTCAAACCATTGAAGGAGCGGCGCCTCTCGGCGGACTTGGTGATCGCGCGGCTGCGTCCCAAGTTGGCGCACGTAACCGGGGTCAGCGTTTATCTGCAGGCGGTCCAGGATCTCGGCGGCGGCGGCGGCGGCCGATCGGCGAATGCCCAATATCAGTACACCCTGCTCGGCGACGATCTGTCGGAGCTGCGCGACTGGTCGCAGAAGCTGCGCACGGCGCTGCAAAACTTGCCGGAGCTCACCGACGTCGACTCGGACCTGCAGCCGGGCGGCCTCGAGACGGATCTGATCGTCGACCGCGACAATGCCTCGCGATTGGGCTTGAGCGAGATTCAGATCGACAACGCATTAGGCGACGCCTTCGCGCAATCGCAAGTGTCCAACATCCTCAATCCCTTCAGCCCGCAGCAGTATCACGTCGTGATGGAAGTGGCGCCCGAATTCTGGCAGAACCCGGAAATTCTCAAGGACCTGTATGTGAGCACCTCCGGCAACGCCGCGAGCGGCACGCAGCTGACCCAGGCGGTCGCCGGCACCACCGTCATTGAGGCATCGTCGGCGGCTTCCAGCGCCAGCGTCGCACAGGACGTGGCCCGCAACCTCGCGGCCAATTCGCTGGCCAACTCCGGCCGCGGCAACACCTCCACGGGGTCGGCGGTCAGCATCGCGAGCGAGACGATGGTGCCTTTTTCGGCGTTCAGCCACTTCACGATCGGCACGACGCCCGTGACCGTCAATCACACCGGCACGTCGGTGTCGACCTCCATCGCCTTCAACCTGCCGGTCGGCACGACGATCGATCAGGCATTGAAAGCGATCGCGAAGACCATGTCCGACATTCATGTACCCGTGAGCATCCGCGGCGGCACGTATGGCACCGCGCGCCTGTTCCAACAAAGCAGCAGCAATACACCCTTGATGCTGTTGGCGGCATTGCTCGCGATCTACGTGGTGCTCGGCGTGCTCTATGAAAGCTACAGTCAGCCGTTGACCATTCTCTCGACGCTGCCGTCGGCCGGCGTCGGGGCGCTGCTGTTCCTGCTGGCGACGCGCACGGAATTCAGCCTGATCGCATTCCTCGGCATCCTGCTGTTGATCGGCATCGTCAAGAAGAACGCCATCATGATGGTGGACTTCGCGCTCGAGTCCGAACGCCATCTGCGCATGGACCCGCGAGCGGCCATCGCGCATGCCTGCTCGCTGCGTTTTCGGCCCATCATGATGACCACCTTCGCCGCCATTGCAGGCGCACTCCCCCTGGCCATCGCCTCCGGCGACGGCACCGAAATGCGCCGGCCGTTGGGGATAACGATCGTCGGTGGCTTGCTCGTGAGCCAGGTGCTCACCCTCTACACCACGCCGGTGGTGTACCTCTACGTACACCGCTATTGGAAGCATCTCAAGCAGGGCAAGTACTCGCCGCCCGCGCCGCGCGCTGCGCCGGATGCGGCGCTGGGCGGTCTATTGGGTCCCGCGGAGGCCGGCACATGAGCCGCCCACTGCTGCGGCATTGCGCACTCTGGCTGCGACGCTGCTGGCTCTCGCTGCAGCGGTGCTCGCTCTGGCTGCGGCGCTGCTCGCTTTGGCTTTGCGTGGCGGGCGCCGGCGCGACGTTGAGCGGCTGCGCCGTCGGCCCCGATTATCACCGGCCGTCCTTCCCGACGACGGATTCCTACAAGGAGCTGGGTGATTGGCAACCCAGCGAACCCAGCGATGCGCTGTCCCGCGGTCCATGGTGGACCATTTACAAAGACGACACGCTCAACGAACTCGAGAGCCGGCTCAATATTTCGAACGAGAACATCAAGCAGGCCGCCGCCAACTTCGAGCAGGCCCGGGCACTGGTCGCCCAGGCGAAGGCGGGCTTCTGGCCGACGCTGTCCGCCACCTTCGGGCGCACACGCAGCGAACAACCCTTGAGCGTTCCGCCCGTGCGCACCGAATACTCGGTCGGGGCCGACGCCGGCTGGACTCTGGACGTGTGGGGCTCGGTACGCCGCACGGTCGAAAGCGATCGCGACTCCGCTCAAGCGAGCGCAGCCCTGCTCGCCGATGCGCAACTGTCGGCGCAGGCAGCGCTCGCGACGGACTACTTTCAATTGCGCGCCCAGGACCAATTGCAGCAGCTCTTGGACGATACGGTCGTGGCCGAAACCCAATCCCTCAAGATCACCCAGAGCCGTTACAAGTTCGGCGTTGCCGCCAGAGCCGACGTGGTCACGGCCGAGACTCAATTGCTGTCGAGCCAGGCGAGCCAAGTCAACGCCAGGGTGCTGCGCGGCACCTTGGAACACGCCATCGCGGTCTTATTGGGGCAGCAACCTTCGACCTTCACGCTGCCGCGCTCTGCGATACGCACCGACGTACCGACGGTGCCCCCGGGCGTGCCTTCGACATTGCTCGAGCGAAGGCCCGACGTAGCGTCGGCGGAGCGCAAGATGGCGGCGGCGAATGCACAAATCGGCGTGGCCACCGCCGCCTACTTTCCGAGCCTGACCTTGAACGCGACCGGCACGACGACCGCCGACTCGCTGAACCGGCTGTTCAAGTCTGCGACCAACGTCTGGTCCTTGGGACCGCAATTGGCGGAGAGCATCATCGACGGCGGCTCGAGGCAGGCGCAGGTGGCGCAGGCGAAAGCCGCTTACCAGAGCAGCGTCGCGAACTACCGTGAGACGGTACTCACCAGCTTCCAGCAGGTCGAGGACCAGATCGTGACGCTCAAGGTGCTCGAGGAACAGGCCGTCATCGAACAGAAGACCGTGAAGGCCTCGCGCGAAGCCGAAACGCTCACGTTGAATCAATACAAAGCAGGCACCGTGCCCTACAGCAGCGTGATCACCGCGCAGACTGCGCGCTTGAGCGCCGAGGAGACGGAGCTGCAAGTGTTGTCGAGCCGCCTGCAGGCGAGCGTGTCGCTGATCGAGGCGTTGGGCGGCGGCTGGGATGAATCGCAAGCGGTGGTCAAATAACCGGAGGGCGCGCAGCGGCGAGGTCGCGCCGCTTCTGGCCTATCTATGGGAACTGCAGCGACGCCATCACCTCGCTGTCCTATTTGTGCATTACGCCAAGAAGAGCGGTGGGCGCCTGCGCGCGCTGCGCGGATCGTCCGAGTCCATGCCTGGGGCGACTCGAACCTCTATTGTGCCGCGCGGGACCAAAGCTCACGCTCACCGTCGAGCATCGGGCCGCGCCATCGACGCCCGCCATCGAACTCGAACTCGTCTCGCACAACGAGTCGCTCGCGCTGCAAGTGCTGACATCCTCGCCGCTTGTAAATCCAACCGCCACTCGATCGATGCGCGAATTACGGCTGCGTTGACCAACGCACCCCAACCATTATCAATCTCAACTGCGGCCGCTGTGTCGCGTTCGCAAGGCCACCCGCTGCGAGCGGCTCACCGCCATGACCGCCGCCGGCCACCTTCACTGCGATGCCGATGGATACAGCATCGCCGTCAAACCGTAATCCCTTCTCTATCCCAGTTCCCGTTCTCACTCGCTCTACAGCACGCGGGAACCGGTACCGGGAACTCCATCAAATATCCTGCTCATGCTCGAATCACAGACACCTGGGGCACGGTGGGATCTGTAAGTGGGGAGAGCCGGCATGCTCCCAGCTCTCCTCTACTCGGAAATCATGCATCTAAATTTTGTTTCACAGGAGTAGATTTGACCGTAGGTCGCGTGGTGATGCACATTTTCATGGGTGTCCCACCGCGAGTTTTCAAGGTTGGAGCGAAGACGATGAATGCACTAGCCATTGGTATCTTGGGCTTTTTGCTCACGACGCTTGGTGTAGCCTGTCCTCATGAGTGGGTCTATGTGCCAGCACTGCTGCTGACAATTTTTGCGGGCGGATTTTCTGGTGGTGTGATCTTTTCTATGCAATCGGAGGGTGTCTACGAACTCAGAATTCTTTCCGTTCGGCTGCCTTCGAGTGATACGGGCGTTGTTTTGGGAGGAGTTTGGACGTATGGCCTAATCAGCATCGCTGCGGGTGTGGTCGGTCTGCTGGTCGTGGCACGAATAGTTGGGATAAACGCCCAAGAGCTAGCGGAT
>Ga0116231_10011881_pt1 | contig 13128 bp, 15 predicted proteins | sample S1TSphgellanicum_2_FD_89695 | JGI IMG/M metagenome (GOLD analysis project Ga0116231, IMG submission 89695) | Host-associated microbial communities from peat moss isolated from Minnesota, USA - S1T2_Fd - Sphagnum magellanicum MG | ecosystem: Host-associated > Plants > Peat moss > Unclassified... | reverse complement strand
TTTTTTGTTTTGTTTGTGGGGGTTTGTGTTGGGGTGTTTTTTTTTTTTTTTTTTTTTTTTTTTTTTTTTTTGTGGTTTTTTTTTTTTGTTTTGGTTTTTTTTTTTTTTTTTTTTTTTTTTTTTGGTGTGTGCTTGTCGAATTTTGTTCTGTTTTGAGATGTGAGAGCTTTAGCTTTGAGGGTGGGAGAATTGGCAGCAGGGAAGTGGATTTTGGATAATCTTTGTGGCAGGGTTTGATAGTTGGGAGAATTCTTCATTTGCAATGATGGGGTTAAATCACTCACTTCTAGGTCTTTTCGTTTTTGGGATGTGTTTTTCAAGGCATAGTTTCCACCTTGAGGAGATCTGCGGGGAAGGAATTAGGCTTTGTAGCCAAGGATGTGAAGAACTATGTGTGCGACACATGCATGCAGCTTTCACAGAAAGCACAGTTGGTACTAGCAAACCCTGACACAGTGCAGGAGGTGATCAGCTTGGTGGAGGACCATATGTGCAGGCCCCTTCAACCAGGCCTGCAGACCAAGGTCATAACACATGTCTCATTTTCACTATCCCTGTCTTGAAAGGGAGAAGAGGATGTAGATTATTCTGTATGTGTTTTTTTGCAGTGTCATCTTTGCAGAGAGGTTTAGGGCCTCATGAGTTTTGTCTTTTTTGGCTCTGGTGTTTTTGCAGTGTGAGAATATGGCTGAGGCATATGTGCCTGCAATGCTTTTGGAGCTAGAGGCAGAATTGGGACCTGACAAACTTTGCTTTGAAACAGGCCTTTGCACTTCCACTGCTGTGGAAGCTGCCATGGGCAATAAGAAGGCTTGTACAGTATGCCAGGATTTTGCCACAGATGCACTGACCTACTTGGAAAAGAATAAAACCCGGGAAGAGATTATCATAGCTCTTCATCTTGCATGCTCTCGCCTTCAAGACCTCAGCAAGCAGGTGTGTTGCTACTCTGGTTCTGTTGTGTTTCCTTTTTCTTCTTTTCAAGATAGCTTACAGATGTAGAACTAGATCATGCATGTAAACTCTTGATGACTGTGGATTTGAAATTGGAAGCAGTGTGATCTCCTTGTGGATCTGTACACCCCACGCATGATGCAACAGCTGGACGACATCACACCCCAGGAGTTCTGTGAAATGACCAAGCTCTGCAAACCACCCAAGCTGACATGGAAACGCAATGACTGTGCAACCTGCCAGTTTGTTATCCTAGAAATCAAGCTCAAGCTTCAGGACCCCAAAGTACAGGTTTGTGTTCTTGACATTTCCATAAGTCAAAGACAACATGCTTGCAGCTTTCATCCATGTTCTTGGCAATTGATCACTCTGTGTCTGTCTCACATTTAGTTGTAAAACAGTTCCTTCTTGTATTGTGCAATGTTGTGTGGATTGTTGCAGGCAAAGCTGCTTGAGGTCCTTCTCAAAGGGTGCAACAGAGTCACTAACCATGTTGAAGAGGTTAGTTCAGCAATTCCCTCTCTCTTGCCCTCAATATGTGACACTTGTAAGTTCTGGAGTATTGGGAAAATGTTTGCTCCTGTATCACCTTTTTCAATTCTAAGTTAGCAGTTCTGGACTGGATCCACCCAGTCCACTGGCATGAAAAAGAAGGCCTGGCCTCTTATGACCTGAATTTTGGATATCCTGCTCCAAGTTCTCCCATGAGTCCTCCATTGAATTCATGGGAACTTGAATGTTTGGTCTTCAGTGGTGTTAAAGAGATCTTTAGAGCATCACTTGCAAGGAATTTCCAAAACATCTCAATCTGATGTTGAAACTTGAAAGGATTTCAATTTGGAGGCATTAAGAGGCTTGTTGGAAGATTTGGTTGATGCTAGTGGTTCTGCTTTGTCTGTATTACTGACCCTCCTAAAGAAAAATCAAAATGAAACATCATCAGTTAAGAAGGGCATTCAAAATTCTGACACAGATTTTCATCAATCCCTACCGAATCCCATCAATGGTTGTTGCTTGTGTTGACATGAGGAAGGTAGTACTAGCATTTGCAACCTTGTGCAATTCATTGTCATAGCAACTGCTACCACAAGGAAGGCCTTCTTGGCAGCTTGTGTCCTTTATCTACATGGTGATAGGTTTAAACCAATTTGGATCTTGCTGACTTTGCAAGAACAGCAGCAGGTGATTCAACAACTGCTATGAAGAAGCTGTTGTGAGCCTTCCAATTTCACTTAGTCATGGTGACCGTAGGGGTGGTTTTGAGGCTTGGTTTGTGTTCTAATCTTGGCTGGAGCTTTTACTAGCAACCCCTTCGGAAATAGGCTTGTTATATGGGTACCAGGAATGGCATATACAAGAGATTTGATGATGTGATGTTGGTTAATTGAGGACTCTTTGTTTTCTGTGGTATGCAGTGCAAGGGAATAGTGGAACAGTATGGTCCCTTTATCCTGGAAAACCTGGATCAAATGCTGGACTCAAAGGCAGTGTGCTGCAAGATTGGCGTGTGCCCGGCAATGCCTTGCCCTCATGTTATTGCATGGGACAAGTTGAGTGAGCAACCAAAGCCTGTCATTGAGTTGCCCCAGGCAGATTTAATGGCATAAAGCATTGATGAAAGTAGTGGCCTGGTAGAAAATAAGATGCAGAGTGTGCTCTTGTAGCATAATTACAGGGTAGGTAGACTTTTTTTGCTTGTTAAAATATGTTTGTAGGGACTTCCTTCAACTGCTTGTTTGTAGATATTTGGTGTTGGGGTAATCAGACGGGCAATAGAGTGTCTGTACATCATCATCAATTATTCATCCCTAATACATCCAGAAGGACAAGCTGCTGTAGATGTCATATTTGACATTGTGGGACCAATATCCTCCTTTACTGTTCAATCATGTTTAAATGTGCAGTACTTGTGTACATGGCCATGATGAATTCATATTTAGCAGCAGTTCTTGTACTGTGATTTCTGTAAAGTTTTATTGCCCAAGCTCCTTCAATCACACCATGTTTAGTAATGATCCCAAACTGTGATGGGCAGATTGCTGCTGTCAGAGTGGTTTAGGTTTTTGGGCTTTTGTGACATTCTTCATGTTGTACTGACATTTGTAAGAAATGTACAACAACACAGCAATATACTTTTGATGTCAGGGTTGAATTATATCATCTTAGTTAAAGCTGGCCTCTTGGTTATGGCATATTTTTCAATGGCATCAGCAGCTCGACCATCCACAGGCTCAAGGCATCTAACATGTCCTCTGGGTGTGTGGTGGCCAATCAATCCTTACCCAAATTTCTTCCTCAGATGTTATGGCCATGGTGTAGGCTTGGGAATCTTTTGTGCTTTGTTTTGGCACTGATCTCGGAACCATGTAAACAAATCCCTGATAGTTAATCAACTCCACCGTTTTCAAGTGCACATGCTTTGTATTAGTCCAGAAAACACATACATTAGTGCACTGAGGAGTTGCAACCACCATCATAAATTTGTTTTAGGGTGCAAAGTGAGGTTAATTTCTAGAAAAGAGTAAGGTTTTTAGAATTGTTGTTAGGCTTCTTCTAGAAAAAGAGTACTTGAGAATTGTTGACCCATCGCAGTCTTGGTACTGTTGTGTTTGTGAAGAATAGTTGACCCATCACATTTCAAAGCACTGGGATTGTGACTTCCCCCCCAGTCATGACGTCTGGGTCACAGCAAGGGCATGAGGAAGAAGAAAAAGGTTCATGGTAAGCAGCTTTATCTGGTAGGTGGAGTAGTAGTAATATTTGAGGGCGGTGCCATTCTAATAATTGCTGTAAAAACTCAGAACTGTTCACATTTTTCTGGTCTAATCCTGGATAATTTCCAATTGACAAGAAGCTTGAGATATCATGGTCCCCACTCTGATCAAGGCTGTAACCATTTGTTAATTTGCAATAAAACGTATTCTCTAATCTAGTTCTACCAACAATTTCTGATGCATCTGGAGTTTGCTGCATCATGAATAAATTTGCTAAAATGCTTACTTACCTTGGAACAGAATTGAGATGAAGAAATATTCACAAGAAATTCTGATTAGTTGAAGATGAAGCACTCACGGAGACTACAATTGTGCAGCTGGTAATGAAGAAGGATTACTGCCGTTATGATTCAATCCAAGGAAATTTGATTTCAGGAGGATTGAGATGAAGGATTGAGTTCAAAAATTAGTTAAGGGTTCAGATGATGATTTCTTGATAAAAAATTGATCAGTGACAGATCTCTTTAGTGGAGTGAAAATCAGAACTCTCAAGAGATCATACAAACAATGAAGAATATTATGATGGGATTATAGAGTTTAGAGGTCAAGATTCCAGAACTCTGATCATTTTCTGGTCGATGAACCTGATCCCACACAAACTGTGTTTTGTGGTAGGCCGGCACAATCATCATCATCAGCAGGATCATCACATTGGAGCTTGAATCTGATCATGGGCCATGGCTGGGCATAATTTGGATTCTAGTGGCCGCTACTCCTGTTTTTCTGGTCAGTAATTAATCACAGCAAGAACTCGTGGTTTTTGCACTCAACATGATGGGCGCAGCTGTGGATAAAGAAACCCAATTATCTGCACAGAGGTTTTGCACAAAAAAGAAGCTTTTCTAATCGCCATGATGATTTCGCTCTTGATCATGATCCATGTGCCATGAAGTTGTAGCCATTGAGCAAATCGTGTCTTGAAGGAGCTAATTTAATGGCGATCGAGCTTTGACGCTGATCGAGCTCTCGCGCTTGACAGCCGGTCCCACTTAAGATAGATTAGGACTAGGTCACTAGAGACGCTTATCTGCCTGGTAATGTACGCTAGCTGCTGCTGTTAACACTGCTGCTAGAAATCCACCAATGGAAGTTACAAAGCTGATTACATTATGCTCGGAGATCAATGGAGTGACAGAGAATCAAGCTTTTGCAAATCAAGATGATTTCTTCTTCTTCTTCTTCTTCTTCTTCTTCTGATCGGTGAGCATTTTGGAACCTTGATTGTAGAGCATTAAGCATGATCTTCTCCAAGCTTCCACAAACATTGCTTGCGAGTCCGGCTAGGATATTTAGCGGTTTTACAACTTACGAGGGATCAGACTTATTGCAGAGCAATTTACTTTGCGAGCTTAGAATACATCAATTCCATGTGCTAATGATGATTGGAAAAACAATATTTGTCGTCATCACAGGTCATGACTCATGCGATGAGAACTTTGTAGGATTTGATTCTTTGCTAGACATGCTCCTAGTTAAGTTTGGATTCGGAGAGTCGCTAGCTGCTAAGGTGGAATGTAGAGCTTCAAGGGCCTGATTCCAGCTTCTTGTGCTCCAAATGCTGATCAGCTATGAAGCTCAGTGCTATAATCAGCTCGTGTGATCAAGAGTTGTCTGTAATTTGAGAGTGTTGGAAGATCATGACATGAACACAGCATTTCAATCCCAAGTCCTTGCATTGTTTTGACTCTGAATTAAGGGTTTGTGGTGGATCAAAGCTTGGTCATGTTGCAATCAGTTTCATGTACGTCGAGGTAGTACTTCATGCGCTCAGACGTTGTCGAAAGGCTTCCTGCGTGTATGAACGGTCTACTACGTCCTCCCTCTCTCTAGTAGCTAGTGCGGTCGTGCAGTCCTCTAGTGCGCAGGACTTCGTGCAGTCTCAGAGTACAGAAAAGACTTTTGTTGCCATAATGGATCAGAAGATGTCAGAAAACTCACAATGTACAAATCCATTGAACTCAAAACTCGGCACTGGCTTGATCAGTAGTCGTGGTGATCACAGCACTGGTGGCTTGCAGGTTTACGATCAGATTGCTGCTCACTCGAGCATGCTGCGGGCGCCTCTTCTAACTGCCTCTCGCGGCCGGCCGTTCGACAAGCTGCTGTGCTCAACTATGGCGGAAGCCGATCATATTCCTGCAACTACTCCCGCAGTAATTACGTCATATCTCAACATTCTCAAACGGGTACAAAGAACAAATTGTTCTGGCGAGAGCAGCTCCTAAGACCCTTCTTCTTCTTCTTCTTCTTCTTCTTCTTCTTCACACAGACAATATTGCAAGGATCTGCAGATCATTGAAGTTACACAGTCGACAACAGTAGTGTATATGTGACCTTCTTCTGCAGTGACTGACTAACTGACTTTCTTCCGAAAGACGTGGCTGATTGCAGGCTGGAGCTGAGTTCATGGCAGTGTTTCTGGTAGTCTTCATGGCGGGTGGGACGACGATTGTGAACACACAGATCAATGGAGATCTCACTTTGATGGGTCTGGCCATTGCTGGAGGTATACCTGTGATGCTTATGATTTATGCAATCGGTGGCATCTCTGGTGCACATATGAATCCTGCTATCAGTCTTGCGTTTGCATCAAAAGGCGTCTTTCCATTTGCAATGGTACGTACTGCGCACACTACTTGTCTTGAACCTGATTTCTCCATCTTCTATTTGATCAGATTCCTTCCATTTGCAACAACAAGATCATCAGCTGCGTGTTGTGCACAATAGTGAGAATGAGATGGTCCCTGGAGATGCTTGGAAGGGAAGCTGGAAGCAGTAGTATACACTTTTGTGATCCATACTGTGCCTGAACCATGGATGCATCAGCTCTCAAACCTCAGGTTGTTGCAAATGTCACACAGAAATTTTATCAGAACTTTTGTTTGTACAGGTGCCTGTCTACGCATTCGCGCAAGTGCTTGGATCCATAACTGCAGCTGCACTTCTGAGAGGTTTGTTCAATGATCCTCAGGCATTGATGACATTTCCATACATGGGCTCTGGCAAAGCTTTTATTGTCGAGGCAATTTCTGGATTCAATCTGGCATATGTGGCAACTGCTGTGACCACAGGTTTTTACACTGTAAGAATCGGATCTCTTTTTCTCTCTTTTGCAATATTGCTTGCAGAATGTTTCTTGTTTTCTCCTTGATATGTACTATCGCAGTTCTTATTCATCTGCTATAAGCAAAATAAGTATCTGCAGCTCCTGGTGAAAATTGTTGAAAGTATTGTTGTCTACAACTCGGATCAAAGAGTTCTTGCATCCATGGCATCTACAGGACTTGTAAAATGCTCTTGTGATTTAGTCCCATGTAATTCACCTGTATTCTCCATGTGCAACTCCAAGAGAAATTTCTTTCCTCCCCCATTTTCTTGACTTAGAAACTCAAGGGGCTCCATCCACCTTTCCTCCCTTAGAAAAAAAAAAGATGGAAAAAACAAAAGAAGAAGAAGAAGAAGATGATCATGGTAAGGTTTCAGCACCAGCTGGGGATACATGTCTATGTTTCTGGTTGTGAAACAGAGTGGAGAGCTGGCTGGTATTGCTGTAGCTGCAACTGTCATAATCAACATACTCTTTGCTGGGTATGAACTATGAACCCCAATGCTTATCACATCCATAGATTTTTTTGGCAGAAAATCAAAGAGGTTTTGTTGGATTGAGTACTGGAAGCTAGTTTCATAGACAACAAATGTGTTTTGTGAAAGTAAACTTGGGTTAATTAAGCTAAACTGGAAAACAAACTGCTTTACATACAGTTCAAGCCTGATACACCCAAGTCTGTTTGAGCTATATCATCATAATTTCCAGATTTTGCAGCTTTGTTCAAAGTATGGATATGAGGGAACTTGTTTACATTGTCCTCTCCTTCTATATTTACATCTAAAACCTTCAGGTTATTATCTTGAGTGTCCTTCTATTGATCATCAAGCCCTAAGATTATGGTCTCATATTCTCCTTCAACTATATATCAAATATATCAAACCCTTTGGATTTCTGTTTTTTTTTCTTTTTTTTGCTCATTGCGTCCATTCTATTGATCATGAAACCTTTGTGGGTACTGTGTTGTGGCAATTTCATGTTTGTGCACAGGCCTGTATCTGGAGCTTCCATGAACCCAGCAAGAAGCTTGGGTGCTGCTATAGTTGCCAATTCGTATCACGGGATTTGGATCTACATGCTTGCACCAACCATAGGTGCTTTGGCTGGAGCTTGGATTCACAAATTGGTTCAGATCCAGTGATTACATATACCATTCATATCATACCAGTACTGCTAACTAGTAGTCGACATGTAATATTTAGACCCAACAATGTTCATGCATGTGTACAAATCAGACAATGCAGGATGTTTAAACTCTCTCTTCCTTGCATCATCCACCACATGCATATGCTACGCCAGAAACTTTCCATTACAATTTGATTTTCTTGGAGGCAAGCACTTTGAAGATTCAGCTAGTTCCAATGTCAGAGAATCATCCTTCAATTGCAACACCTTGTAATCAAGAGGGATTTTCACAGGCGTGACAAAAATTCAATCAAATAAACAGCATGAGAGAAGTAATGATTTGCTGTTGGGATGCTTTCAATTGTCAAACGCGCAATCTTTGATTCAACCACAATGGGTACATATGTAGTCCTTTTGGATTGGGATTGTCTTGCCAGCTTTGGGTAGGTTTGAAAATGCTTAAAATCCTTCCAAGTATACATGATGATCCATATGATCAAACTTTCACAACTCATTCAGTAGTTGAACTATTCTTATTGAAAATTATTGAGATAAAAGAAGAGGACAAACCGCATACTGACTTTCCCTTTAGGGAAGAGACTTGTGCCAAATTTTTTTTCCATCCCTTTTTTCTCATGTCTGCACACACGCCTTTTTAGAACAAAAACACGGAAAACATACATTCCTCTAGGCTCGTCATAATCCCTGTCTTATCATTTTAGATCAAAGATTGGAAATAATACCAAGATGAATATTTCGTCACGCAAACTTCAGGGAAAATTTTTGAAACTTTTTTCATCACATTAAGACTCTGATTTTAGTTTGGTAGCAATTTTTTAACTATTTAGATAGGTTCTAAAAACATGTCACCATTTAATGTTAAATCCGTCTTTGGATGCTAGCCAACAACACAACATCAAAGAAAAATTGAAAAAAAACATCACTGCAACAAATTCTTCCCTTCACTGAAACCCAAAAAGAAAATCTCATTTAGTTCTGTTTTTTTTTTTTTTTTTGGGTCCCCTAAAGTAATTCTACAAAATACAAACATGATTGTGAAATTGTTCCATACAACACAGGTAGTATTTTTTTTCCCCATGGGTGGTTGTTGTATGGTTGTGGCACAAATTTTCATTTTAGTTGGGCAAGCTTTCCCAATAGTCTTAGAAGTGTAAAGGTTCAAATTTAGCACTTGCAATCTGTTTATTAAGAAACATTGTTTGTTTGTCCCCTTTTGTCACAAGGGGACCTCCCAAAACACAGCACCACTATGCTCTTGGTACTGTTGGAAAGCCATTGATGAGTAAGGGGTTCATTGAGGTGGTTTGGTAATGTTCAGACCCATGATGGTGATTATAGAATTATTGAATATTGAATAATTTTGTCAAATAAAATTAAACAAAATTAAACATTTTAGATAAATTACGGCAAGCTCTTGGTATTGGTTGCAAGCTTTTGATGAGTGAGATTTCTTAGAGCTGATTTTTATAATTTTTAGACCTATTAAGGGGGGGGGAGTTATTAAATTTTGAATAATTTTCATGACTCGAAATCAATTTAAGATTTTAATATTTTTTTTTTTCATCATCAAGGTCATGTTCATCAAGGGTTCTATTAGATGTGAACATCAGGACGCAAACAATTTCAAATATTTTCAAGTTTTTGATGTATCTCCACGAATCAAAATACTCACCACAAATTTGGACTTCACAAATTTCAAATTAGATTAAAGAAGGTATGGTCAAAGTTACAATGACCATTGTTGAGGCCCTCCTAATGAAGCATATAATTTGTACTATTGTACACATAGTAAATCAATTAATGTATGGATGCTTTGAAAACAATGCAACACAAATGATAACTTTTCAACAAGGTGGAAAGAAATTTAGCTAGATGCAAAGTTTGCCAACCATGTGTAACTTTTATTGGGCTTACCGTTTCAACCCAATAGTGCTTTTCTATAATTCAAGGTGAAACCTACAATGTAGATAATTGTAGGTCAAACCCATGTGTACTCAAAGAAATTTCATCTGAATTCTTAAAATGAGAATCAAAGCTCCTCCAAATCAGGAGTTTTTTTTGGATATTAACTACACAAAATGAATTTTAAAGGTCCTCCAAATCACCAACTTTTCACAATTTCTCCTAATTACCACAGTCAATACATTATATTATTTTGATGAAATGCAAGTTATAGTGGGACAATTCTCACAAACAATATGTGAAATTGCCATGAAAAACATTGGTATTTGAAGAGAAGAAACTCTATAATCCCAAGATGCAAAGCTTGCCAACCAAGTGTGCAAATATTGCACATGTTGTTTCAACCCAGCAGTGTTATTTTGCAATTTAAATGTAACACCCATAATAAAGATAATTTTAAATCAAAAACCTGCAATCTACTTAAACACCTTAAATTATCATCTACTTGATCTCAAAGATCATGTATAGGAAGAAAAATGATTGACTTATCAAACTGTTCTAAACCTCCTCCAAATTAATGACCTCTCACAATTTTTCCTACAAGAAGATTATCCACACAACCAAACACATGTAACTTCTTCAAGCAAGTGTGGACCTCCAAAGAGAGGTAAACTTTCAAGAGATTTGCAACGAGTGAGATTTAGTGTTTGCAATTCAGGCATAGCACCTCTCTCCACTTCAAGAAATTCCACAAGTCTAGAACAACCATGTAATTCCAACTCTAGAAGACCAAGAAAAGCACCACAACGAGTGAAGGACCTTGGAGGTCATTTCAAACTAACACTCTCACTTAAAGAAAGACTTCTAAGTCATCAAGACATATTTGGCATCCAAGTTGGCAAGGTTGTGAAATCATTGAAATTCCATAAATTCAAATCCTCAAGCTTTGTCAATCCAAATATATTGTCAAGCAATGCCACATGTTCATAACAACTTCCAAGTCAAAACACGTAACTAGGAGCCAAAAAGGGCATCAAATGTTAGACATAATTAGTCAAAATCAAACATTTATTTTTTTATTACCATTTAAAATCATAGTAATCATGGCAAGTTAGTCATTTTTCCCTCATATGAATGTTTAGGGACCTAGAGTACAAATTCATTTGATCCAATTTTAAGTTTTTGTTTCATTTAAGACATTTGAAAATGTAGTAGATGGAGTTAATTTTGCAAAGGACTATCAAAAGGATTCATATAATCAAAGAGTTTTCATTGAAAAAAATATAGATGATAAGAACATATTGACCACACTCAAAAAGCATTCATACTTTTAAAAATGTGAAATTCTGAAACTTTAAAAATTTAAAGAATGTTTCAAAAGTGCTTCAAAATTTCAGAGCTCAAAGATTCTTTTACCAGATATAAATGGGTTATAATATACATGATGTATGAAGAAAAGTTATAGATTAAGATATAATAAAACTAAAGAATGTGAAATTTTAATTTTTGGTGATGACTTAAAATTTTGATCATTTTTCAAAATGAAACATTGAATTTGTAAAGAATCTACACATTTTTTTTAATTCATATTTATTCAATAATGACTAACAAAAAGAAATGTGATGCATTGGGGAAAATTTAAATATTTATTAGAATAAGTTACCAAAAAATTCATTCAAAAATTCATTTGCATGTAAAAGTTTTTTGGGGGGAAAAGGACGTGCAGTCCTTTTCCAAAGTAATCCCTTTGGCTCCTAGTTGCAAGTTTTGACCCTTCCATCAATACTAAGTTTTATGAGAGCAATCAACCCAAATAGGTTTTCCAAAGTAACTCCTACTCTTGTAGGTTCATAAATCTAAGTTTTTTCCACAACCAAGTGCAATGGTGCCAATTCTATGTAAATATGTTCAACCCATCTAAAGTTTTCACCATTCACAACCCAACATGTTCAAAATTCAAGTGATTTTAGGCCAACCCTACAAAAGGGAAATACTTCAATTCGAAACATTCTTTTAGATTGAAAATCTTCAACCCTTGTAAAAATTTTACTTTGACAATTCCTCTAAAAAAATCATTATGTGACAACCCTAAACAACCCAAATACTTGAGGTTAATTTTTTCATTAGGTATATATTGAAACTTTCCTCTTCTTAGATCTATAAAAACCTTCGCATTTTGAATCCCCATCAAAAAACCTTTTGGCAAATCACATATCCAATTTCCACCTAACATTATTATTATTAATTCAAGTGCACAAAATTTTATAGGGATTTTTTCCAACATGTGCTCCAATGATAATCTTTAAGCTTTAAAAGGTTCATCACTATCTATTGTGCACTCTAAGGGATTGCTCCCAACTTTTGAATACCTCAATGAAGAAAGAGTTGTTTCACAAATGTGGCACTATCATTCTCCATTATGTAAAATGCCAAATCCCTCATCACATATTGTACCTTAGGCCATGATAAATCTATGTCATTCAACTCAATCATTGATCACATTCACAACTTCTTTAACAAGCCAAATGCATCTACTTTAAGATCATTTCTACATTGTTTAGAAACCAAACCATCTCCAACACAATACCAAAACACTTGTTCATGATGGGTAACAACAATTTCTTGAAACCATGTTGCTATTTCACAACCTATTTGGATGTGGACCTTGAAATCCAAACACTTTAGCTCTTAGCTTTGATGATATAATGACCTCTTGGTGCTTTATATAATTGTTTTATTGTCATTGGCAACTATTGCATTTCCATTTGTGTTGTTTGCAATATTGCTTGGATCCACACAAAATCCTAGAATTTGTGTTGTAGGTCAACAAGTTGTTCATTGATCAAACAACATCATCACTCTAAAGTTGTTTTTCCATCAAGCCATTTATTCATCCATTTATTTTGGGTGCATCATTTGGTGCCAAAATGAAAACAGTCACATAGTGAATTTTTTTTGTTTTGATGAAATGCAAGTTGTTCCAATGGGACAACTATGACAAACAATATGTGAAAGCACCATGCAAAAGTTGGTATTAAATGAAAAGAAATTTCACAAAAGCAAAGATCCAAAGCTTGCTAACCAAGTGTACATAATGGATACTAGTGTGAACCCGGTGCATAATGCACCTGTGCCCCCCCCCCCCCCCCCCCCCCCCCCCCCCCCCCCCCCCCCCCCTCCCTCCCTCCTTAACTGCAGATAGCAGCGCTGCAGGTTGGGCCCGAGTATGCCTCCCACTTTGCGCCG
>Ga0116231_10011880_pt1 | contig 13129 bp, 3 predicted proteins | sample S1TSphgellanicum_2_FD_89695 | JGI IMG/M metagenome (GOLD analysis project Ga0116231, IMG submission 89695) | Host-associated microbial communities from peat moss isolated from Minnesota, USA - S1T2_Fd - Sphagnum magellanicum MG | ecosystem: Host-associated > Plants > Peat moss > Unclassified... | reverse complement strand
TTTCTACCTTGGTCAATTTTCTTTGTCAAATTTTTTTTGTCACATTACAAAGGATGCAAGTGTCCTCCATCTTAAATTGTGCGATAACCATAGGCTTAGATATTTCCCGACTTCCACCCCTTCAAGACATACCTCCCATCATTACAACTGATCTATTGCAAGTCGTCGATTTTTTACATATGAATATGATTGACCTACCAAAGGTGGTTAGTTATGGACATGGAGAGATTTTCACACCTACTTTGAGCCTACTTGACATCATGTCATTTCTCCCTTTTTAAAAAATTTACTCCTTTATACATTTTCCTAATCTACGATGTGTTTTTAATAAAATTTTACATGATGTAAATAAAATTATGTTCTATGAAAAACCTTGTTAGAAATTTTGTTTTTAAATGGTAGGTTGGTAGTTTAAGTAGTTAGGTGGTTCAGGTAGGAGAGTAAGTAAATAGGGAACAATTTTTTTATTTTTCAAATTTTTTTATGGAGCCAAAATGGCAAGCATACTAGGCAAATTTAGATAATTTTGCCAAGTTGGCAACATTATTTTAAGAAACTCTTTAAACTATAACTAATAGTCATAAAGGTGATGACACTCGCCTCAAAAAAAGAAATTCCATCACTTTTAGGTGATTTTAAATGAAAAACTGTTTTCCCCCTTTTGAATTAATAGCCAAGGGTTTTTTAAAAATAGAAATCTCACATTAATTCATTAGGAAAAAAAATTGACAAGAAAGTTGATGAGGCATGTAGGTAGGTAGGTAGCCTAGGTAAGCAAACATAATAGGTAGGTTGGGGGCTTACATTGGAAAGTAGGTAGTGTAAATAAATTGGTATGTTGAGGGCTTTTCAAAAAAAAAGGTAACCTATGTAAGTAAGTAGATAGGTTGGGGGCCTAGTAGGCAAGTAAGTTGGTAGGTATGTTAGAAGCCTAGGCAGGAAGGTAGGTAGCCTAAGTACATGTGTAGGTGTAAGTAGCTTAGGGGTGTAAATAAGAAGCTAGATACCCAAGGCAGGCAAATAGGTTGGTAAGTAGGTAGGTGAGTACACTAGGTAGATGGGTACATAGCCTAGCTAAGTCCTTAACTTTAGGTAGGTAGACCCCTTAGGTAGGCAAGGTGTGTAGTGAATGTAAGCGCAGATGAAATCTAACCCTCCTATCATCTCTTCTATGGAGTTTGGGTGCCAGTTTGTGGGACTTTAAGAATGCCTGCAAAGTTGGGTAGAAATGCAAAAACAAGGATGAGAGCTCAGAGAAGGCACAGCAGACAAGACTAAGGTGTCACTTTATGGATATCTTAGTATGATTGCCGGCTTGATATTCCTACAAAACTACAAAAAGTCAAGCGAGTGTACTCTCTAGACATCACTTGGTATTCAATCACGGGAACGAAACAGTAAAAAAGTGAATGAATGATTGATTGACTTGAGTCAATATGATTTCAACTCTCAACATAACTTGGCGAGCCAAGAGGAGCATTTACTGAAGTGAAGCAACACGAGCGAAGTACAAATGCCAACAAAATGTTTTGAGCGATTAGACATTAGACGCCCTATTAACTGAATTTGAATTCAAATTTCAATCCATTTGGGTGGTAGTTTGTAGCCTTCAGGGGACTGAAACTGGAGACAATGGCAAAAAGGTATCCCCAAAAATGAGATTTAAAAAAAAAAAAACATTATACATTGTACCCACCACCAATTGGCTTGATAGATACCAGAGTTCTGCGAGGATTTAGAATCAGCTATAGGTACCCTCCGGTTATCATCTCGGGTATATACTCACTTGACCCCAACAGGGGTGAATTGTTTTTAAAAAAACTGGTTTTGGCATAGAAGCTTGATTCTCAAACAAAAAAAAACACCTTCAAATTTTCAAAAACCCACCTTTTTAACTGCCAGTTTCTTTGGGCTAGTTCTTTCATGAAAACTCTCAGTTCTTTGATGTTTCTGAAATAGCTAATGATCGACAGCTCTCTAATTCTGATTTTTCCTTGAGAAACTAGAACCGGTGATTCTTTGATTCTGAAAGATTTAAAACAACCAAAACCACTGGTTGTTTTAAAAATCAAATAACCGCACAACATTGATAGATACCTGAGGATGGGTGAAAATAAAGGGTGGGCAACAAACACATTTTGAACAAAATAGGAAATTAGAATTGCAATTCTACATAGGGATTGAAAAGTACCATTCTCTCATTGTACTTATTCAAAGTAGTTAGAGCAGATCCACGTACGTACATTATGTATGTGGGGTCTACGAATGTCCACCATATCCAAAATGGTGTGCAAGTTATTTCCCTTTCTCATTAATAGACGAGAAATCTTGGAGTGTCAAGTGAGGATAAATTAAATATCACCACATGAAAACCAATCATTATGACTTACCAATTATATTAACTTTGTTGGCCCTTTAAGATAGCACTACATTGTGTGCATATTTACAAGTAGAAACTCAATTTCTCATTACTTAAGCATTTTGGGTGTATTTTTGCAATGTGGTGAGTAAGATATTTGAAAACATTTGGAATTTTTCTTTAGTTTTTTTTAAAAGTGCTAAAATTCTGGAAAATTTCCCCAAACTTTCAAAACCACAAAATTGAAAAACAAAAACCTGTTTTTATGTGCTTTATACATGAACTTGACAGGCCACAGTGAACCAGCACCCACCAGTGCACCGCGAAGGATGGATGGTAACTAGGATGGATGGTAACTAAGTTGTCAGGAAACAGTTTTCTGTTGGGTTTCAGTTCACTAGTTGACCATAGTGGCTAGCTCAGTTGCTTTTTTTTAACTACCTATTTACTAACAACCCACAAGCAGGTTGTTAGTTAGTAGGTAGGTAGTAAAAAAACAGGCCTTACCTTTGTATAAACCATCTACTTACCTAATAATTACCTATTTTCCTACCTATCTACCTACATATGAGACCTATTTCTTACAAAATTGGTTACCAAGGTGAAACCAAATACTAGCTAAGTTGAGGTTCATCCAGAACTGAGTTATAATGGGCATCCATCCAGTGGATGGTGCACTGGTGGGTGCTGGTTCAATGTGGCTGAACTTGACATACATTAATGATAGCAGGGCTTAGTTTTGTATTGTTCATGGCGACTGACAACACCTCTTCTTTGGAACTAAATTGAAAGGATGAGGAGGTTGAGAGTTGTCAGCTCACAACAGATATGGAAGTACCCATTTCAATCAGTATGATGCCCAATGTCTGAATTAATCTTAAAGGGTATGATTTCCGGATAGGAGAAAAAGCTAGTCATCATGTTCTTATAATATTCTCAATCACTTAGTTGACTTCAAGTGAAAAAAAGTGTTTGTAAATTTCTTTACCAAAGTGCAAAACTGACCACAAAATATTAGGACACTAAATGGTAGGTATAATGCAAGCAGCCAGATTGAACTATCAGCCACCAGAGCATAGTTCTTCTGGGGCAAGTGTGTAATGTGCTGATTTTGGTCCTGAGCAAGTTGAGGCAAATTTGTCAAAGAATTCCAAATTCCGCCCTCTCTGGCATGAAAGGCAGGTGCAAAATTGGCCACCTGCATAGTCAGCAAGGCAGCCCAATTTGGCCATATTAAGGAGGCTTCAAAGGCGAACATAGTTTTGGTGATCACTCATTAAGGAGCTGGTCACAATAGCCATACCATGGCAACTGCTGTCTCTCCCAATAGCCAGGGGGCTACCCTTCTGCAACACCCATGGGACTTTTTTTTTTCCTTTTTTTTTGGTTGTTGTTTTTCACCCCTAGGACACATCCATGGCAGTGAAACACACTTTCAATTCACAGCCCTTCATTTCAAGGCCATGGGGTTTATAAAATTTATAAATCAAAGAAAATCCCATGAGTGTTGTGGAAGGATGATGACCTGGCTATTGGTGGAGGGACAGCAGCTACCATGTCTATTGCCAGTGAGCGCACTAACTCCTAAACGGCGGAGTGGACCAAATTGGTCCACTTTTGCATTTCCATAATCTTTAGGGGTTAATGACTGATGAGCGCACTAACCCCTAAACAGCGGGGGACCAAATTGACTAATAACCATCAGTTATGCATAATAAGGGTAGGTTTTCAAATGATCAGTTGAAAACCACCAGTTATAAATCAATTATACGGTTTCTTTTAATTCTATAATTTTTCGGTTTTTGATTTATTGTTATAGCACTAAATTGTTTTTGATAACCTACCTTGATGATAATGAAGTCATCAAGTAGGTGACTAGATTTTTGAAATTTCAACACCAATGAGTTCTGAATTTAATCAACTATTTAAAAAATCAATAATCAGCAGGTGGGTTATTAGTAACTGGGTTATAATAGACAGCTTGATAATTGGGTCAAAGCTCACTTAACTTGCCAACAATGGTCTCGTATATCTCTAGAGAACATCCGTCTGGATGAAATCATCAGCACTGGGTGGATCCAGGGTAAGTATTTTTGCATGCAAGCAGCTGGCATCAATTGAGTTGAATAAGCTTGAGCACAATTGATGGATTATCACAAGGTTTGTCCTTGAGATTTGTCTCTGGTAGCTTGATTTGGAAACTTGAGAGCTTTTGTCAGGCAGTCCTTTGGACAGTGCTCTGGTGGTAAGTAAGGACCCTGGAAGGAGTCTGGAGTCTGGACTGTGCTCCTTCTTCATCAGAGATGCACCACAGCAGGCTTCAGACCCCACAACTGAAATGAAAATTGCCATTTTGTTTTGCTTACCGTGCACAGATCAAAATATTCCACTGACATTGCAAAAATATTCAACTGCACACAAGCCCTAAAATGCTTGCAGAAATCTCTCCATTCAATTCTCTTCATCTCAATAGTGGGAATCGGACCCACAACCCAGAATGGGACAACACTGGTTGTAACTGGTTGTAACCCTTAGATCTTTTGTTTTGTACTCATGTTAAGTATTCTCCAGAGCAAGGTATTGAAAAGTAGCCTATCAAGTATCAATTTGGCTCAGAATGAATTATAAATCCTACTGCCTTCGTACTAAATTTGTAGATAACCTGTGAAGATGTATTACCACTTTGAAGACAAATTGCAGGACCTTGGCATCTGGCCTTGGGGAGCATTAGTTTGGAACGCCATAGCCCTCGGCTGTTACCCTACACTAAAACACGTTTTCTGGAGTGGATGATTTGACAGAAATGCATGCAAATGACAAGTATATGAACTCCATTTTGCTGTCATGAACACAATGATGTAGTTAATTAAGTATAATCAACTGACTGAGATGACTTTCACATTATTTACTGTACTAAATTGAAAGGCTGGATCACTTTGAATCAGGCCTGCCCACTCTGATGAAATGTTATGAAAAGTTGTCTGAGATCACTTATTAGTGAAGAGAGATAGAGGTTTATAATTTATAATAATGTTCTGATCATCTGAATGTAAGAAAGTTCTCATGTGTATTATGAACAAGCCTGAAAATCTGATGGAAAGCGTGTAATAAATTATTGCTGCCGTTGACTCTAAAAACACAAATTACAAAACAGCAAGTCCATGAGATTTCAAAAATGTTTTCTATTAGCAGTTTTGGGAGGGGCCATTGATTTATCTTTGTAATTTTGTTTATAGTCCAGTTTCTAAGCATTGTGATCCAGATTCCAGACATCAAACCAGGCATTATAGGCAGTTTTCCGGAGATAATTTTCTCAGATTCTGCAGCATGCCCACGAGTTTTCACAGTAGTTCCCCTGCTTTTGCCATATTAGGGAGCAAGCAGTGCAAGGGTACTGGCGAGCTAGGAGCCAGAATCAGCTGAACCCTGCCTGTTCCATGACAGAACCATGAGGGAAAAAAAATTCTAGGGAGCCTGAGAGGAGACAGCAAAATCTGTCACCTACATATTACCAACATGCGCTGAATTCTGTCATATTAAATCACACTGAAAAACAGCCATTACTATCCCCCTGACTTTAACACTACATAATGGGCTAGGTACTGCTGATTCTGGCACCTATGGCGACCATGAGTTTACCCTAAAATCAGCACCCATTGTGACAATGACCTGGCCTTAACAGGCTCACTTAAGGGCTCGACAGGAACCAGAATCAGCAGTACCTGGCCTGTTACGTAGTACACAATCAGAATTGTCGGGTTTCTTTACCAACACCATTGGTTTCATGGATATGCGCATTGCATATTTCATTACATATTTCAACCCAATTATGTGTGCTTCATTAATGACAATTTGTGTAATATGTTAACAAGTCATTTGATATGGTGGGGAGCACACAATCAAGAGCACTAATCCTGTAAAAGTACTCTTGGACCAGCACCAACCAGCACACCATCCTGGAGGATGGATGGTGTATGGACAGGAAACAATTTTTCATTATATTCCTATCCCATAGCTAACTGGAGTGGTTAACTATGTGCAACCATCAACATGTATCTACATAGCTCTGTGGGGTCTTCGAAAATGGGTTGTCTTATTGTTGTTAGGAAAAATACTTGTTTTATTCTGGGATTATAAGTCTTCCCAAATTATGAACTATAGTTTCAGATGGGAACTGAAATTAGCTTTAAACATTCGCAAATTTGTACAATGTTTAACATGTGTTTTGGACTCTTTTACTACATCAAACTTTTTTGGGGGTAAGTATTGATGTTTCTAAAAGCATTAAGTGTTGTGACCATAAATAAAATCATGAGGACACAAACCTAAAATGACTCATGATTATCACACATTGGTACAAAGGATTAAAATGTGATACCAAAATGCGTATCCTCCTTACATTCTAGTAAAGCATTTTGCAAATTGGCCTCTTGGTCCCACCTTTTTTTTGGGGGGTGATTTTAGTTCTTTTCTATATTTTGGGTTTTTTAAAGGTTGTGAATTTTATTTGATTTTCATTTATAAGATTCATTAAATTCAATTTTATCAATTTTTTAAAAATGTTAACTCATTAGTGATATGTTTTGTCAATTAGTTCTTTAATTGCAAAAGTTACATTGGTTTTAACATGTTTTTGAGATGTTTAAACTTTTCATTTTTTTGCAATATTGCTTCCTTTTGTTCATCCTCATCAACTTCTAAAAGAACATCATCATTCACAGCAATTTTGATTATTTTGCATTCAATTGGAAAAGTTCTTTTACCTATGAAACCTCCATCATTTTGCAAATCAACTTATGTTAAGATATGAATGTTATGAAAAATCAAAATTAATTGATAAGACAATGCACTCATGTTTAACTTACTTGCATGTGGGAAGATGAATACTTATTCTTTGTCATGGCATCTTAAGGAACGCTCCATAAACAATAGATTGTTTCCCAACAACATGACAATTACCATTTTAAATTGTCAACTTTCAACAACCTTGAAATGCCTTTCCTCATTTGTCATGGTCAATGATCCAACAAAATGAATAGGAATGTTTGTACCCTGATTATTTAATGTCACATGTCCTTTTATGTGAAAGTGTAGCATGTTGTAAAACAAAAACAAAATATCACAAGAAGGTTACCTATGTTGTATAAATATGGCAATGTATTAATGGCGTAAATCATGAATTAATATGATGTCTCAATTCACTTGATTTATGCCCATTTCACGTTAAACATTGTTGCCTTCACATCACTACTTTCATTACTCTTGTCTTGCTCAAGCAATTAATTACATTGAAATATCTTTGTAATGTTGTTTGAAAACTTAAATGATGTTTACATCTATTGGACCTACACAATTGATGTCATGATTATTAGGAAAAATAAAAAAGTGTTGTGACTAAATTTTATATTTTAAAGTACCACAATTCAAGCTCCTTTCATGAACACTTATGGTTAATCATATTGTTTAGCAAGAACAAAATATACTTTTTCATTCGTACCATCTTCATGTTAAACTACTAATCCCACTACAAAAAATCAATGACCATTCATCATCATAAGTTATGAATTGCTCAACAAATTGATAAGTAAAATTAATATTGTGTGTGATATTACAATGATTTAACCATTATGCACATCTAGTTGCAAACAAATCAACACAATCTAGTGCAAATTAACCATCAATTCCTTCACATGTTTTAAAATGATATATTTACTTAACTTTGAAAATGTGTGATGTATTTACATAAGAAAGGTTTTGATATATCATTGCAAGATTTGAATAAATTTACAATAACATTTAATATATAATATATAATACCCAAAATCAATTTTCAAATGATGTTATAAATATTGTTTAAGTGACACTTTCAAGCAATCCCAATACGTTATTCCCAAATTGGCATTTAAACAAGATTGACTTAAGTAGTAAGGACTACCTATGGGGGCACATTTGGCTCATGTTATTATGGCCACACGCCTTTTATGGTCATCCATGTTTTTCCATTTCATAAATTATGTGTGATTGAAATGTTAACCCCACTATCAAACCCAAAAGTTCTTTCAATTATGTGGAATCATTCTTGACCAACATTATCCCATATTTTGAGATTTATGTGCTTATTATCCAATTTACTGGTTTTGATTTTGAAATCAATCCCACAACAAAAACAAATAAAAAGTTGGAAAAGCTAATTTTTCCAATCTAGCCTTCAATTGTGGATGACTTTCAATTCTTAAGTTTTTCCATCATGTATTTAATATGAAAGAAGTCACAATGAAAGGACACAATTTAAGTTTCTTGTCTTTATCAATATGGATGTACATCCCTCAAGTTTAATAGCAAATGTGTGGGCAAGTTGTGAAGGCCTACATGTTATCAGGTGTATGACAAAGATTTAATAAATGTAAACACCAATAGGAAATATATGATAAACATAAACATGATAGGAAATAATGAGTAAACTCTAAATTTGTTGTGTTTTAAAACTATAATAACAAAGATTTGATCACAAATTTTGATTATCAAAAATATCCAAAATTTGGGAAATAATGAAATAGTAAGTACTTAAATGAATAAGTGGGTGCAATCTGAAAATTAGTTTGAATGGTTTGGAACAACAAATTATATGTGAATTAAATGCAATTCTATGCATAATCTATAATGTTTGTTAGTAGGCAAAGAGCAAATGAGAGTAAAATTTGGCCTATCACTACCCAATGGTGGTGATGAAACTTGTGCAAAAATCATTAGAAAATCATAGTCTAAGAAAATAATTGATCCCAACATTTACTAAAGGTTAGACACACAATTAATTTGGAAAGTCTCCAAATTCAATAACCAAACCCTATGAGCAAGGAAAACAAAAGTTTAAAGCACTATAAATAATAGACAACTGAGAAATTATGAGGCTTGCAACAAACTCTTGTAAACAACACCTACCAAAGGTCAAACATGGTTAATTTAAAAAGTCTCAAATTGCATTAAACATACCATATTTTTTTAAAATAATTTTTTTTTTAAAACTTTAAATAGTGGAAAATTAATATGATAGTTTGCATCTAGTGAATTTATGCAAACAAGTTCAATACGAAAAACATCAACCCACAAAAACATACCTAGTGGTGAAAACACATAACAAGCATCCTATTAAATTGTCCATACACTATTATAAATTGCAACCTAGGTCATTATACATTCCTTTCATTGTATTTTTAAAAAACCAATAAAATGGTAAACCACATGTATAATGGATTGGATTGTGGTTTAGGTCATGTGGCAATAGGTCCACACATTTTTCACCCAACCACCCCTAGATTTAATGGTTGTTTGATGATTTAATCCATTATATAGGTGGTTTGTAAATGTATAGACATGGTTTAATGTTATGTTACCGCATGTTTGGCCTAGGTTAAGTACCATAACCTAGGCTAGTTACCCAGGCTTGGTAATCTAAGTTAGATATGTTAAGTCATATAGGCAAAAAATGAACCTAGGATAAAGGTAGATGCAAGCTATGGTGGCTCACTTTTGTGACAAAACAATGTTTTTTCCTTGGGTACCATTTATTCAAATGCATGTGATAATTAATATATACCCATAAATCTACTAATTGGGACTTGGATTTAAATTAATAATTTTATTATGAAAACAATTGTGTGGTTATTTATTGATAAAAAATTCATTTGTTAATAATAATGGAGTTTTGAAGTTGAAAAATATGGATTAGTCGTTTGATTGGATCATCACAAAATGGAAAAAATTATATTGATTCACATTTCAAATTTATTATTGTGACTCAATATATAATGTAATACAAAATGATAAACTCATATGAGGAATCTTTTTAAAAAAACCTTAACTGATAAATAGTTAGGGACTTTTGAATGGTTAAAATTTTACCATATTTTCATAAGTCCATACGAGTTGCAATTTTTGTTTGTTTTTCAAATTTTTTCTCCCAAAAGCATATTTTTAAAAAGTTTTAGATGGGGTATTATTCCTATGGACTTTTTGGGTTTTCCTTTTAGGACTTCCAAATTTAAAAATGACATCAACTACATTAAATAAAAGTTTTCACATAGATTTGGGAAGATTTGTAAGTGATTGAACATGTATTATCTAAAAATTAGAATAATAACATTTTAAAAAATAACAACCATGATCATTTGAATCATTTTAAATAATCTTGTATGGACTTGTAGGGAGTGTAATATTTATCGATATTGAACCACCATAGCTTGCATTTACCCATAAGAACCTTGACTTAGTGAAACTAGACAACCTAATAACTTGTTACAACTAGTTTGCAAGTGTGAAAATTTGAACCCCTCAACTTCACATTGAGGGTTCAAGTCTTTAATTATTGCACAAATTTTTTAATGCAATAATAGGTGTCACCATATTATTATAAACAATTTTAATTTATAACAATTAAAATTGTTTAACCTAGGTTAACATAAATTAATATATTAAGCTATCTTAGACTTAAACTTATGTTAATATAACTATGCCTACCTAAGTTGACCTAGGCATGGGCCTATTTAGTTTAACCCATAGTAACCTATGTAAACCTATATATGTAGAACTAGGTTAACCTAGCTATGTATGTATGACTTAATTTATACATACAACTTAGCCTAGCCTAAAAGCCTACATATAACCTAACATAATGACCTATGTACGACCTAACTTACATAAATACCACCTATCATATGCATGACCTTTTAACTACCTAACCTAACCTTCATATGACTTAAGTAGGTCAAGTTTGTAATCTATGTATGGCCTACGTATGACCTATTCAATATACATATGACCTAGGTATAAGGGTGTACCTAGGCATACCTATGTACACCTATGCATAACCTAGGTGTACTTATGTGTGTCTAAGCCTTACCTAAGAGTAGTTATGCATACTTAAGCATACTTAAACGTACATATGCATATTAAACACAAATTATGTACTATGGCACATCATCAATTGATGTTGCTTTGTATTGTTTGATTTAATGTTTTAATGATATGGCTTCATATAATGGAATTGTTGATGGTGTCTTTGCACCAAATTTCCTATTGGATGGAATGTTTTAGTGGTTTAAGATGTAGTTTTTAATAGTGATTGCAACATTATATGTTTATGACTAGTGAAAACTTCTCCATATGTTATGATCTATGTAAGCCAAATAGAGTTGAGGACATGACCTAATAATTTTTTTAAAAAACTACACATTTGATAACATATCAACAAATAGGAGATTGATGAAACCACCCCAAAAACAAACAAAAAAAATTAAGGAATTCTTTACACAATAATGAAATTCACATACATGTTTAAAAACATTCAACAACATGTTAGTAGCAACCAAGTATCATAACATTTTAAAGTTGGAAATTTTTCTTTTTCTTTTGGATTTTTTTTTCTATTAGGAAAACATTTGATAAACATTTAAGAAAAAAATTGAAAAATAACCTTTATTCTTTAAAGGAATAATTAGCTCACCATGTGAAATATGAAAAATTCATTTGAGAGCTACATAACTTTCAAAAACCTATAAAATTGATATTGACTATTTGAAATGTAACATAATTTTAAAAAATTGAATCCATATGAAGTATACAAATTGCATTTACACATGCATATTCTAGCTAAAAACGTTTTTTAACCATACCTTTTTTATGGAGAATATATATAAATTGTAATTATTTCTAGGATTCTAACATTGAATTTCATGATTGTTTAATATTTGTTGATTTTTGAATGAAGATAAATATGTTACCAAAATGATGAAATTTCATGTCACCAAATCATCTTCTGCTCCATGGCAAGTTTTTTTGGTTGTTGATCATTAGTGAAATACCAACCAAAATTCCAATTGATCAACACCAAATATTTGTCATTATTGGCTCGGTTTTGCCAATGATGAACAACCAAATGTTATTGGCAAAATATTAGTTCACCTTTCAGACCAATTAGAAATTGGGCATAATTTTGATATTTGTTATGTTGTACTTGACCATAGATATCAAATCATCTTGGTAGTTCATTGTTGACTCTTTGTGGACATTTATATTTGCAACAATTGTCAAACATATTGCATACATTAATGCCTAATTAAACATTTTAAAACATTTCTCCCATTTGTTGATTCACCACTTTACATGTTTGCTCAACAACCTACACAAAGTTTGGCTAAACCTTAACATTTATGTCAAGAGTTCCATATCGACAATAAATACTTTCACATCCTTCCAACATAGCTATCTTTAGAATTTGTAATTTATTTGAATACAAATCAAGAGAAATAATGCAACAAACCAAATGGAAAACTGAAAAAACTAAAGTTTGTGGGAAACAAATCAAGATTATCCCACAACCTCATAGAGCATTGATGCATTTGTATTCAACTTCACAACAAGAGGACAATGAAAACACGTAATAATTACAAACCCAAAAAAAGAAAGTGATTGTGCAACTCACTTGTAAGTTCAATATCTCTCAACTAGATTTTATCTATTTAAACGAAAAATAAGAATTTACAACATGTACTGTTGTCATTTTTCACTACCCAAATCCAATTTTTTTACTTTTAATTGGTTTTAATGCAAAAGGACTAGTTGATTAAAACACTTTTAACAAAATCATGTTTGGTCATTTTAGAAAGTCATAGGTTGCATTAAGGAATTTCATAATTAGAATTTGATTTTTGAGGTCCCAACATATATATATATATATATATATATATATATATATATATATATATATATATATAT
>Ga0116231_10011879_pt1 | contig 13129 bp, 14 predicted proteins | sample S1TSphgellanicum_2_FD_89695 | JGI IMG/M metagenome (GOLD analysis project Ga0116231, IMG submission 89695) | Host-associated microbial communities from peat moss isolated from Minnesota, USA - S1T2_Fd - Sphagnum magellanicum MG | ecosystem: Host-associated > Plants > Peat moss > Unclassified... | reverse complement strand
TACTGGCGATGTCTTCCACTCTCTGCGCTGCGACTGCCGCCAGCAGCTCGAACTCGCCCTCGCAACCATCGCCGATAAAGGCGCGGGAATCCTTCTCTACGAGCAGCAGGAGGGCCGCGGCATCGGCCTGATGGGGAAGCTCCGTGCGTATGAGCTTCAGGATCAAGGCCGCGACACCATTGAGGCCAATCTCGAACTCGGCTACAAAGCAGATTGCCGCCACTTCGAGCTGCCCGCCGAGATGCTGCGGATGCTCGGCGTGAAGGCCGTCCGCCTGATGACCAACAACCCCGAAAAAGTCGAGGCGCTCGTCTCCGCTGGCATCGATGTCGTCGAACGCATCTCCGCGGAGGTCCCGAGCGAACCCACCTTCGAGAGATACCTCCGTACCAAGCAGGAGAAGATGGGCCATCTCGTCGGCTAGGACAACTTCCGCAAGCGTGAGTGGTGAGTCAGAAGTTCGCCGCATAACCTGGAGCCCCGAACCGCAGATCCATCACCGCAGATCCTTCGGCTCCGTTTGGCGCGGAATCGCGCCAAACTCCGCTCAGGATGACATGGAAATTCTTCAACGAACTTGAGACTCGCCACGCTGGAGATGCCCCGATCCTGAGTGGAGCGCCCTGCGCCTTTGCGAGACGCGCAGTCGAAGGATCCCGATTCTGTCGGCATTGCCGGACCGCGCGAACCTTTCTGCCATAAACCGATCCCGCGATCAGCCGCGCTGCGCCCGCGTTAAAATCGGCGATTGCCGAACTCGGCCTATTATCTTCACGAACATGCAACTTTTGTGGTAACGTGATCACCGATCCGTTGAATTTGAAAGGAACTCCCTTGCAAAGCATTGCAATGTCTCTCAGGCACTCGTGTGTGTTTCTGGGCTCCGCTTTTCTCGCGCTGGCTATGGGCGCGGCTTCGGTTCAGGCGCAGGTGGTCATCGTCCCTTCGGTGCCGCAGGTCGGCTCCTCGAACCCCGTCACGGCCGAACCCCCGGTCAGCCGCCCCGCGACCAAACCCTGCACCGTCAAACTGCTCAGCGAAGCTCCGTTTGAAGGCTTCACCCCGACGCCTCTCTCCTATACACCGCCTGCCGCCTGCCCGGGCCCCTGGGCGAAGGTGGTGCTCACCATTGACTTCACCGTGACGGCGGGCATCCAGTACGACCGCACCGCCGCGTTCTACCTTGGCGGCGCGAACATCTTCTATGGAACGACGTCGGAACCGAGCCCGACCCAGAGCCCGGCCTGGCACGTGGAGCGCGACGTCACCGATCTCTCCGCCATCTTCAAGACCGCGCAGACGGGCAACGCCAACATCGGCAATCTTGTTAACTCCACCTACACCGGTATCATCTACGCGAACGCCGCTCTGGAGTTCTATCCGGCGTCGTGGAAGGCTCCCGCGCCTGCAGTTCCCGATGTCGTCGTTCCCGTCAACGGAAGCGGCGGCGATGCCGGAGCGGTGAACTCCGGCCAGCAGATCACCCAGGTGCTGAACCTGCCGGAGAACACCGAAAGGGTCTTTCTCGACGTGATCTCGCAGAGCCAATCGAACGACGAGTTCTGGTATCTCTGCGTCCCCAACGACCAGACGGGCAACCTCGAAAGCTGCGGCAACACCGCCTTTCGCGAGACCGAGATCACCATCGATGGCAATCCGGCCGGGGTAGCTCCGGTCTATCCGTGGATCTATACGGGCGGCCTCGACCCCTATCTCTGGTTCCCGATCACGGGCGTGCAGACGCTCGACTTCAAGCCCTACCGCGTCGATCTGACTCCCTTCGCCGGCATCCTCGCCGATGGCGAACCGCACACCGTCGGGGTGGGCGTTTACAACGCCGATAGCTACTTCCTGGTGACCGCGAACCTGCTCGCCTACACGGACAAGGGCAAGAAGCATACGGGCGGCGGCATCATCACCAACACCCTGACGCCGGCCCCGACGCCGACGGTCGACGAGAACCTTTCGACCGACGCGAACGGGACGACCACCGGGACCGTTGCCGTCGCCTCCAAGCGCAAGTTCGAGATCAAGGGCTACGTCGACACCTCTCACGGCCGGGTCGAGACCACCGTCGATCAGACGGTGAACTTCCTCAACGCGCAGGCAGTCGATGTGAATCCGAACGTCGGCCCTGACGACCAGGACGTGACGCAGACGACAACGGTCGATTCGGTAACGACGACGCGCACCGGGGTCCTTGCCGAAACCGTCGAGCAGCACTTCTCGTACCCGTTCACGCTCAGCTATCACTTTCTGTACAACACCGATGGCACGTTCACGCAGGCCGTGACCTCTGACCAGAAAGACATCGTAAGCGAGTCGAAAGCGATCGGCGGCTTCGAATACTTCTCGAAGAAGTACGACGAAGAGGTCAAATCCACCGACACGCTGCAGTTCGACGCGTCGTTCAACCTTACCGCCCCCGGCATGGGTCACTCTTCGGCGAGTTACGCGAGCACGGACAGTCTCAGTGGTTGCTACAGCCGGTCGCTTACGGCTGAAAACCAGGTGCTGACCTCGGTTACCGATGGCGCGGAGTGCAAGGTTCACGGCTGGTAACGGCGATCTATTCCACGGTGAAGGCCCGGCGAATCAGCCGGGCCTTCGCTGCTTTTAGTGCACGGTCTTCATCCGGCGCGACATGAAGTCCATGAGCAGATAATTGCCCAGGTTTGCAGGGCTGGTGAAGTAGGCCTTGCCGCGGCACATCGCGCTGACCTTCTGCACGAACTGCACCAGGGCGAAGTCCTGCGCCAGCATGAAGGTGTTGATCATGATGTTCGAACGCTTGCAGCGCGAGACCTCTTCGAGCGTCTCGGCGATCACCAGCGGATCGAGGCCGAAGGCGTTCTTGTAGATGCGGCCGTCGGGCAGAGTAAGCGCGCTGGGCTTGCCATCCGTGATCATGACGATCTGCTTCATGTCCTTGTTCTGCTTGGACAGAATGCGCTGCGCCAGGCGCAGGCCGTCGCGCGTGTTCGTGTAGTGCGGGCCGACCTTTACGCGCGGAAGCTGGCCGATGGGAATCTCTTCCGCAAAGTCGTGGAAGAGGACAAGGTTCAGCGTGTCGCCCGGGAACTGTGTGCGTATGAGGTGCGAGAGCGCCATGGCGACGCGCTTCGCCGGCGTGAAGCGGTCTTCGCCGTAAAGGATCATCGAGTGCGAGCAATCCAGCAGCACAACCGTCGCGCACGATGATTGATAGTCCGACTGATGCACATGGATGTCCGAGTACTCGATCATCAGCGGCTTGTGCTCTTCGCCTTCGATCGCGGTCGCCAGCCCCTCGCGCGCGAAGACGCTGGAGAGAGTCGCGGTGATGTCGAGGTTCAGCGTGTCGCCGAACTCATACAGCTTGCTGCTCCCGTTGGTCTCGACGCCGGAGGCCTCATGCCGCGTGTCATGGCGGCCCATGTTCGACTTGCCCAGCGGCCCGAGCAGTTCGCGCAGCGCCTTGTAGCCGAGGAAGTCCATGCCCTTGTCGGTCACCTCGAAGCGGGCGTTCGTCTCGCCGTCACCGGTCTCGCCTTGTCCCTGCTGCGGCTGCTCGGCGTTGATGAAGTTCTGCTCCTGCATCTTCTGGATGATCTGATCGATCAGCTCTTCCACCTGCTGCGCATCGAGCTGGTCGAACTTCGCCTGCGACTCTTCATCGAAGAGCTCGCCGGACTCAAGCGCCTGCTTGATGGCCTCGCGAAGGTTCTCCATCGTCTGCTCGCCATCGAACTCCTGGAAGCGCGAGAAGGGGTCCTGAAAGCCCGAGTCAAGCAGGAAGTCCGAGAGCGCCTGCATCAGGTCTTCAAGGCCGAAGGAGCTTGCGAGGTCGCCGGTGAATTTCGTGTAGCGGATGCGTTTCATGTTCCCGTCCTCTAGTTAAATCCACGGCGGGTGCGGTTTTTATAGTCGTCACGGTCGATCTCGCGTTCGCGCATCTTTTCGGCATAGTTCGCGGCGTCGTTGTTGCGCTGCTTCTTCTCTGCGGCGGTGAAGGTGCGTTCTTCGCTGCGGCTGATGCGCTTGTGCGCGTACATGCCTTCGAGCAGAAACTCAGCGGCGCTTACCGCAACCTCGGGCTTCGATTTCGCATTGATCTGAAGCGGCGAGAGCTTCTCGAAGAGTCCCTGAATCTGCTGGAGCTCCTTCTGCGAGTCCGTTGCGGCATGGTCATCGGTCAGCGCGACCGTGCCGCCGAGGTTGAACCACTGCTCGATCTGCTGCGTGTTCGTGCCGGTGAAGTACTCGTCGAAGATGGTCGCAACGGAGGCGCGGATGATCTCGCGGATCACCGTGTCGGCCCCGCGCATCTCGCCTTCGTACTCGAGCTCGATCTTGCCCGAGATGCCCGGCAGTGCCGCATAAATGTCGCCGATGCGCGGGACGACGAGCGATTCGCCATGAATCAAGGCGCGGCGTTCGGCGTTCGAGACGACCAGCTCCATCGTGCTGATCGGCAGGCGCTGCGAGACCCCAGACCGCTTGTCCACCTTCTTGTCCTCGCGGGCGGAGAAGGCGATCTGCTCGACCACCTGCCGGATGTACGTCGGAATCTCGACCTTCAAGCCGTTCGCATCCGCCGCGCTTCCGCTGGATCGTTTCGTCCAGGCCTCCTGCTGCGTGATCGCGATGCCCTCGTTGATGTTCTCCGGATAGTGCGTGCGGATCTCCGATCCGATGCGGTCCTTGAGCGGCGTCACGATCTTGCCGCGCGCCGTGTAGTCCTCAGGATTGGCCGAGAAAACGATCGCCACGTCAAGCGCCAGCCGCACCGGGTAGCCTTTAATCTGCACATCGCCCTCCTGCATGATGTTGAAGAGCGCCACCTGGATCTTGCCGGCGAGATCGGGTACCTCGTTGATGCAGAAGATGCCGCGGTTGGCGCGCGGCAGAAGGCCGTAGTGCATGGTCAGCTCGGAGCCGAGGTCCTGGTTCGAGCGCGCCGCCTTGATCGGGTCGATGTCGCCGATGAGGTCGGCCACGGTCACGTCCGGCGTGGCGAGCTTTTCGACGTAGCGGTCGTTCGGCGTCATCCACGCGATGGGCGTGTCGTCGCCATGCTTGGCAATGAGGTCCTTTGAAAACTTCGATAGCGGAGCATACGGGTTGTCGCGAATCTCCGACCCCGCGATGTACGGGCAATGCGGGTCGAGCAACGTCGTCAGCGCGCGCAGAATGCGCGACTTCGCCTGTCCGCGCAGGCCCAGCAGGATGAAGTTGTGCTTCGACAGCACGGCGTTGACGATCTGCGGGACGACCGTGTCCTGGTAGCCGACGATGCCGGGGAACAGAGGCTCTTTCGTCCGGAGCTTGGCGATAAGGTTGTCGCGCAACTCGTCTTTCACCGAGCGCGCGAGCCGGGCTGGAGTGAATTCGCTGGCGCGCAGAGCGCCTAAAGTCGTCGGAAGGGAAGTCGCCATATCTAAGTATAGATGTAGGCGGGGAAGGTTGGGTTCGGGCAGGTCCCGATGTGCGTAGGATCGAACTGCAAGCGTCTTGTACCTAAAATCCGCCCCTCAATTTGCAGTGTCATCCTGAGCGGAATCTGGCGCGCACTTCGCGCCAGATGGAGTCGAAGGATCTGCGGTCTCTCGCCCGTGCAGGCTAACCTTCGGGACACCGAACTAGGCGATCTCGTCCATTAGCCCCTGCATCTCGCTCGCGGCATGGCTGTTGCCGGTGCGGATGGCGGCGTCCAGCCCCTGCCGCAGAATCGTCGCCGCCTCCTCAGTGCGGCCCATCTTCACCAGCGTCTGCGCGGACATCTGGTACGCCGGAACATAATCCGGATTGTGCTCGATGACCTTGGCAAACTCGGCGAGCGCGGCGTCGGGCCGCTGCTGGCCCAGGTGCTCCATGCCCAGGCCGTAGCGGGCGAAGGCGTTCGTCGGGTCGAGTTCGAGGATTTCGTTCAGCGCGGCGATCTTGTCCATGAGTTCCTTATCAGTCGTAAACGGTGCTGCGATGGCCTATCTCAACCACGAGCACTGTAAGCTTTTCCTCTTCGATGGAGCAGAGGACGCGATAGTCTCCGACCCGATAGCGCCAAAGACCGGCAAGTTCATGCTGTAGTCGCTTGCCGAAGTCGCGAGGATTCTCCGCGTTGGCGATTCGTTCATGCAGATATCGGTAGATACGGCGTTGGATGCCCTTGTCGAGCGTTGCGAAGTCGCGATCCGCTCCGTCGGAGAACTCAATCAGCCAGGCCATATTTGCGGCCTATCTCTTCGAGGCTGGTGCGACCGCCGACATGCTTCAAGCGTTCCGCCGCGATCAAGGCGTCCTGCCGGTCTTCGAGATAACCAAGCAGAGCGTCGCGCACGAGATCGTCCTTCGATTCGCCGGTCCGATGGGCAAATGCATCAAGCTGATCTTCGATCTCGGCAGGAATATGGACGGCCATAGAACCTCACAAACCGAAGTATAACGAATTCCGGTACACACGGCGGCCGGGATTCGCGGCATTTAGAATGGAGGAAATGAGCGAAACCGTCCCACCCGGCCGCACGGTTGCGGAGTCGCAGTCGGAGCGCAGCGAGATCGTCTTTCCCTCGGACTCGAACGGCATCGGCAACCTCTTCGGCGGCCGCCTGATGCAGTACATCGACCTAGTCGCCGCGATGGCCGCCTCGCGCCACGCCCGCGCCATCACCATCACGGCCAGCATGGACCACCTCGACTTCGTCGCGCCGGTGAAGGTCGGCGAACTGCTGATCCTGAAGGCGAGCGTCAACCGCGCCTACCGCACCTCGATGGAGGTCGGTGTCCGGGTTATGGTGGAGGATGTCCGCGCGCAGAAGCTGCGGCATGTCTCGTCGGCGTATCTGACGTTCGTGGCGGTGGATCGCGAGGGAAACAAGCTGCTCGTGCCGCCGGTGATTCCGGAGACGGAGCATCAGAAGCGAAGATATGAGGATGCGGGCCGGCGAAGAGAGATGCGGGCCGAAGAGACGAAGCGGAAGAGAGAGTTGAGGAGTGAGTTGTCGCCAGATTGGCATGTTTAGGCGATAGAGAAACCAGTCTAGGAGAGCAAAGATGGCGGACGAATCAAGCGTAGAAAGCTCACAAAAATTATCCACGCTTCATATTGGACTGTTTCTCGTTTTTCTTGCTCTAAGCGCCGCACAGCTTTTCTCGTTGGAGAAAACTTTACTTCACCGGGACGGAGGAACGGAGCTAGTCTCAGAGGTGGCATTGCCCTGGATACTTATTGCTGGGCTGGGCTCAGTTCTGTGGAGAGCTGTGAAGCGCAAGCAAATGGATGCGAAGACTACAGGTTTCAACCTGATGACGCTGGGAATTCTCAGTTTTCTGACCTACAGCGCGATAAAGGATTTTGCCTTGCTCACCCGCTAGCTGCATACCCCAGGGGCTAAAGCCCGCGGCATTTTGTCACGTAATTGCCAAGGCTAAAGCCTTGGCCTACCTAGAAGCAAGAACGGCTCGGAGAGTATGAAATGGCAGCAGGACACGGAGTACCACAAGCACCACAGCCGCTACCCGGAGTAGCGCACGTGGTCGCAGTTGGCAGCGGCAAGGGCGGAGTCGGCAAGACCACCGTCGCGGTCAATCTGGCCGTCGCCCTCAGCAAACTCGGCTACAAGGTCGGCCTCATAGACGCGGACATCTACGGCCCCAACGTCCCGATGATGCTCGGCGTAACGCGCCAGCCGAACATCGTCGGCGAGAACCGCATCGAGCCGATCTTCTCGCATGGCGTCAAGTTCATCTCGGTCGGCCTCATCTCGCCGGGCGACAAGCCCATGGTGATGCGCGGCCCGATGCTGCACCAGATCATCCGCCAGTTCCTCCAGCAAGTGGACTGGGGCGTGCTCGACTTCCTCATCGTCGATCTGCCTCCCGGCACCGGCGACGTCGTCATCTCGCTCGTCCAGACCGTCCCGCTGACCGGCGCGGTCGTCGTCTCGACGCCAAGCGACGTCAGCCTGCAGGACGCGCGGAAAGCGCTTGAGATGTTCCACCAGGTCAAGGTGGAGGTGATCGGCATCGTCGAAAACATGAGCCACTTCACCTGCCCGCACTGCCAGCAGGTGATCGACATCTTCTCGAGCGGCGGCGCGGAGCGGACGGCGGCGCAGTTCGGCCTCGAATTCCTCGGCTCGCTCGAACTCGACCCGTCCATCCGCAAGGGCGGCGATTCCGGCCTTCCGGTCTCGCTCGCCGGCCCGGATTCTGCGATTGCCAAGGGTTTCTATGAGATAGCCCGCAAAGTCGCCGCCGCCGCCGTCGAAATCGCCGGACGCAGCGAGGATGTGCTGGAAATCACGTAAGGCAGGGAACAGGGTGCAGGGAACAGTGCCCAGCCTGCAACGTAAGTTGCACAAAATACTGATGGCTGATCCCTGCGCCCTTATCCCTGATCCCTGCCTCTTGACGGCTGTCGTATTCTTAAATGTGAGTGGGAGACGATGCGATTCCCGCGCTCGCGGCACCAGATTCTGCAAAAGGAGGTGGCTGGAAGATGGCAGACGCAAACCTTACCCAAAACTGCACGGCGCGGCAGCGCGCCATCCTCACAGCCATCGTCGAAAGCTACATCAAGACGGGTGAACCGGTCGGCTCGGCCACCATCGCGCGGCTGCAGGTAGTCGATGGCGTCGGCAACGCCATCGGCATGTCGCCGGCGACCATCCGCAATGAGATGGCGGAGCTGGTCCATGCGGGCCTGCTCGAACAGCCGCACACCTCCGCCGGCCGCGTCCCCACCGCGCAAGCGTTTCGTTTGTATGTAGAGCAGCTCAGCGGCGGAGCGGCCCCGCGCATCGCCCCGGCGCGGCTTTCGGCCACCTCGCGATCGCAGATCGATTCGAGCTTCATCGGCCTCGCCGGAACCCAGGCCGTTCTTCAGCGCACCTCGCACGTCCTGGCGACGCTCTCAAGCGGAGTCGGCGTGGCCATCGCCGCCGCCGCCGACACCGACATGCTGGAGCATGTCCACTTCTCGCGCCTTGCAGAAGCCCGTGTCCTCGCCGTTGTCGTCACCAAGTCCGGCATGGTTCGCGACCGCGTCCTTGCGCTCGACCGCGACCTTTCGCTGCGCGAGCTTGAGACAGCCGCGAACTTCCTGAACCAGAACTTCCGCGGCTGGAGCGTCGAGCGCGTCCGCGCCGAGATCGCCCGCATGCTGGAGCGCGAGCGCAGCGAGTATCAGCTTCTGCTGAAGCAGGTGCAGAATCTCTGGTCTCGCACCGTCCCGCAAACCATCGACGCGCATCAGACCGTATACGTCGAGGGTGTCGCCAACCTCGTATCGTATGAGGTCGTCGGCAGCCAGCAGGACGCGTCCCGGCTCCGTGAGATACTTTCGGCACTTGAAGAGAAACAGCGGCTGGTCGATCTATTGAATGCATATATCGATGCGAAACAGGAGTCGGTGCGTGTGGTCTTCGATCTCGAAGAGCATGCGCCGGAGATGGCCGGGCTGGTGCTCATCGCCGCGCCGGCGAGGATGGGCGGCGAGAGCCGGGGGACGGTCGGAGTCATCGGCCCGAAACGGATGCACTACGAGAACACAATGAACGCCGTCAGCTACATCTCGCAGGTCTTCGACAGGATGCTGCATCCTTCGGGATAGACGAACTGGAGTCCGGTGTGGCAAAGCGTGAAAAGAGCTGGGACCGGGTCGCCCGGTGGGCCGGCCTGGAAAAGACCGGGAAAGACAAGACAAAAAGGAACAACGAGGGACCGATGAGCACAACAAACGAGGCCACGATGCAGGATGAAGCAAGAGAAGAGAGCACCTTCGAGCCGAGCACGGCCAGCCGCACGGTGCGTCAGGCGGGTGAAGAGACCGCGCCCGAAGCTGGGGCCCTCTCCGCCGCGCAGGCCGAGATCGAGCAACTCCGCGGAGAGAAGGAGCAGCTTCTCGACCGCCTTGCGCGTCTCCAGGCGGAGTTCGACAACGCCCGCAAGCGCGAACAGAAGGAGCGCGCCGACGCCCGCGAATATACGGTGGGGGCCACTGTCGAGCCATTCCTCGGCGTCATGGATAACTTCCAGCTTGCCCTGAAGTCCGAAGGCACAGCAGAGCAGCTTCGCGCCGGTGTCGAACTGATTCTGAAGCAGATGGAAGAGGCGTTGCGCGGCCTGCAGGTGCAGCCGGTCGAGACGGTCGGCGCCCAGTTCGACCCGCGCGTCCACGAGGCCCTCGGGAGCATCGAAACGTCAGAGTTTCCCGACCACCAGGTGCTTGAAGAGATTCGCCGCGGGTACAAGATCCGCGAGAAGCTGCTTCGGCCCGCTCTGGTTCGCATCGCTTCCAATACGGCCCAGGTCCCCGCGTAAGACAACTGCGGCAGGACCGGCACAAGGTTCGAACCAACTGGACTCAGAAGAAAAAGAAGAAAGATCTATAAGAGATGAGTGCGACGGCAAACGTGACGAAGACCGACTTCTACGAAGTATTGAGTGTTTCGCGAGACGCCTCCGATCAGGAGCTCAAGACCGCGTACCGGAAGCTCGCGATGCAGTACCACCCCGACCGCAACCCCAACAATCCCGCGGCCGAAGAGAGGTTCAAGGAGTGCAGCGAGGCCTACCAGGTGCTGAGCGACCCGGACAAACGGGCCGCCTACGACCGCTACGGACATGCTGCCTTCACGAACGGAATGGGCGGCGGCGGCAATCCCTTCCAGGGCTCTCCGTTTGGCTCGCAGGATGTCAGCGATGTCTTCAGCGATCTGTTTGGCGAGATGTTCAACATGGGCGGCCAGAGGAAGGCCTCGCGTGTGCAGCGCGGCCGCGACCTTCGCTACGACATGTCGCTTGAGTTCGAAGAAGCGGTCTTCGGCAAGGAGAAGGAGATCGTCGTAAAGCGCATGGAGACCTGCATCGAGTGCAAGGGCACCGGCGCCGCCAAGGGCAAGGCGCCCGTCACCTGTCCGCAGTGCAAGGGCGCGGGCCAGATGCGCTTCCAGCAGGGCTTCTTCTCCGTCGCTCGCACCTGCCCCAAATGCAGCGGCACCGGCACCACCATCACCGACCCTTGCCAGGTCTGCCGCGGCGAGACGCGCGTGCAGAAAGAGCACACCATCCTGGTCAAGGTACCGGCCGGGGTCGAGCAGGACACCCGTATCCGCTACCAGGGCGAGGGCGAGGCCGGAATGTTCGGCGGCCCCACCGGCGACCTGTATGTCGTTCTGAACGTAAAGCCGCACAAGTTCTTCGAGCGCGACGGCGACGACCTGCACTGCATGGTGCCCATCTCCTTCCCGCAGGCCGCACTCGGCACCGAATTGGAGATCCAGACCCTCGAAGGCAAGGCGACCATTAAGGTCCCTGAAGGTACCCAGAGCGGCAAGGAGATCAAGCTGCGCGGCCAGGGCGTTCCGCACCTCAACGAGCACGGCAAAGGAGACCTCATCGTTGAGATCCGCGTAACTACTCCGGCGAAGCTGACGAAAGCCCAGCGCGATCTGCTGAAGCAGCTCAGCGAGACCATGACGGTCGAGAATACGCCCGCCTCGCGCAGCGTCTTCAGCAAGGTGAAGGACATCTTCAGCTAGACGTTATTGCTCGATGTGGGCTGAGGCGATGGCGATGGCCGCGATGGCCGCGGTCTCCGCGCGAAGAATACGCGGGCCGAGCGTGACGTGCCGCCATTCGTGCGCAGTAAACAGCCCCATCTCCTCGGCGGTCCATCCACCCTCGGGTCCAATCGCCAATGCCAGCCCGCTGAGTGGCGCTTCCGCCTGAAGCGCTGAGCGCAGCGATACCTCCTGCTCGGTCTCGCTCAGCAGGATGCGCGCCGAGTCGGTCTGCTCTTCAAGCGCCAGCTTCAACGAAGCAGGATCGCCGACCGACGGAACGTCCGTCCGCCGGGACTGCTTCGAAGCCTCAAGCGCAATCTTTCGCCAGCGTTCTACACGCTTCGAAGCCGCCATCGCAAGGTGCTTCTCCGTGCGCCGCGCAAGAATCGGAGTGATGCTGCCGACGCCAAGCTCGGTCGCCTTTTCGACAGCCCACTCGAAGCGGTCGAACTTGAAGACCGCTAGAAGCAGATGGACCGGCAGCGCGGCGTTCGCCTCGAGCTCCTCATGTAGCGTGAAGACCACCTCATCCTCACGAACGCTCGCAATCTCCGCGCGATGCAGAAACCCTCCGGCGACGATGTCGTAGATCTGCCCGGTCTCCGCCCGCAACACGCGGGCGAGATGTGCCGCCTGATCGCCGGTAAGTGTGGCAGTAGTGGAGGTCCAGGTGTCGGCAATGAAACGTCTTCTCATGGTCGGAACAGAATCTAGGGCTTCGGAATCGGAATGGTCGTCGAGTCCTGATGATAGAAGTCGACCGTAACGCTCGCCGACAGCCGCTTGTCCCACGTGCTCTGCGGCACCTGGAACTGCGCCAGCAGTGTGCCCTCGGCCGTCTGGCCTGGCGCAATCTCGGTCTCGCGGAAGAGCGGCGTTCCCATTAGCGGCTTGATCTCCGGAAACGATGAATAGACGATTTCGAGATCGTTCTTCTCGATAGCGGCCGTCCGCATCTCGCCATCCGCGGTGGTCATCGTTACCGTGAAGTCCTTCAGAAACAGCGGCACGGTCAGATGGTTCTCAATCCGAACATCCGGGATCACGTACAGGTCGCTCTCGCCCTGCTGGTTGGCCAGCACGCGGAACGATCCCGTCTGCGGCGATCTCTTGTACACAATGCTGATCGGATGCAGCGTTGTGTGCGTCACCGACGCGATCACAACCCGCTTCGACAACTCGCGATAGACGAGTCCGCCCGCCGCGCAGAGAATTGCGAGCGCGATAAGGATCGGCAAAGCGTAGTTGCGGCGTTCGGGTTGCGCGAAGGTAATATCGGACACGCAGTCAGGATATCTTGTTCGCCGTTTATCCGCTGCTCGGATCGGGTAGCAGCCGGCTCACTCAGCCGGAGCGTGCCGGCCCGCGCCTACCGGAGGCGCATCGCGCTCGACCGGCTCAGGCAGGTCGCTCAAAGGGGTTCCCGCCAACTGCGCCCGCAGTGTTTCGTCGTTCGTCCGTGCGAAGTAAGCGCGCAGGTCTTCGCCCTCCGAGCGGTCTGCAAGATAGGCCCGCAGCATGCGTTCAATCGCCGCCGGGACGTCTTCCGCAGCGGCGCGATATCCCAAAGGCCGCGCCGTGCG
>Ga0116231_10011877_pt1 | contig 13133 bp, 10 predicted proteins | sample S1TSphgellanicum_2_FD_89695 | JGI IMG/M metagenome (GOLD analysis project Ga0116231, IMG submission 89695) | Host-associated microbial communities from peat moss isolated from Minnesota, USA - S1T2_Fd - Sphagnum magellanicum MG | ecosystem: Host-associated > Plants > Peat moss > Unclassified... | reverse complement strand
GGGTTGGCGGGCACGAACTCGACCGATGGTCATGCGGTGATCGCGAGTTTCCAACAAGAACGCGAACCGTTCCTGGAATACGACGTTGCCAAGCTCATCCAGGAGCTCGGGCAACCGAAGAAGCCGGTGATCGGCTTGCTCAGCTCCATCGACATGCAAGGTCGGATTGATCCGATGTCCGGCCAGATGAGCGAGTCCTGGCCCATCGTCGCCGAGATCGAGCAGCTGTTCACGTTGCGTCAGCTCACGCCCGACGTCGATCGCATCGCGCCCGACGTCGACGTGCTCATGGTGGTGCAGCCGAAGCATCTGCCCGAAAAAACGCTCTATGCGATCGATCAGTTCGTGATGCGTGGCGGCCGGCTGTTGTTGTTCGTGGATCCGGTTTCGGGCGCGGATCGAAGCGCCCAGGACCCCGCGAATCCCATGGCGCCGCCGATGGCTGCCCAGCCTTCGGATCTCGAGCCGCTGCTCGGCGCCTGGGGAGTGCTCTACGACCCGAAGCAGGTCATCGGCGACCTACAGCTAGGCTTGGAGGTGCGCACCAGCATGCAGGAGCCGCCGCTGCGCCACATCGCGATCCTCGGCCTGCACCACGCCGACATGAACGCGAAGGACGTCGTCACCGGCTCGCTCGAGACGATCAATCTGGCGACGGCCGGCTTTCTGCAGCCGAAGCCGGGTGCCAAGACGAGCTTCGAGCCGCTGCTGATGACCTCGACCGAGGCGGCGCCGATCCCCGCGTCGCGGTTCGTCGGCCTGGCCGATCCCGCGAGCTTGCGTGATGGCTTCAAGCCGACCGGTATCCGCTATGCGCTCGCGGCCCGTGTGACCGGCAATCTCGACTCCGCCTTTCCCGACGGCCCGCCCGCGGACAGCAAACCGCCGGCCGGAACGCCGCCCGTGCCGCCCGTGCCGCCCGTGCCGCACCTGACCAAGACCCGCGCACCGGCCAATCTCGTGATCGTCGCCGACACCGACATGCTGCTCGATTTCATGTGGGTCCAAGTCCACGAGGTCTTCGGACAGCGGGTCGCCCAGACCTTCGCGAACAATGGCGACTTCGTCGCGAACATCCTCGACAACTTGAGCGGCAGCGGCGCACTGATCAGCATCCGCGGGCGGGAAGGTTTCGATCGGCCGTTCGAACGCATCGAGGCCTTGAAGCGACAGGCGGACGATCGCCTTCGAGCCAAGTCCCTGGAGTTGCAGGCGGAGCTGAAGCAAACGGAGGCGAAGCTGCAAGATCTGCAGACCAAGCGCGCCGACCAGGCGTCGCTCGTGCTGTCGCCCGAGCAAGAGGCCGAGATCAAGAACTTCACGGCTGCGAAGACGCAAATCCGCCGTGAGCTGCGCGAAACGCAGCGCGGCCTCGACGTCGACATCGAGCGGCTCGAGTCGCGGATCAAATTCATCGACACCGCACTCGTGCCGCTGCTGGTCGCGGCGGCGGGATTCTTCGTGCTCGCCGCGCGCCGCCGCCGCAAGACCGGAGCCGGTGCGTGAGCCGCCGGCGCTTCTTCACGCTGTTGCTGGTGGCGATCCTTGGAATCGGCTCCGCCCTTTATCTCAGCAGCCGGCGCAATCGAACGCCTGAGCTTACCGGTGCGCCGCTGTTCCCGAGCCTGGCGGCCGCCATCGCGGACGTCGATAGCGTCTCGATTCGTCGCGGCAGCGCCACGCCCGGTGTGGCTCTGCGTCGCAACGGCGCCGCCTGGAGCGTGAGCGAACGCGACGGCTACCCTGCCGATACGGCCAAATTGCGCCGCCTCTTGTTGTCGCTGGCGGATGCCCGGGTGGTCGAAGAGAAGACCGCGAACCCCGCGAACTATGCCGTGATCGGCGTCGAGGATCCCACGGCGCCGGGCGCGACCAGCACCGAGGTGAGCTTCACCGTGAACGCCGCTGCGAAACCGGCTTCTCGCGCCGTCATCATCGGCAAATCGGCGGGCGAGGGCTCCTACGTCCGGCTGGTCGGCGCCGCGCGCAGCGAACTCGTGGCGCCGGGCATTTCGGTCGAGGCCGACCCGCACGACTGGATCGATCCGCGCCTGCTCGATGTACCGCTGGCGATGATCACCGCACTCGAGATTCACCCGGCAGCGGGTCCAGGCTACGTGCTCCGCCGCGCGCGGCCCGATACGACCGAATTCACGCTCACCGCGGTGCCGCCCGGTCGCACCGCCCTGGGGTCAAACGCGCTCGCTCCCGCTGCGACGGCCTTCGCCGATCTGACCGTGGAGGATGTCGCGCCGGCGGCGACGGTCGACTTCAGCAAGCCGGCCACGGCTACTTTGAGCTTGAGCGACGGCCGCGTGCTGACGCTGCTCGGTAGCGTCGTCGGCAACGAGCATTGGATCACGGTGGAATCGAGCAAGGACGCGGCATTGTCGGCCAAGACGCGCGGGCGCGCCTATGCACTCGCCGCGTATCGCTACGATGCGATCTTCCGGCCGCTCGAGCAGTTGCTGCAACCGAAACCTTCGAGTGCGACGGCCACGGGCGAGCGCCCGTCCGCCGCGCCGGCAAAACTCGGTCGCGCCCGGCCCGCTGCGCAGCCGCCGCCATGAGCGCGCCGTCGGCGGGCATTGCGAGAAGGCTCGCCGCACTGTTCTACGATGCCTTGCTGCTCGCCGCGCTGCTCATGGTGTTTACCGGCGCTGTCTTGTTCTTGACGCACGGCTCGGCCGTGCTGTCCGATACCGTCGGGGCGTGGGTCTATCTCTACCGCGCCGGGCTCATCGCCGTCATCGCGGCCTATTTCATCGGCAATTGGCTGCATAGCGGCCAGACGCTCGGAATGCGCGCCTGGCATCTATACGTGCTCGATGCGCACGGCGGCCGGCTCACGGTCCTGCCCGCGCTGCTGCGCTTTGTGCTGGCGGTGGCGGCCTGGCTGCCGGCCGGCCTCGGCGTGCTCTGGCTGTATCTCGACCCGGCGCGGCTCGCACTCCACGACCGGCTCGCCAAGACGCGGTTGATCTATTCAGCGCGTCCGCGAAATCGCGGCAACCGTGCCGGCGCCGATCACGAGCGTCGGTAGCCAACCCACGAGTACGGGATTCAAGCCGAACAGCTGGCCGCCGTTCTCGACCGTGCGCGTGACCAAAAAGAACACGACTCCGAGCAAGATTCCGACCACCGTGCGCGTGCCCGCACCGGTGGTACGCAGCGGGCCGAAGACGAACGGCAAGGCGAGCAGGGTCACGATCACGACCCCGAAGATGCGCGCGATGCGCGACCAGAAGCCGATCTCGAACGAGGCGGTTTCGAGACTGTTACGGCGCAAATGATCGATGTAGGCCGCAAGCCCGCGCAGCGTGAGGAGGTCGGGGTCGGTCGCGGCAAGCCCGAGGAAATCCGGATTGATCGTCGAGCGGATCGTCACCTCGGCCGCGGCTTCGCTGACCACGCGCTGCGGCTCGAAGCGGGTCGTGGTCACGGTGTGCAGCCGCCATTGCCCGGGATCCGCGATCGAGATGCGGTCGGCATGCTGAATCGAAAGCAGCCGCGATCCATCGAGACGAAACAAGCTTACGCCGCCGAATTCATCGCCGAACTCGGCCGTTTGCAGCCGCAAGATCAAATTGCCGTCCTTGACCCAGGCGCTGCTCTGTCCGGCGAAACTCACGTCCGCGAGTTTCTCGAGCGTCTTCTCGTGCTTGGCGAACTGCGCCATCGGCGGCGCCGCGTATTCGCCGATCGCGAACATCGCGAGCGCGAGCGTCGCGCCGGCGAGTCCCACAGGCCAGGCCATGCGCCAGACGGAAATTCCGGAGGCACGCGTCACCACGAGCTCGCTGCCGGCGGCCAGATTACCGAGTCCCATCAGGGCGCCGATCATCGCGCCGATCGGCAGGACGTCGAACGCCTGTTGCGGCAGATTCAGCAACGTGTAGAGGAAGGCGTCGCCGGCGCTGTAATTGCCGATGCCGATGTCGCTTTGCTCGCTGAGGAATACGAACAAGCCGCCGAGCGTCAACAGGATCGACATCGCCATGAGCGCATAGCCGATGACGGTCCGATAAAGATATCGATCGACGATGTTCATGCGCGCCGCGGCCCGCCGCGCAGCGCTGCCGCGCGGCGCCAAAACACCGGTGGCGAGCCGCGCAGCAGGAGATAACACCCAAGCGCGAGCGCCAACGCATGGATCCACCAGACCCCGAGCGCCGGCGGCAGGATGCCCTTCTCCACCCAGACCTTCGCGGCGGCGAGGAGATTCGAGTAGACGACATACACCAGGATCGCGAAACCGAGTCGCGCGTAGCGTCCCTGGCGCGGTCGCAGCCGGCTCAACGGCACCGCAATGAGGGTCAACAGCAGCAGCATCAGCGGGGTCGAACTGCGGAACTGCAGCTGCGCGATGTCCGACGGGGCGAGCGAACCCAGCATCGCGAGCGTCGGTTTGGTGTCCGGATCCTGGGTGCCCTGCAGCGTCGTCGGGGTGATGATCGGGATGCCGTGTTCGCGAAATTCGATGACCCGGAAGTTGTCCGCTCCCGGCACACCCTCGTAGCGGCGGCCGTTGTAGAGGGTCACGACGTGCGTACCTTCGGCAGCGCCCTTGGAATACGTGGCCGAATCGGCCAAGGCCACCTCGATACGGCCCGCCAGTTCGCGTTGTACGAACACGTTGTGCAGCACGCCGTCCTCGTCGACACGCTCGGCGTAGAACACGGCACCGCCGCCGCTGAAGGAGCGAAAACGTCCCGCATCCAGCTGACCGAACTGCGCTTCCTTGATCGCCGACTGGCGCAGCAATTGCACCTCCTTGTCGGCCGCCGGCACTTGAAAGAGCGTCAGCCAGCCGAGACCGATTGCGATCAGGGCGGCGAACGCGAACAACGGCCCGAGCAGCCTTGCCGGTCCGAACCCGCAGGCCTGTAGAGCCGCCATCTCGCTGTCGTGATAGAGCCGTCCGAGGGTCAGCACGACGGCAAGCAGCATGCTGGCCGGCACGATGATCGACAGATTCATGATCGCGCCGAGCGCGATCAAATCGAAGACCACATCGCGGCCGTATTGATTGTCGGCGGCCTGCCCGAGCACCCGGGAGAGTTGGTTGGCCAGCAAAATGGCCACCAAAACTCCGGTCACCCCGACCCAGGTCTGCACGACTTCGCGTAGCACATAGCGTTGCACGGTCCATTTCATCGCGACGAGCTTAGAGCCTTATCGATTATCGAGTAAACTATTTGCCGATTTAAACAAGCCGCGCAGAGCGCAATCGAGGTTAGCGAGATGGAATTCAAGGCAATTGTCGATACCAAGGCACGGACTGCCACCGGCTGCGCCATCGTCGGCGTATATGAAAATGGGGATCTCGGCGAAGCGGCGCAACAAGTCGACGGGCAGGTCGGCGGCGCGATCCGCAAATTGCACGCCGGTGGGGATTTCGCCGGCAAGCTCGGCGACAGCTTCCTTCTCGTCCGGCCCGCGGGCGCACGCGCGACCCGCGTTTTGCTGATAGGCCTGGGCTCGCGCGCGAACTTCACGCGCAAGTCCTACCGTAAGTCGGTGCAAACGGCGGCACAGGCGCTCGCCAAGACGGGCACTCCCGATGCGGTCGTCTTCCTTGCTCTCGAGGAACAACTGGACTTGGATGCCACGTATCGCGCCCGCATCGTGGCCGAGGCATTCTCGGTGCAGGCCTACAAGATTCCGGACCTCAAGACCGCGCCGAAGCCGAAGCCCGCACGCCTGCACACGGTGAGCGTGGCGGTCGCCGACGCGAAGTCGGCGCGCGCGGCGGAGCGTGGGCTCGAGGTCGGCGCGGCCGTCGGCAGCGGCTTGCGCTTGTCGCGCGATCTCGCGAATCTGCCGCCGAATGTCGCCACGCCGACTTATCTCGGCGCGCAGGCGGCGAAGATCGGCAAACAATGGCCCCGTCTCAAGGTCAAGCTGTTCGGCGAGCGTGAGATCAAGGCGCTCAAGATGGGGGCATTTCTCGCGGTCTCCCAAGGCTCGGCCGAGCCGCCGCGCCTGATCGTGTGCGAATACCAGGGAGCCGCGAAGGGCGTGGCGCCGATTTGCCTGGTGGGCAAGGGGATCACCTTCGACTCGGGCGGCATCTCGCTCAAGGATCCGCCGGGCATGGACGAGATGAAGTTCGACATGAGCGGCGCCGCGACCGTGCTCGGCACGCTGCGTGCGATCGTCGAACTCGGGCTGGCCGTGAATGTCGTCGTGATCATCGCCTCCTGTGAGAACATGCCGAGCGGGACGGCGGTCAAGCCCGCGGACATCGTCACGACGATGTCCGGGCAGACGGTCGAGGTCTTGAACACCGATGCGGAGGGCCGGCTCGTGCTCTGCGATGCGCTGACCTACAGCCGCCGCTACAAGCCGGCGGCCATCATCGACGTGGCCACCTTGACTGGCGCTTGTGTGATCGCGCTCGGCAATCACTTCACGGGCCTGATGAGCAACAACGAAGCGCTGGCGAGCGAACTCGAGTCGGCCGGCGTGCGCGCCGATGACCGCGCCTGGCGCCTGCCGGTCGGCGAAGAATACGCCGAGCAACTGAAGAGCAACTTCGCGGATCTTGCCAACATCGGCGGACGCGAGGGCGGCGCCTGTACGGCGGCCTCGTTCTTGTGGAAGTTCGTGTCCGGCATGAACTGGGCGCACTTGGACATTGCCGGCACCGCGTGGCTGTCGGGCGCGCACAAGGGCAGCACCGGCCGGCCGGTGTCGCTGCTCGTCGATTTTCTCCTGCAACGTGCGCAGGCGACATGACCGAACGCGTGGACTTCTACGTGCTCAAGGATGCCACGCCGCAGCAGGGCTGGAGGTTCGCCTGCCGGCTCACGGAGAAGGCCTACCTGCGCGCGCTGCGCGTCGCGCTGCTCGCCGAGAACGAGGCGGACGCGCACAGCCTCGACGAGCTGTTGTGGACATTCAGCGAGCGCTCCTTCGTGCCGCATTCACTGCAGCGTGAAGCCGCGCCGGCAACGGCGGCACCGGTCTACGTAACCGCCGAACCGGACGGCGGGCCGGGCGCGGATCTGCTCGTGAACTTGAGCAACCGGATGCCGACAGCGCCGCTGCGCTTTGCACGGATCGCCGAAATCATCGACGCGGATGCCGAGCGCAAGCGTCTCGGCCGTGAGCGCTTCAAGTGCTATCGGGATCTGCAGCTGCCGCTCGAGACCCACCAACTCGACGCGCTCACGGACGGTTGATCCGCACATGCCATCGGACAGCCACGATCCGCGCGACATTCCGGTGCTCACCGAGGAGATCGACGGGGAGGACAGCCTGACCGTCTCGGTCAATACCCGGGACACCGCCTCAGCCATCATTTCGGAAGCGATCAAGCTCGCCGATTCGCTGCTGCACCAGGCGGCCCGCGACATCGAGGCCACGCTGTTCGAGCGCGTGCTCGACCGGCTGCGGGCGGAATTGCCGGAACTCGTCAGCCGGATCCTCGCCGAGCAGACCGTGGCACCGGACGACGGGCCGGTCGCCGAACATTGATCACCCGCCCGTAGGATCGTATGGACAAAGCGTTCTCACCCGCCGATATCGAAGGGCGCATCTATGCCCGGTGGGAGGCCGAGGGTGCGTTCGCGCCCAGCGGCACCGGCCCCGCCTACTCGATCGTGATTCCGCCGCCCAATGTCACGGGCACGCTGCATATGGGCCATGCTTTCCAGGATACGATCATGGATGCGCTCGCCCGCTATCACCGCATGCGCGGCTACGACGTGCTCTGGCAGCCCGGCACCGACCATGCGGGAATCGCGACGCAAATGGTGGTCGAGCGGCAGCTGAACGCCGAGGGCAAGAGTCGCGCCGAAATCGGCCGGGACGCTTTCGTCGCGCGCATCTGGCAGTGGCAACGGCAATCGGGCGGCGTGATCGCGAATCAGATGCGCCGGCTGGGCGCCTCGGTCGACTGGCGACGCGATCGTTTCACGATGGATCCCGGCCTGTCCGCGGCGGTCACCGAGGTGTTCGTGCGCCTCCATCGCGAGGGGCTGATCTATCGCGGCAAGCGCCTCGTCAACTGGGATCCGGTGCTGAAGACGGCGCTGTCGGACCTCGAGGTCGTCTCGGTCGAGGAGCAGGGCAGCCTGTGGCATTTGCGCTATCCGCTGATCCCGGCGCCCGCAGGCGGCGCCGACCCGGCTCATCTCACGGTCGCGACGACGCGCCCGGAAACCCTGTTCGGCGACAGCGCCGTGGCGGTCCATCCCGATGACGAGCGCTACCGGCACCTGGTCGGCCGCAAGCTGCGCCTGCCGCTGACCGAACGCGAGATCCCGATCATCGCCGACACCAGCGTGGACCCAGACTTCGGCAGCGGTTGCGTCAAGATCACGCCGGCACACGATTTCAACGATTACGAAACCGGCATGCGCCACGGTCTGGCGGTGATCAATGTCATGACCCCGGAAGCGGCGCTCGGCGACGCGGTGCCGCCACCCTATCGCGGACTCGACCGGTACGCGGCGCGCAACCTTGTGGTCGCCGATCTCGAGGCGCTCGGGCTGATCGAGCGCATCGAGGCGCACACGCTGATGGTGCCGCGCGGGGATCGCAGCAACTCCGTGCTCGAACCGCTGCTCACGGACCAGTGGTTCGTCAAGATCGCCCCGCTCGCCAAACCTGCCGTCACGGCCGTCGAGTCGGGCGCCATTCGTTTCGTGCCGGAGCACTGGTCGGCGGTCTATTTCGAGTGGATGCGCAACATCAAAGACTGGTGCATCAGCCGCCAGCTCTGGTGGGGGCACCGCATTCCGGCCTGGTGCGATGCCGAGGATCGCTGGTACGTCGGACGCTGCGAAGCCGAGGTCCGCGCCGAGCATGGCCTCGGCCCCGACGTGACCCTGCACCAGGACGAAGACGTGCTCGATACCTGGTTCTCCTCGGCCCTCTGGCCATTCTCGACGCAAGGCTGGCCGGAGGCGACTCGCGAGCTCGGCGCCTACTACCCCACCTCCGTGCTGGTCACCGGGTTCGACATCATTTTCTTCTGGGTTGCGCGCATGATCATGATGGGCCTCAAGTTCACGGGCGAGGTACCGTTCCGCGAGGTGTACATGCACGGGTTGATCCGCGACAACGATGGCCAGAAGATGTCGAAGTCCAAAGGCAACGTCATCGACCCGCTGGACATCGTCGACGGCATCTCGCTCGATGCGCTGCTCGCCAAGCGCACGACCGGACTCATGCAACCGCAGATGAAGCCGCTGATCGAGCGGGCAACTCGCAAGCAGTTCCCGCAGGGCATCGCCGCCTACGGCACCGATGCCCTGCGACTGTGCTTTGCCTCGCTCGCCACGCAGAGCCGCGATCTGCGCTTCGACATGGCGCGCGTCGAGAACTACCGGAATTTCTGCAACAAACTCTGGAACGCGGCGCGCTACGTACTGCTGAATCTCGAGAGCGCGCAACGCGACGCGGGCAGCAGCGGGCAAAGCGTTGAGCGCAGCGAGGCGGCCGAGCCCGAACTCGGCCTCGCGGATCGCTGGATCCGATCGCGCCTGCGCGCGGCGCTCGCGCGTATCGAGGCCGGCTTTGCCCAATACCGTCTCGACCTCGTCGTCGCCGCGATCTACGAGTTCACCTGGCACGAGTTCTGCGACTGGTACGTGGAGTTCTCGAAAGCCGTGCTGCAGTCGCCGGAGGCGAGCGCCGCGCAAATCATCGGCACGCGCCGCACGCTGATCGCGACGCTCGAAACGCTGCTGCGCGCCTTGCATCCGGTGGCGCCGTTCATCAGCGAGGAGATCTGGCAGCGCGTCCGAGTGCCGGCCGGAGTCGCGGGCACGATGCTCATCCACGCACCTTTTCCGTCATCCGTCAGCCTGCCCGCCGACCCGGCCGCGGACCGCGAGATGGCCTGGGTGCGCGACTTCATCCTCGGCATTCGGCAGATCAAAGGCGAGATGGACATTCCGCTCGGCCGCAAGATCCCGGTCTTGCTGCAAAACGCGGGGCCCGACGACCTCCGCTATCTGAACGCGAACCTGGCCTTGTTGTCGCGCCTCGCCGGGATCCTGCCGCCGCGCGTGCTTGGGTCCGGCGAGCCCGCGCCGATCGCGGCGATCGCACTTTTGGGACCGATGCAGATTCTGGTCCCCATGCAAGGATTGATCGAACCGACGGCGGAATTGGAGCGGCTCGCCAAGCGTCGCCGCAAGACGGCGTCGGACCACGCCAAGCTTGCGGCCAAACTCGCCAACCCGGACTTCGCCGAGAATGCCCCGGCCGAGGTCGTGGCCAAGGACGAGCAGCGCCTGCGCGAACTGGCGCAGGAGCTCGCGCAGCTCGACGCCCAAACCGAGCGCGTCCGCCAGTTGCAGGGCGGATGAGCAAGGATCGCCGGCAATGAACGACAGCGCAGCGAACGTGGCCGCAGTGCTCGAGCAGCTGGGCGGCGTGATCCTCGGCAAGGAGCTGCAAATCAGGCTGTGCTTCACCTGCCTCCTCGCGCGTGGCTCGCTGTTGATCGAGGATATCCCCGGGGTCGGCAAGACGACGCTCGCGCACGCGCTCGCCCGCAGCCTGGGTTTGAGCTTTCAACGCATCCAATTCACGAGCGATCTGCTGCCCTCGGACGTGCTCGGCGTCTCGATCTTCGACCGCGAGTCGGGCAAGTTTCACTTCCAGCAAGGTCCGATCTTCGCCCAACTCGTGCTCGCCGACGAGATCAATCGCGCCTCGCCCAAGGCGCAAAGCGCGCTGCTCGAGGCGATGGAAGAGCATCAAGTCACCCTCGACGGGCGCTCGATGGCCCTGCCGGAACCCTTCTTCGTGATCGCAACCCAGAATCCTCAGGATCAAGTCGGGACGTTTCCGCTGCCTGAAAGCCAGCTGGATCGCTTCCTGATGCGCGTGCATCTCGGCTATCCCTCGCCCGACGCCGAGCGCGAGCTGCTCTGCGGCGTCGATCGGCGCGAGCTCGTCGCCGCGCTGCCCACCGTCTGCGATGCCGCCCGCCTGCAGGCCTTGCAGGAGCGCGCCCAGGAAGTGCACGTGTCTGCCGCGCTGCTCGATTACGTCCAGGCGCTGATCGCGTATTCGCGCGAGCAACCGGGTGCCGGCCTCGGACTCTCGCCCCGCGCGGCGATCGGCCTGCTGCGCGCGGCGCGCGCCTGGAGCCTGATCGCTGGCCGCGATGCCGTGACGCCGGAGCATGTGCAGGCCGTGCTGCCGGCGGTCGTTGAGCACCGGGTGCGCCAGCGCGACGGCGCACCGGCGATCGTCGCCCGCTGGCTCGAGGCCGTGACCATCCCTTGATCGAACTACGGCAGGCTGGAGCACGTCGACTGCGCGCCTGGGCGGCGCGCCGCTTCGGTCTCGATGCGCTGCCCCATACCGTCGATCGGCGCCGGATCTACATCCTGCCGTCGGGCTTCGGCCTGACGCTCGCGGCGCTGATCGTGGCCATGCTGGTCGCGGCGCTCAACTACAACAACAATCTCGGACTCGCGTTCGCGTTCCTGATGACCAGCGTCGCGCTGGTCGCCATGCATCACTGTCACCGCAATCTGCTCGGTCTCGTGATCGATGCCGAGTGTGAGGCCGACGGCTTCGCCGGCGCGAGCGCGGCCGTCGCCTTCACGCTCGCCAACGTCTCGGGTCTGGATCGCTACGACGTGCAGATTCGCTGCGCCGAGGACGCAAAGACCGCGGCAAACGTCGCCGCGACGAGCCGGCGCGCGGTCAGCGTGCACGTGCCGCTGATCGGACGCGGTGTTCGTCGGTTCGCGCAGTTCGAACTCGCGACCCGTTACCCCTTCGGTTGGTTTCGTGCCTGGACCTACGTGCAAGCGGCCGTGACGATCCATGCGGCACCGAAGCCGCAAGGTGAACGCCACCGATCCGGCGCGAGCCTTGCGGCGGGTGCGGCCCGCAACAGTGAGAAGCCCGGCGACGAGGACTGGGCGGGGCTGCGCCCGTACACGCCCGGGATGCCGCTCAAGCACATGGCCTGGAAGGTCTTGGCCCGCGCTGAAGAGGCGGCGGTACGCACCTACTCGAGCCAGGCGAGCGATCCGCAGTGGCTCGACTGGTATGCATTGCCCGGCCTCGAGGTCGAGGCAAGGCTGTCACAGCTATGCCGCTGGGTGCTCGATGCGGACCTGGCCGCGCGGCCCTACGGCCTGCGCCTGCCCGCGGCAAGTCTGGGACCGGGTGCGGGCCCCGCGCATCGGCGCGCTTGCCTGCGCGCTCTGGCCGCACATCCGGAAGTCACCGCAGCATGAGCCAGGGCATTTCCCAGCAGCGATTGCTGTGGACCAGCGGCTGTCTTGCGCTCGCACTGCTGCCGCATATCGGCGGCATGCCGGCCTGGGTGCTGGTCCTCTGCGCCATTGCGGCGGCGGTGCGCTTGGGATTGGCCGCAGGCGGTCGCGACGCCCCGCCGCTAGCGCTGCGCAGCCTGATCGCGGTCGCTGCGATCGGGCTGCTGTTCGCGCAATTCCATACCTTCAACGGCCTCACCGCCGGCACGGCGCTGCTCGGCCTCACCGCCGGCCTGAAGCTGCTCGAGACGCGCAGCAACCGCGATGTGCATGTGATGATCCTGCTGGTCTACTTCTTGAGTCTCGACGCCCTGCTCGTTGGCAGCTCGTTTTGGCTGCTTGCCTACCTGGTCGGCGTCTGTTGGCTCACTACTGCGACGCTGCTGCGCTTGACCGTGGCCGAGCCCGGGCCGACGTGGCTGGCGAGCCTGCGCTACGCGGGCCGCATCCTGTTGCACGCGATGCCTCTCGCCTTGCTGCTGTGGCTCTTCTTTCCACGTCTGACCGAGCCGTTCTGGCGCCTCTCCGTGACCGATCAGGGCGCGAACTCGGGGCTCGGCGACACCATGAACCCGGGCGAGATCTCGGATTTGGCGCTCTCGGACGAGATCGCCTTTCGCGTGCATTTTTTTGGGTTGGTACCGCCCGCCGAGCAGCGCTACTGGCGCGGACCCGTGCTCGACCAATTCGACGGACGCATCTGGCGCCGTGCCGATCCGGACATGCACCCGGAGTCAGGTCTGCGGACCGAAGGCCCGACGTATCGCTATCGCATCAGTCTGGAAGCGTATCCGCACGCGTGGATCTTCGCGCTGGACTTTCCGATCGCTTGGCAACCGCATGCGCAGCTGACGTCGGACGGCATGCTGATCG
>Ga0116231_10011875_pt1 | contig 13133 bp, 17 predicted proteins | sample S1TSphgellanicum_2_FD_89695 | JGI IMG/M metagenome (GOLD analysis project Ga0116231, IMG submission 89695) | Host-associated microbial communities from peat moss isolated from Minnesota, USA - S1T2_Fd - Sphagnum magellanicum MG | ecosystem: Host-associated > Plants > Peat moss > Unclassified... | reverse complement strand
TTAATGATGAACTATTAGGAAAGAAAATTTATGGAAAAATAGATGAACTTATTCATTGATTTATCACATATTCTATGTATTTAATGTTTTAACATTGAATACATAGGATAATAGCAATTTTTATTTAAACATTCTATATCTGCACCATTCGCTAGTAATAATTGACAAATTTCCTTCCTATCAATCAAAGCTGCATATTGTAATGCATTATTTTTTGATACTTGATTTGGATTATATTCCAATATCAATTTTACAATATCTATATGTCCTTTATTTGCACTCATGTATAATGCCTGTCCATCAACTGCATTAACATCTGCTCCATTTTCTAATAAATAATTTACAACATCATAATGACCATTTCTTGCACTACTTCTCAAAGCATAATCGGTATTAGAATGTATGTAGGATCCACGCACAAATAGATATACTACAACATCTAAATGTCCATTTTCAGCAGCTAGATGAAACGGCAAATCCCCCTCACAAAATATATTCCCACCCATAATATTTAAATGATGTAACTGCTCTAAATATCCATATTCTGCACTAACTCTAATAGCATAATTATCATTAGTATCAATATGTGCACCATTTGATATACAATATTTAACTAAACTTAGATTATTATCAAAACAAGCTTCCATCAACTGTTCATCTAATGATTTCATTTATATATCAATATTCAGTAATTGTTATGTAATATTTTTTTCAATTTTCCAACACTATTTGCAACGAAATATCTAATATTCTAATTATATCATCTATTATATTAGTTGTTATATCTAATAATGGTCTTAATCTAATACTATCACCCCTTGTTCCACATGATAATATCAATAAACCATTATGATAAGTAATTTCTTTCAATGCTTTAACTAATAATGGTGATGGCATACTGAATGCACACATTAGACCTTTTCCTCTTACATTATATATCAATCCATCATATTTTTCTTCCAACGATTTCAATTTATTTAATAAATATTCTCCTTTCACTCTGGCATTTTCAACTAAATTTTCCTCTTCAATTACTTCTAATATTTTTCTACTTCTAACCATATCAACTAAATTTCCTCCCCAAGTAGAATTAATTCTTGATGAAATATTGAAAACATTATAATCAACTTCATCTATCCTGTTAGTAGCCATTATACCACATACTTGCGTTTTTTTACCGAAACAAACTATATCCGGTACTATATCATAATGTTGATATGCCCACATCTTACCAGTAATACCTAATCCACTCTGTACTTCATCCACTATTAACATTATTTCATTTTCATCACATATTTTCCTTAATTGTTGCCAAAATTCTTTCCTGAAATGATTATCTCCACCTTCTCCTTGTATTCCTTCTAAAATAATGCAAGCAACATCATCCCCTTTTGAATTTATTATATCCATTATTTGTTTAATACTTGTTTCTTCATCACTGATTGTATTTTTCATATTAGTTTCATTCATTGGAAAAATACATTTTGGATTTAATACTCTGGGCCAATGAAATAATGGATAGTACATATATTTAATTGGATCAGTGTTTGTCAGTGATAATGAATATCCACTTCTACCATGAAATGCATCCTTAAAATGAATTACTTGTTTACCAATTTCACCCTTTCCTCTACCCAAGTTTTTACGAACTTTCCAATCAATTGCTGCTTTTAATGCATTTTCTACAGCAAGAGTTCCTCCGGAGATAAAAAATAAATGTTTGAATTCCTTGGGCATAGCAACTCTTTCAAAGGTGGAAACGAATTTAGCCATTTGCACTGTATAGATATCTGCATTCGAAGGATTATGTATGGCGACTTTTCCAATTTCTTGAATAAATTCAGGATTATTTAATTTTGGATGATTATGATTTATTGCCCATGAACCAAAAAAGGAAAATGCATCTATGAAAACCTTTTTAGTGATAGCATCTTTTATATGTGTATCACTATTATCCATATCATAAACAAAATCAAATCCATCAACTAACATAGTTCGTTTCAATATAGAATGGACATTGGATGGAGTTATTACTTCTTGCATAATAAAATAAAATACAAAAAATTATCGAAAAAATAACTAATTATATTATATATGAATATCAAAGTTCTTATATATGCAATAATATTAACCATTCTAATAGATTCAATTTATTTACATTTTTCATTGCCTTGGTATAAAGTAAAATTTGATGGTCTAATGGGAAATATTAAATTAATACCAGGTATAATTACATGGTGCCTAATCGCCTTCAGTATTGCCTATTTCGTACTAAATAAAGAATATTATGCATGGACTGATGTAGCAGTGGATGGTGCATTAATGGGTGTTACTTTATATGGTCTCTATAATTTAACTAATTTTGCTACAATTGATAAATGGGGTATTGATTTAGTTTTTTGGGATACTTTGTGGGGTGGTATTTTGGTAAGTATTGTTTCCACTATTATCTATTTCATGAAGCAAAGTTCTATTTTTTAAAATAATGATCAATTGGATAATAAATATATGGAACATTCTTATCTGTTCTCCATGGAGTCAATATTTGCATAATATAACATGATGATATCAAACATACTCCAAAAGTAGGTGCAATTAGATAAAGCTTATCATGATATATAGTTGTGTATATAAATAATACACATGATAGTAACCATATCAAAAAAACCTTAAAATACATTATTGATATTATTTTATGATATCAATAAATAGTTTTATGTTCAATTTTTTAACAACTGTTTTTCATAAATACCCGATAAATTAAATAATAAATTAAATAAATTGGACCTAATATAGCTGCCCATAACATGTAAAGAATCCACATAATGAATCCGGATTGTTGTGCACATAAAGCTGCTAATCCAACTGGTGTCAAATATAAAATTACTGCACAAACAGATGCAATAAGCCATAGAATTATTAAACCAATTATATCTCCGGTAGTTGCAGGTTGTGCATTTGTGTTTGATGTTGTTGCCATTATATAAATATATTTAGACTTAAAAATATATAATATTTATAGAATTATATATGGAAAATTTTGTAAATAATATTCTTTTATTTTTGACCCCAAAATCACACAATGAAATAAATAAACGTTTATACATTTACATACGTAATATAGTTGGTATTGGTTTTCATTTAATGAATTTACCAGATGATTATTTAAATTTAGATAATAGAATGGATTATATTAATCAATTAGCGATGTCGCCTTATAATAATCAAATTGTTAATAAATTGAATGAATTAATGGCAGAAATTCCAAATAATATAAATACAGAGTATTATTGGTCATTATCATTGAGTGATAAGATGATATTTGAAGCTTATTTAATAAGAAAATTATTGAATATGTATGATGATATTTCTAAAACAAATTTAGTCGATAAAATGATGGTGATGAATGATGAATATTTAAAAAAATTGGATATAGAACATTTAATTAATTTTTTGGAACAAACTCAGAAGGTATTAAATGGATCTGGAGGAGGTTATTGTATGGTATTATAAAAAAATCAATTTGTAAAAAAATTGATTTTTGAATGAATTCGATGATATCAATAGTATTATCATCAGATGGCAAATGTAATAGGTGACTTGAGTAGTTTTTTGAAATCTAATGGTTTGACAGGAAATTCGATGATTGATACATTGATCTTAACTACATTGGTACCAATTATTATAGCCTATATTAGCAGTATATTTGATACATTGAAACAAGTTTTTACAAAAATAATAACATATTTGTGGAAATATGCAGTTGACAAATTTACTAATACATTTTTAGGAACTATTTTATGTAATATGGAAATATATGAAAGCTCTCCATTATTTAATTCTATAAAAAATATAATATATGAAAAGAATAAATATCCAACAGAATGTAGTGGTAAAATTATAGACAAAATTATTAATATGACAAATGAATTTAGTAATTTTGAATATAATAACTATAAAAAATATTTTGCAACTATCAACAATGATACCAATAAAAAAGAAGATATATTATCTATTACCCAGAGTTATTCGTCTGATGAAGAAAGAATTAAAGTATTTTGTTATAAAAATCTATATATAATACTTAAATATACTAGGATTAATTTCAAGGGTGAAAATCATACAGGAAATATAGAAAAAACAGAATTAAAAATTATATCTTTCAAGAAAAATAAAATGAATAATGAAGAATTATCTGAATTGATAAAATCATTCCTGATTGATGAATTAAATATTAATAACAATATGACTTTTATTAAAATAATGAAGTCATATGATCAAAAAGTTGCAGATTATCTTCAATATTTTATGACAGATAATTTTGCTGATAGAAACTTGGGGCTACTTAAATATGGTGACGGTAAATTTGATGAAAAAATAGATATTGGTCAACAAACTTTTAATACAAATAAATTAATGTTTAATTTGGATACAATAAATATAAATGAAATGACTAATATTAAAAATCATATTAAAATTAATCATTCAGAATTGAGCGGAGGAGGAACTTTTGTAAGTTTAGTAAATAAATATTATGATAAAAGTGTTGCAAATGGAATTTCAGGGTATTATGGATATTTTTTTGATGATAATGTTCTCTATTTAATATCAACTTCACCAACTTTCGTCGCAATTATTTCAAAAGGAAAAATCATTACTGAAGATGATATAATTAATAAACTAGATTTTATTATAACAACAGGTATTAAAAATAAAGATAATAGAAGTATTAAAGGAGAAGATGAACAAAAAAATCAAATGTGCTTATATAAATATCAAGAAAAACAATGGAATAAATATACTCTTGATAAACGTGAATTTGATACAGTATATTTACCAACTAAATTATTGGATGATGTAAGAAAAGAAATGAATAACTTTTTCACTCTCAATAAGCTATATCTTGATTGTTCCATTCCATATCGTAAAGGTATTTTATTATACGGTCCTCCTGGAACTGGGAAAACATCTCTTGTAAAAACTTTGGCATATGAATATCAATTAGATATATATACAATTAACATAAATGATGATACTATCAATGATGATAGTATAAATAACATTCTTAATTCAATATCTTCTAAAAAAAATAAGATATTACTTTTCGAAGATATTGATACAGCTTTTGCGGATAAAGAGAAAATCAAAAATGAAACTAAAGCAGAAGTTATTAAAATCGATAATAAAGATAAAAATGAAAATAAAAATATCGATCGTTCCGCAAAGTTCTTAACATATTCAGGGCTGTTGAATGCTTTAGATGGAGTATTAACAAATCACTACGGGGTTATTACTATTATGACTACAAATTATATTGAAAAATTGGGAGACGCATTTTTACGTCCTGGAAGAATTGATCGAAAATTCTTATTAAAAGAATGTAATAAAGAACAAATTATTAAGATGACCAATAATATATTAGATAAATATTTTAAAATTTCAGGAGAGAGTGTAGATAAAAAAATGTTGGAAGGTAAAATAAATGATTTTGCAGATAAATTATTAAACCGACAAGAATTCAGTAATGTAACTCCATCCAAACTACAAGTATATTTATTGCGATATGTTCAGAATATAGATGATATATTTAATAATTATAAGGAATTGCTTTAGACATATTCTAAAAGATTTTTATTTATTGTTTGTGGTTTTTTCCTACAACATCCATATATCGAAAACCCAATGATAGCTAATATTATGTATCCAAACCATATTAATAACATAAACATTAATCCACTGACATAACACTCCTCATTCATCAAACTTATCTGACTATAGATGTTACATTTTTGTGGATTACTAATTATTGTACCCAGATATGGAACTACAAATATAGTAAATAGGATTGTCATTATTGCCAAATAACTGTACCCGCTGATTGATATCATCATTTTTTTATTAGGATATTTATCAATAATTAATTCTATTGTGTTTTTGCCAAATAATAAAATAGGAGCTATCGTAATACCTGAAAATGCTGTAAATACCAATAAGAAAAGGAAAGCAATACATCCTGCAGAAAGACAACTAAAAGATTTGTTTAAGAATGAGTCAGTATTATTACAATAATTTTTTAGATATAATACGTCAACTAAGTTACCAAAAATTATACCGATTAAAAGTGTTACAATTAGTACTCCAAATAATGTTCCTATAAAGTATAGGATTACTTTGAGCATTGATTGCAGTAAATAATATGAAATATTGAAATAATTAAATGATTCAATTTTTTTATAACTTGACAATTTTATATATATATAATGTATTATGTCTTTACTAAATAAAATTAAGATTATCTTGAAGAAAATAAAGAATATATTTATTAGAGAAAAGAAAATAAAGATATATGAATCGGATGATAGTTTATCGTTATTTGAAGATGATGTAAAGATTGTATATTTAGAACAAGGAATTGATTCAAATTCATAAAATAAGGTTATTTATACTTGCTTTAAGTGTATCAATATTCTGTAAATTTGCTTTGATGAATTTTCTTAATTGCTCATTCATATTTGTATCAAGTCTTTCAAAAACTAATTTTTCATCTATTTCTTCCAATTGCATTTTTACTTTTTTCATCATATCGAATATTTCTAATTTTGTTTCAATATCTTCTTCCCTTTTCAGTTTCTCTTTGGCTTCCTTAATTTCATCATCTGTTTGATCTGTTGTCAGAAGAATATTATATGGAAATGAAGATACACTGTCATTACTTGCATCTAATTGTATAATTAGTTTTATTTCCATAGATTTATTCTGTGGATTGAAACAAAAGCCATGTTCTCTATCATTTAAACAATATCCATTGAGATAAAATGTCTTATTTTCAGGTGATGTTCTCTTTTGATTGATTAATTGGACATCACAATTATCTATTATAAGTTTCTTTAATATAACTGTATGTTTGACACGTTCTAGATCTTCTACTAAAATATTGAATCGTTCTCCAATATTTAATTTTATTTCTAATTTATCGTTATTCCAAATATTACGAGGAAAACGTTCTATACTAAGTGGTTTCGTCAATGATATTCTGATACCCATAATGATAAAACCTGTTTTCACGAAATTGCTATTATTTGGTGCTGTACATCTAACAGGAACTTTAAAATTTTCTCTAACACTAGGTCGAACGTATCCAATTGATTTATATTCGTTATAACAGTGTTCACACCATGCTCCGCGATCTGGAGATGATTCGGGAAAAATAAACCAATCCCTAATAGAACTTAAAATTGGTACTTTCCCAGGACAGAGGGATGGGGTATCGGTCTGGGTAGTGATTAGTGCCATTTAATTTTAATAATTAATAGAAAGTGTAAGTTATATTTATTTCAATTTTTACAAAAATTACCCTCGTGGTCAATTTTTTTGAAAAAATTGATTATAAAATCATATACAATCTTTAATCATAAAATTGATAATGACAAACTGGTTCAAGTTATTCAAAACAACCTATAAAAAAACAGTAAAAGTAACATCATATTTATATAAATTACTCAAACCAAAAAATATTCCTAAACCATATTCAAAAAAAGCCATTGATTGGTTAAAATATCGATCACAATTAGATGGTGTATATATTCAACATGCAGAAAATGGGGGAGAATTTTGTATTCCTGGAACAAAATTTAAAGCTGATGGTTACATACCAGCGACTAAAACAGTTTTAGAACATAATGGATGCTATCATCATGGCTGCATACGATGTTATAATAGAAAAGATTATAACCAGATATGTAAGAAAACAATGGAAGAATTATATAATAAAACGATGGAGAGGGAAAAAATTATAAAGAAATTAGGTTATAAGATGATAGTAATTTGGGAACATGAATGGGATGAAATTGTTAAGAAAGGAGAAAATAAAATAAGTTGGTTTAGATGGACAATAGGTATAATCAAAAGATGGTTATAAACATTCATTATTTTTTAATTTATATCCTTTTGCACACATTATATAATCCATTCCTTCTAAATTATAATCAACAATAGCTGCATCTTTTACATCAACAACTTTAAATTCATTTGATGTTTTTCTATAGACTTTATTAGTTATAACATCTGTTAAATGGATACAATCTTTCCATACTATAAGATTTTTCATTTGAATTGATCTAATTGTACCATCTGTATGATAGAATGTATTTGGATCAGAAATTGATATATTTTCATAGGTCCCTGCTATTTTACAATTAACATCCATGATACGATCTATTAAATCAATGGTTTTAGTATTTTTAATCAAATCAAAATGTGAAGAATTAATTTTAAGATCGATATTTTTGTCATTGGATTGATTATGACATTTTGCATTCAGTGCTGAAATAATTGGTACAGTACCATCACCTTCAATATCATTGAAACTTACATCTTCATAGGATGTATCAAATATTGTATCATGGGGTGTTTTTAAATATGATGTAGAAAGATAATATGTATCTACATTTGTATTGAAACATTTTCTATTTAAAATTCGTTTTGGATCAAACCGGCTATCTGTCTTTTGGAAATAATGAACAGGATTTACCCATGTTATATTACTATCTTTAATTCCAAATTTTGGCATGGGATCTAGATATTGTTGAGGAAATAATTCATAAGTAGCTAGCGCTAAATACGCTAGATTTTTAGCATTTGATAATTTCAATAATGGATTCCCTAAATTATAGCCAATTGAAAAAGCTTGAAATATCTTTCCTCCAACTCCTTTAAATGGTGCTGAAACAGGGATCCATTTTTGAATATTTTTATTTCCGTATTGTCTAATATAATTTTCAACAATTAAACCACCCATTGAATGTGAGATGATTATGTTATTTTTATTACTGGTTAATAATTGATGTAATTGATTTAATACTAACGTTCGATTCGTAGAATATCTCCAATCATATGGTAGTCCGAATAAATTCTTACCAGGTTCATAACCTAGTTCCAATAAATGATCAATAAAATGTTTAAAGTATTCGACTAGCCCAGTTAGTATAATTAGATCAGGATCAAGATTATAAATACTGTATATACCATAATTGTCGGGTTTAATAACTACTTCATAACGCGGACTATAAAAAGTATCTGATGATTGATTATACGGTACTAGCACTTTTTCTATCTCAGTATTTTGATAAAATATTCTAACCCAACATCGTTCTATTTCATTTGTTGTTTTATCTTTTGTAAAGACCATTGATCCACCTACACCTGGAACTAATATAATAGTATTTTTAGGTTGTATAGCTAAACATACGATAGTTTGAACTAACAGAAGAACTATCAGTAGGAGCATTAAAGGATATAAAGAAAGAATGTATATAACTATTTTTTTGTCAATTTTTTATTAAAAAAATTGAGCCTCTAAAACCATTAAATTTATTATACAATAACAATATATGACCGACTCATTTACAGCTAAATTATATAACTATTCAGACAATAAATTTATAACAGAAAAGAGATATAAATTTAATGACATCATACATCAAAAAACATTAAAAAATATATGTGGATTTATCTATGAACATATTAAAGCAGAATATACTGAAGTTAAAAGAATAGTTCCTCAAATATTATTATTTGATTGGCACTTAGGATTTGATACTCCTATAATAAAACATTTTAATAAATATTTTATTTGGAGATGGGATTGTAATAATGGTATTCCAGAAAAGAAATTGGGTGAATGGAAATTTCCAACTAAAATGGATTTTTTCGTATTTACTGAAGACTATAAAATAAATCAAAAAGGAATATATTCCCTCCATGGACAATGTTATGTACCCATTTCACATCCTATAACTATTTATAAAAGTATATTAGGAGAAAATAACTGTCAATATTTTGATTATTCTAAATATAAGATAATTAGTTACGGATTAAATGATGTTGTTGATATAAAATCAATTCCATTCGATGGAATGAATATAGTTTTGTTTCCCGAATATCGGTATCAAATAATTAAAATAGATGAACAGACATGCCAATTATTATAAAAAATTGACCACTAAGGGTAATTTTAAATCTTCCAGATAAAAAATTGATTCCTATATTGCTTACTATCCATTTCTCAATATATATTTAAATGAAACTATTACTAATCGTGCTGTTATTTATAACAACAGCACTAGCTCACTACAATGACCGTGTGTTATTGAAAGATATAAATGTTTTAACTCTATATAAAGGAAGATCTACTACATATCGCAGAACCTATCCCGTACCACAATTAAAATGTGTTGCAGGAAATGGTTGTTACCAATATGATATTAAAAGTGTTCAATGTTATAATATGGGATTTGATGGCAAAGATCAATCTTGGAAATGCGAGACGCTAATGGACCCTACTTTAAGATTTACTAATGTTAAAGTTAATTGTGAAGGATATTCATATTCAAATGATCCATATGTTTTAGTTGGAAGCTGTGGAATTGAATATGAATTACATACTAAGCAGGAATTTCAATATGACTTTCCTTTTGATTCATTCCTCAATTTTATTATTACGATTTGTATTTTTGGTTTTATGTTATATTTACCATACTGTGTTATTCAATGTTCTAAATTTAGAAGAACATATACTATCGAAAATTATGATAGAGTAAATAATCCTGTAATTATAGATAATCGTCCTGGATTTACTGAAGGAGTTATTGTTGGAGGCATATTAACTCAACGACAAAACCGGGTAGTAAATGATGATATTGAAGCAGGTACAACAGCATACGCCGAAACTATACGCCGCTAATCAAATGATTCATTATAAAATATTATTATATCCTGCCATTCATCCTCATCCAATAATTCATTTAATCTTTTAGTTCTACCTTTTATACCTTTACTATTCATCCATTTACCATTACTATTTTTTTTATGCTTCCATAACCATTCAAACCGCATAGCCTTTGATTTATTTTCAAATTCTCCAACTATAAAATAATATTTCCAGTCATTTATACCTTGAGTAGCTTTAGCACCTCCTTTTAATTCTCCATTATGTTGTTTGCATCTATTATCTATATTATTTGTCATACCTATATAGGTCCGGTTAGGTGAGTATATCATATAACAATAGAATGGTTTAGTCATATAAATAATAATAATATTTTTTTATATGATATAATTATATATGTTATCTCAAGAATACTGGATAAATGGTCCTGTAAATATAATTAGATTAGAAGGTACTATTGGAAAAATAAATAAAGTAATATATATTTTCGGTGATTTCCATTATGATTTACATTATCAAACTGAATGTCCATCTAATAAAAGTATGGATATCGATAAATTTTTAGCAGCTGTATTTAAACAAGAAAGTAATAAAGAATTTGATCTTTTTATAGAAGAAGAAATGGGAACTCAAAAACTGAATCCGTTGCCGAATAGAGGTATGTATATTGAGCAAATCCGTAAATTTTCTGAAATAAATTATAAAGAAGATGTGAATCGTCGAATAAAAAAATCGGAAGAATTTCCAAATACGAGATTCCATTATTTTGACATAAGAGATAATATTGAAAAATTAACTGCCCTTTATCATTATTTTAATCCATTAGATGTATGTTATTCTATAAATGGTGATATTACTTTGAAAAGTTATTTAAGGGATATGCAAAAATCATTGGAGGAATTATATAGTAAAATGAAAAAACCAGATAAAGAAAAATTTAAGTTCGTAACTAAACTAAAAGTAAAATATTCTCATAAAGATGTTAAACAAACAATGAACACTTTATTATCAAATTTAACTGATGAGGTTGATAAGTTGATTAAAGAAATAAAGGAAAAAACATTACATATAGACGATCTTTACAATGAATTCAAGAAGCATCAATATGAATGGGATATCACTGAAAAATTATATAATCCATTATACAAAATAGCAAAAGATCTTCAAGAATATTTTATGAATATCACATGTATGTTAACTGATTTATTCTTATTACGGCGGATATTGGATAAAGATTATGTTAAAACAGCATTGATTTATACCGGTAATTATCATTTATCTGATACATGTCATTTATTGATTAAATATTTTAATTTCAAAATAACAAATATTACATGGTCAAATATTAGTGTGGAAGAATTAAATAAAAAATTTAAATCATATAAAAAATTTTTAATTGGTTTAAAAACATTTGATGAATTATTTTTCATTGTAAATCCTGATTTACAGAATCCTTTACAGTGTTCTAATTTATTTAATTTTCCTCCTAATTTATCCTGAGTGATATAAACAATATTCTATATCTTATAATATGGATAAATTAAAGAATCCGATTTTTATATATAACTCAACTGATCCATTAAATGGCAAGTTCGTGAAGAAAGTATATATTAAAAAAATATCGAAAATTAATCGTGTAATATGGCCCATGGAATGGGAATATTATAGTGATCGTGCGAAAAATTCAATTACTGATCTTTATAAAAATAATGTGGGAAGAGAGGCAAAGGTTATATATTCTGGTGAACCTCAACCTAGTATATTTATAATACCAAATTTACAGGATCAAAACAACGTTGCATAAAATTACAATTTCTATTTAAATGTCCGTCTATTCCACCATCTTTCATAAGTGAACAGACCCAATAATATTCACCGTTATAATATTTTTCATATAATTTCATGAAGATTGTTTTTGTATACATTATTTTTGCTGTTGGGTATCCACAATAGCAAAGAGGATGATATAATTTTATTTCATCAATTGGAATATATATTTCTTTTTTAGGTAATAAATCTACTATTAGATCATATAGATATTTTATTATATTGTTCAATAATTCCGTCATTAAATATTGATTATTTTTGAATTTAACTTATTGATAAATCAATTTTTTGATATTTAAATAAATATAAGCAATGGCCCAAATTATGAAACCACATATTCTATGTATTATCATAATTCTATCCATTTGCTTAGTGATATACAATGATAAAACAATATGGGATAACTATGAAATAGTGAATCATATTGTTATAATATTGTATTATATCACGACCTATTAAAATTATTATTTTATACATATTAAATTAGATCATTAAATGATATCCAAATAATTATTTTCAGACGTTGCCCTATTCAAGCAATGGCCCAAATTATGAAACCACATATTCTATGTATTATCAT
>Ga0116231_10011872_pt1 | contig 13136 bp, 7 predicted proteins | sample S1TSphgellanicum_2_FD_89695 | JGI IMG/M metagenome (GOLD analysis project Ga0116231, IMG submission 89695) | Host-associated microbial communities from peat moss isolated from Minnesota, USA - S1T2_Fd - Sphagnum magellanicum MG | ecosystem: Host-associated > Plants > Peat moss > Unclassified... | reverse complement strand
GAGATTTGGACACAACGCATTAGATTTTTAGTAAATTTCATTACTTACCTCAAACCACCTAACTCGTTAGACTTCAACTACATAGTAGTTCCACTTCTAACCGGGTTTTTTGTGAGTGCATATTTTAGTGGTGGAAGTGTGCAAGAAATCCTCACACACCACTATTGCCATTTTGACCCAACACAATCGAAGCATTATCACCAGGCCAATTCCCATGCACATACCATTTCTTGGGTGGTAGCACCTACAAAAACCACATGGAACCCACAAGTCATATTTGTTGGTTAGTAGTTGATGCTGGTACATAATTAGTAAAGTTGTAATACCAAACAATGCCTAGTGGAAATCTAATGGAAGATCAATGATCGAAACATTTTTACTACAATTTCTAGTGATGGCCTAATGGGCATAAACTCATTAGATGGGTCTAGTGGATGTCTGATGTAAATCCACCAAATTCAATTCAACATTAAAACATCGTGGTGGTGGGGGACACAAACCCCAATTTCACTAATTGTTGGAGCTGCTAAATGTGATGTTGTCTTTTGAAATGCCAACATTCACAATACCATACAAATTAAGGCTACTAGCAAAAATTGAACATATAAATGTTGTTACAAGAGTGACATTTGAGTGGAATTTTAATGATGACCTAATGAGCAAAAGTTTCAAGTGAAGTACAATCTAGTTAGTGGTCTAGTGGTGTAAATCTAGATGACGTGCTCCCAAGTGACACGCTCCCAAGTTCCTAGTTAGACCCAAGATGGGTCTAAGTTACTCAAACAGTGAAATTGTGAGGAACTCGAGGCACACTCCCAGCTCTCAGCACTAAAGGGCATAGAGGGGCATGTTGAAGTTCCAGGATGGGACTAGGAAGAGTGACGAGCTTTAATTACTTATTCGAACTTGCATAAAACCAACTAACAAGTTGGTTAATTCACCTTCTGGAGCACCTTTGGTGCCAAAACAAGCCACGGGCAACTCTAGATTCACAAGATTCACCACGACCCGAACTCGAGGGAAGCCACCACCTTCCCCCATATAGTATTCTTTGCGTCTCTTTGCGGCACCTACATTTGAATGGCTTTTTGTCCCGGGACTCCCAAGGAGGAGTCCCGAAACTGTCCTGATTTGGACTCTCGAGATTTTGCGAGGTCATAACTCTTTGCCCAGACCTTCGATTAGGATGAGGATTAAAGCAAACTTGTAGCTCTCCTCGAGATCTTTCCAGTAGTGTATCGTAGTTCAACTGCACGCACCGGGGTCGGGTCGATTCCCGACTTTTAGTGGTTGGGAGTTAAATTGCCAATTGCCAATGACTCCCGGCCCTTCTTTTTGCCATAACATGTGTTGCAAATGTCCAAATGGCCCATGCGAGTCCATTTTCGACATTTGCACTTTGATAGCTTTCTAATGATATAAAGAATGCCCCAATGCGAGGTGTTTTGACCCCTGCAATCAAACTCTGAAGTTTTGGGAGTCCCGAAGGACTCCCAAGTCCCAATTTCGGGAGTGTGAGTTTCATCCTCACACTTTCTCAAAGTAGGGTTGTGACACTAGAGATGAATTCAAACCTAGTAAAAATAATAAGGGACATTCACTAATGTTTGGCTCATTGTTGGCCTTGTTGAATTGGATGTGGTCACTTGTAATGCTAACTTGCATAACACCTCACAAGTTAGGACTACCAATAAATACCAAGCTTGACTAAATGAATGTTCAAGTCATTTGAATCGACTATCTGCTTTCAAATGTGGGGGGGGGGAGGGGTAAATGGAGTTAGACCAAGTTTACCCTAATATTACTACAACCAAATTACACAAACCATAGCTCATTTGCAAGGGACCTATCAAGCTTTGTGCAACTAATATGGATATTTAAAACCCCACTTAGAACACACAACCCTAATCTTCACAAGGCCTTCAAATTCTAACCCAATTCAAGCTACAATTGTCATAAAGCAATTCAAACCTAAATGAAAATCCCAAAGTTCTACCTTGAGTAAAAAAACCTTGTCCATCTACAAACAAGAGTAGACAAAGGACATGCCTTTCAGTTTCTTGAAAAAGCCAACCAACACTCAATTTCATCGCTAGTGGTTAGTTTAGATAACACCACTTCTAAGAAATAGAAAATTAACTACTGATCCTTACAAGGTACATTTGAAAGGTTAACAAGCTTAAATCCCATAGCACACAGGCAGTAGGAGTTACATACAACATTTGTTGGCAATGCATCTTGGATTCAAATAATTGCATATCATTTAACATTGAACTAGGAATCTTGCTATTGGGATTTGGAAGGTAAAAAATAAGTTGTAAGTTGTACAATGTTAATGCATATGAAATCTTAATCCCAAAGAATTATTGCCACAAGGTGAACAATGGTGCATAATTCAACACTAGGGAAAAATTGGATGGCAGCTAATGCTTAGGAAAAAAATGGATGGCAACTAATTCCTAGGAAAAAATTGGATGGCAACTAATGCCTTGTGATATGATGGTGCCTAATGAAACAAAATGCATTGACCCATACAACAATTAGAAGAGAACAAGTACAATATGGCTAACCAAGAAGGTTTCATATGAACCCAACCCAAACAATGTAAGTGCCCATTATTATTTCACCTAGCTTGCAACAATGGGTGGCCATGATCAAACAATAATCCAACTTTGGACCTAGACATCCCATTATACCAAGGATCATGGGTGTGGAATCAAAACTTTGTAGTAGGGTAATGCATGACTAGAAACCAATGTTTGTCATAATTATAACTATATAAACAATTATGAGTCTAGAATTTTTTGGCATGATTTTAGAGTGCACGAATGTTTTGAGAACAAGAGGTATATACAATTTTTTTGACATACTAATGTTTGATTACAAGATTTAAGGTTATTCCATATATATTACTGAAATCAACAAATCAATGAAATGCCAAATCATAGGAGAATATTTTAGGCATAATAGTTTCATTTAATTAAAGATAAAGACATTGAATGTAGATAAAAAGAAATGAAACTATCACAAAAAAAGTTGATTCCTTCATGAAAACTTCCAATTCTTTTGTAGATTAACTCCAATTTCATTAGTATATGGAGGTCTTATAAGTTTGGAATCTTTTGGAAGTTTCAAATTTCAAGTTAATCCATGGTTTCCGACTAAGGATATGACAAGGCAATGAAATGCTTAGTTGTAGGATAAGATTTCAGGCATAATAGTCTCACTTCATTATATATAAAAACATGGAGTGTAAACAAAAAATAATTAAACTACCATAAAAGAGCTAATTCCTTCACAAACATGGTTTAATTCTTTTGAAATATTCCAATTTTGTTATTGTACTGAGGTTTTTACAAATATGAGTTTTATTGGAAGTTTCAAATTTCACAAATTTTCAAGGATTGAAACTACTAGAGGTTAAGAACCAAATGATAGGACTACCCATAACTTGTTTAAACTTTATCAACATATTGAAAGAATAGTGTTATTTGGTAAAATTGTTATGACACATAATCAAATAAAAAATTAGTTGTCAACTACTAAGATCTGTATATTCAACACAATGTTTCTTCCCAAGCAAGAAAGTCCATGGATAATTTGTAGCATTTCTTTCTATAAGGACAAAACAATCTCAATCATCTCACACAAAATTCATTTCCACCCAACTAGCTACTAGTTGATTGCAACCCAAATCCACATGTCAAAAATTGTAGACCCTAACATATTGAGATGTGAAGGTGAAAGAATACTCACCATTTCTTTCTTGAAAGAAGCATTGATAGTAGCAAGGTGCATCCTAGATCATATCAACAAAATTTGCAATGTATGCGATGTTCATGATAAACCTCCCAAATGCCTATTGGATTTCATCAAGAAATCTCCGATGAAGCCAAAATGCGATCTAGACACAAAACAACATGTCCAAGCTTACTTGCATTCCCATTATAGTTAATGGTTTTTATGTAGGTGTCACCATCTCCTTGGCTGTAGTCATGTTCCTCTTCGTTGGAGCTTTGGCCTTTGTTCGCAATGGTGGTGTTGGTGTGCTACACAAAGACCCCGCAATGGTGGTGTTGGTGTGCTACGTAAAGACCCCACAATAGCTGGTGGGTGGAATTTAGTCTCGCTCTCGTCACTAGACCATTCAAAACTTTGTGCCGGTTGGTCTTCCTCTTGGTCCTCGTTCTCCTGTTCCTCTTCGCTTTCACTCACACTCATTAAATCTAGGTTTGAATTGTGGGAATGCTTGGGGCTACTTTCAGAAGGTAAGTGAACTATCAACATTGTGATTGATTAGTATGACCACTCCCCCCCTACAAGTAAAAAGAGATGGTGCAGGAGATTTAACCTTGATATGACACTCAAAAACAAAAACGACACACATTTATGAAAAAGCAAATAGAAGGAGGGGGGAGAGAGGTCTCTTAGAACAAGGGACTTGAGAAATGGGTAAGTGATGCGATGGTTACAAGAGCCTTCAATAAACACCCATTTTGACAAAGAGGAGGTTACGTTGTTAGACCACAATTTTAGGGTTTAGGGTTTAGTCGTATGAAGTTTGTTGACCTCTAGTCACAAAACCTTTGATCAAGTTTTGATTATGTTTAATGCAACAAGAAGCTTCAATATTAATTCCTTTATTTTATGGTGTATTTGGGAATGTATTAGGCTAAAATGGTTGCTTTATAGTTGAATTCACTTGTGAAGTGGAGGGAACAACTTACAAGGTGAAAAGGTGCCATATTCGACAAGCTAAAGCAAGTGGTCATTGTAGATCCAAGTGCGGACCTATGTTTCCCGGTGTTTTGTGTTTTGGGTCGCCACTACTACATACAAGGTTTGGTCCAACATGAGCAAATGCTACAGCCTCTTGGCACTTTAAGATTGATTTTGGATTGATTGTGACAATCAACATAATTTTCAGATCAAGCAAGCTCAAATGGGTTGATTGATTCATGAACATATTGTTGTTGTTGTACATTTTCTTTATTTTCTTATTAGATCTCCAACAACTTGGATAGTTAGATGCACATCTTCTTCTTTTTCATCTTTTTTGTAATTTTCAATACATTGGTCATAGCTTCATTGCATGATCCACAACAATGCACAAGTTTTGGAGACCCATCCATCTTGTCTCCCCTTCAAGATCAAAAACTTATGGGTGAATAGGCTTTGGTGGTCTTTTCCTTGTCAAAGATTCCTTTTCTTTTCTTTAACAACTTTTGGATTCATTGGATTATTGTTTGCTTTGATTTATGACATGCTTCTCTTCTTACTCATATGAAATTTGTTGTGATTTGAATCACAACATGAGTTTTTTAAGGAGAGACAAGGTTAATCTTTTTTTTTGATTTCCTTGATAATCATGGTAAACCTAGTTAGTTGCAATTAGTGGCTTGTAGGAGATCCCAAGACATTACTAAAAATCTTGTTGTTTGCAACTACAAATTTGGTATTGTATAATTTTTGGGCCATACAGTTGTGTGTGCAACCAACATGCAACTAAATGTGTACAACATGGACACATGTCATAAAAATAATGGTTTAAATTTATACATACTTAAATTATTATACTTAATATATCTACATAAGCTATGTATAATAGTATTATGTACCTCTAGTATTAAGGTCAACCCCATGCTAATTTAGGTTAACCTAAACTAACCTAGGCAAAATAAACTAAAAGGTTAAACTAACCATGGTTAAATTCAATTAGGCTAAAACTAAATATGATTAAATTAATTAAGCTAAACTAATTATGGCTAAATTAAGTTAGGCTAAATTAAGTTAGACTAGATTAATTATAGTTAAATCAAATTAAGCTAAATTAAACATGGCTAGATTAAGTTAGGTCTAACTATTTATGGCTAAGCTAAATCAAGCAAAATTAAATTAGGATAAAATAAATATGGTTGAATTAAATTAGGCCAAGGTAATTATGGTAAATTAAGTTAGGCTAAAATAATTATGGTTAAACTCAAATATGTTTAATTAAACTAAACTAAACTAAACCATGGTTTAAATATGTATTACAAATTTTCAAATTTTATTTGTCAAATATATTTAAATATTTTTTTGGGCAAGTAGAAATTTAATTGAATTTATTTTATTTGGAGTCTTTTTCAGAAAATTAAAATTTTATTTTTAAAAAATAGAATAAATTAATATGATAATATTAATTTTATTATAAATAATCCTAATTATTAATTAAATTTTTATTATAATCATAATGATAATCATATATATATATATATAGATATATTCAATAGGTATTAGATATTAAATTTTTATTATTTATGTTAAAACATTAATGTAAATAGGCTACACTAATTAGCCTACAAGTACATAAACATCCTAAGCTAATTACTAGTTTAAGCTATACAATAATATTAAAATCATATTTTCATTAAGTAATCATAATTATAAAAAAAATCCTACAATCATCTTTGAAGTGCAAAAGAAAAGGAATAATTAAAAATTAACAAGAAGAAAAATAAAAAAGATAAGCTTTCCAAGTTACAAAACATTCTTTTTTCTTTTTTCTTTTCTTTGGACCCCTCCTACTTTCAAACTTCATAACTTTCTTAGTTCTTATTCATTTTAAACGATTTAAAGTGCTATAGGAATGCCACCTGAAGTTTTACAAATCACGTTAGAACTTTAATAACAACAAAACTACATAAAAGGAACTTTTTGGGTGTTTAAGAACCGGCCTTTGTAGTGTTCAATGGTTTGGTTTTTTGAGTTCTTAACCCCTTTTACTTTGGGGGGCCATAATTTTCTCATTCCTAATCCAATTTTGATGATTCTTAATGTGTTAAATGCACCAAGAGGAGGGCTTCAAGTTTTGTTTGGACACTAGAAACAACAAAGCCCTCCTCTAGCTGGTATACTCTAATATAATAGTTGCATCTAATGTGCAATTAAGTTGGTTCACGATGTTTGCAATGGAATTTTTTATCCCATATCCTTTGGCGTCCAATTCTATTTAGCTTAGTATATAACTAGGAGCAATAGTTACATAATAACCAAATATCAAGTGCCATTGGGGATGCGTGAATAAAAAAGTTTGATCTTTATGAAATGGTTAAACGTAAAAATAAAATTGGATTATTTTAAACCTACCTATATAACATAAGCCTAGCTATTTTTCAACCTACTGACATATTTATCCTACATACTTAATAAGGTTTAATAATTACCTACCTACTTAGGTAGCATGAGTCAACATTTTATTAGCCATAAATTGGACAACTTAGATTTCATTAATTAATATTTAAAAATTAAAAAAGGTGGGCTTTAATTGCCACGCGGCATTATATAATTGGTATTTTAAAATGGACATGTGTCAAATGGTCAATGAATGTTCCATTGTGTGCCACGTGTCATCGTCATAGTGATAAAAACTTTAATGATTGAAATTAATCCAATGAATTTTTAATTTTGAAAACACAAATAGTTAAGTAGTGACACGTGTCCACAAGCTAATTATCTAAATTTTAAACATGTATCATATTAATTAGTTGCATTGTAATTACAAGAAAAGTTGCACATAAGGTGCAACTACATTTGGATTGGTATGTATGGATGAACATGTATATTAGCACCGTATATACATGTTACATACATAGTGTCACGTGCAACTGAATGTCACATGCAACTTGTCTTAGGCAACTACACAAATTTGTAGTTGCATGCGTCACATGCAATTGAGTTTTAGTTGCAAATAATAGTTGCAAAACCCAAAATTTCTACTAGTGAGAATCACTATGTTTTTTGTCGAAGACTTCTACTATAACAACAAGGTGTGAAAATGGTGGTATGAAGTTGTATAGATTAGTTGTGAGATTTCGCATTGAGAATTATATTTATCAAATCAAACAATTGTACAGATAATAATTCTTGTGCATGTTTGGTTGCATGCTAATTGTTTATGTTATGTACCATAATTAGGTGGAAGGTGCTTTTGATGAAAGTGGTTGTAGGCAATCCATCTAGGACACATTTCCATATCATAGTCAATTTGCTAGTGTGCTTACATGGTCAACAATGTTTGTAGCTTCAAATCTTTGGACCAAGTTTCAAGACTTGATTTGCTTTGGTGAATTTCTCGAAAATGTTGAAATTTTATTTTATGAGAATTGCCTTTTTTGCTTTACATGAAAGATTTTGGATGGAGGCAATGGTCATGTTGCAAGGCACCAATACCACAAGCACTAGGCATGTATTAGCTTTTTGATTGGAAATACACTTTCAATTTCAAGTGTTTGTAGCCTTTTATTCAATATTGTTCCCACCATCTAAAATGTTATGTACTTTTCATGTGTTTTGTAAACCAATCAAGTTACGTGACTCATAATTATGCCTTTGCTTATTAAGATGTGGCCTTGTATCAACTTATTTTTCATGTGATGCACATGGGGGACATTGAGTTCACAATGTAATTACATGTGGATGCTTACTAGTTCTCCATATTTTGTTCATGATTCATGAAACTTGGTTAGCTCCTTATGTTACTACCCAAAAAAGCTATGCTTCACTGACTTGATTTTTCCTATTAGTGTTTTATGGCATGAAGCAAGTCAAATTGTGAGGTCATGATAACAAGGCAAATCTTACATGGTTAATTACCTTGATTGTTAGTTGATGTATAATTCCCTTGTTGTGGCTTTCCATTTTGCGCATCATGCTCCCTTTGATAACAGTTTTTTACCATGTGCCCAGGTTTCCTACAGTAGTAGCAATTTGAATCATTGTTTGATTATTGACCTTGATGACTTCCACCACAGCCTCCATGACTTCCCTTTCCTTTAAAGTTTTCTCATCCACCTCCATGAAGTTAACCTTCATGTTGATGATGTCCACCATGCGAGCTTCCATGTTGACCTTGACTTGAAGTTCTACCACCTCTACTTCTATTAGTATTTGAGTAGAAGGCACTTTCCTGTGATCCTCCACTAGATTAAGTACTAACTATTCTCATCCTTTCACTTATAAGTAGTGTTATCAATTCTTGAAAATCAACAAATGTTTCTTGAAACTTTTAATCTTTATATTTCTTTCAATTTTTTCACTAAACAACCTAAGTTTTGATACCATGTTAACAAATAAGAGATCTAATCAAATGCAAACATAAATTTTTATTGAAAAGAAATTAAAACATGATGCTCACAACATGGAACATAACATCAAGAACTCTTAAAGGTTTTTGTCGCATCAAAGACACAAACTTGTTGACGCACTCCCAACTCCTGAAAGGGCTCAAATGTGAGCCCAAGTAGGAAAACAACGGAAGAACAAGGAGTCGGAACACGCTCCCTAGTTCACAACACTTTGAGGGGTAGAGGGGCGTGTTGGAGCTCCGGGATGGGACTAGGAAGAGTTGACAAGCTTCACTCACTCACACGGACTTGCACACAACCCACACAAAGTGGTTAGTGCATAGTTGGAACACCCTTGGTGCTAGGACGAACCACGGGCAACACGGACACACAAGACTCACCATGGCCCGGACTTGCGGGAAGCCACCACCTTCCCCCTTATAGTATACTCTACATCTCTCCACTGAGGCTACATCCAAATGGCTATTTTTCCCGGGACTCCCGAGTGGGAGTCCCGAAATCGCGCCAAATGGGACTCTCGCGACTTTAGAGCCTCATAACTTTGCGAGCAGACCTCAGATCGAAGCAAAGTTGTAGCTCTCATCGAGAGCTTTCCAACGATATGTGGCACGCCCCATGCAGCTAAGTAAATCGGGTCGATTCCCGACTTTTTGTGGTCGGGAGTCAAACTAGCAGTTCGACTCCCAGCCCTTCTTTTGGCCATAACTTGTGTTTCAGATGCTCGAATGAGCAATGCGAGCCCATTTTAGACATTTACGCTTCAAGAGCTTTCCAATGATATAAAGAACGTCACAAGACATTGAGGTTTGACCCCTGCAATCGCTCTCTGAAGTTTCGAGCGTCCACCGGGACTCCATCTCCCAAAGTGGGAGTTGCCTTGGGAGTGTGAGGGTTCACTCCCTCACACTTTCTAACACTTTCTTACACTCCTGGGAGTATGTGATGTGACTCCCCGGGATCCTCTTAGCCCGCACCCTTGCAATGCCTTTGCCTTGACTCCTGGGCTTCATTTTGGCTCACACCCTTGCAAGCCCTTGGCCTTGGTCGCGAGCCCAAGGCTAGGGTTGCGACACTTGTGCAATGAATAAAAGTGAGCAAAATCATCAACACCAAGGTATTTAACTAAGGGACCAAACCAAAAATAACCAAATTAATCTAAGTAAATAAAGTAGTTTAACCTTGTGAAAGTAACCTACATACTTTCCTATTCTAATAACTAATGAAAACTTAACTAACTAAGTTTGAATTATCAACAATTGAAGTATCAACGAATGAAGGCGTATGGCAATCACTTTTGAATGATTTATTATAATACGAAAGGTGTCGTTAGTTTTAATTATGGGGTGGCATCAATTTTTTGCCAATGACAAACCCACATGGGGGATGGTGATGCAATGGTAAAATATGTCAGTGTTATAAAAGAAATTCAAATTAAATTATGGACCCATTTCAATTCCCATCATTTTCATGTGGTGTGCACGAGTTAAGAACATAAATGATGTTAAGGGGAATCCAACATATAAATGAAATGAGGTGAGGTTCTCGGTTTATAACTTCTGATATATGATGGCGGAGGATGAAGAACCTTTTGTTTTTCCTGCCCAAGTTCAACAAATGTTTTTCATGGATGAAGAACAAAATCTTTCATGGAAAGTGGTGGTCTAAAAGGAATCTTGATCATCCCACATCATGACGAATACTTGTGCTACTTTGAGTGGCATTGACGATGGTGTGCCATGTCTAAACACACCCATGACACACCCACCAATGCCACAAGATGCAACCCTTGTGGGTGCCAAGGAGCTATCGACAAAGGAATTAGCTATTATCAATTCCACACTTGCTCATGTAAATTATAAACATTATAGGTGTATAAGCTTGAAAACCTTAATGTACATCCAATATAAATATTTTAATAAAGTTTATGGAGAATTTTAATCAAGTTTGACACTTGCAAATTCACACTTTATATGTATAGTGCATAAGTAGTACTTACTTAGTGGCCCAATAGTGGCCACCTAATGGCCCAAATGTCAAACATAATGGCATTGTAATGGCTCTGTAGTGGTACACATGAAATACCTAGTGGCATAGTAGTGGCAACTAGTGGTAAAATAGTAGCCAATAGGTTGCAACAATGGGTTTCATTTGCAAAAACTAGTTGCAAGCTTCATATTTATTGGACGGTGGGAATCCGAACATGTGCCGTGATCCCATGTCTAAATGTCGTACGCTAATTGCAAAATAGTTGTTCACTATGTAACTGCCTTCCAACAATCCTACTTTAGTTGCAATATGCATGTACAATGAACTCCTCAAAAAATTGAACATAGTTTACTATGTCCATATATGCGATGCATATAAATCACCATATAAAACACCCATTTACAACACTGCAACTACCTAACAACTAGCCTATTTTCTAATGTGCAAATTTATTTATTAATTCATTGTACTTATAAGGTAGTATTTGCAACATAGTTGTGTTATAATGGTTTTTAAACTCTAGTTACAGGGTGGTGTGGTCTTTGTGGATACAATTTCTCGGTGATTATCAAGTTAACATATCTTTGTGAATTTCTAAATTGGGTGTGAGATAATGGAATTCCAATATAAATATTTTCCTTCATTACCCTAATAAATAAATAATAAACAAATAATGTTAAATGTTCCATTCTTTGTAAAAGTTGAGATAGATTAATTTTATGCATGTCGTAAGCCATTGATCAAAAGCCTTGTGCAATTAAAAAAATGCAATGGCAATCACAATCAAATTGTACATGTTTACCACAATTACCACATGCATCCCAAATCAATATTTATCAAACATTATGTGGCTACATGGTTTCAATCCTTCAAAATGATGACCAAAATATTTCAACATATGTACCCATGCAATTAAAATATAAAGTCCTTAAATACAAGTTCATCAAAATCAAATGCACATAATAATAAAAAGTTGAAATTCTATGGTTAATTATGGGTGCCAACCACCTTTTTAAAAACTTTGGTGTGTGCACATGTAACGGTACAAATTCCAAACTCCCAATTTTATATTAAATAAAACATTTAATGTTGATTAATTTCCATTGCATCTTCAATCAATTGCTAATCCATCATTAATAATATTACAATTTATTTTAGGACCATTATTTATTTTTTGAAATGAAATTTCAAAATTAATTAATTAATGATTCAACAAACTTGTGTTGAAGCTACCATGATATTTGTTCTTTTAATTAACCAAGAGGGTAAATGATTTATGTGCACCATGACAATCTTTAACTTTTAAGACAAGCAAACAATAAACACGTGTAGGTAAATTAGTGTTTAGGCTTGCATGTAAGTAGTACCAAGTTTGGGTAGGTTCATTAGTGGTGTTGAATTTATTTTCAATCTTTATTAATATATCCCAAATTTATGATGCATATATAATTATTGCTAAAATTTAGTGCTTTTCAAAGATAGCTTGATTTGATGTATTTTCTCAATTTTGATTTTTGATTGAAAATAATGAGCATTCAAATCTTTAAAAAAATGTTTTCCCAATAATCAAATTCCTTAAATGCACCTTGTGTAAAGTCCCTTTCAATTCAGAAATAGACGGGGATTGATTAAACAAAACAAAAGATGAAATGGGGAAAATTAGACAATGGATGAATCTATTAGCATCTTTTTTTAACAAAATGTAACCAACTTTTTAAGACAATAGAAATATGTTTTTTTCAAGTATTTTGGTCACCAAATTCAACATTTCTTTGGAAATTTTGACAACTTTCTAAATTGGGTTCTAGCATGTAGCAAAAAATGTAAAATATGCTTTAATTTTTTATCTTTCATATCATGTTTACATGCAAACTTGGTTGAATTCTCTTGCCCCTAAGTATGTGGGCAAATATATTCTATAGGTAGCCTTGTAAGTAGGTAGCACAAAGTGTATAGGTGCAATTTTGGAAAAATAAACCATGATCATAATTTTGAAATTTTCATCCTTACTTTCAATGTTTGGGT
>Ga0116231_10011871_pt1 | contig 13139 bp, 6 predicted proteins | sample S1TSphgellanicum_2_FD_89695 | JGI IMG/M metagenome (GOLD analysis project Ga0116231, IMG submission 89695) | Host-associated microbial communities from peat moss isolated from Minnesota, USA - S1T2_Fd - Sphagnum magellanicum MG | ecosystem: Host-associated > Plants > Peat moss > Unclassified... | reverse complement strand
CCAGACCCAAAGAAGTGGGAACTAGTTTGGTGGTTTGATTCTATGGTTATGTGTACAGGGGTTCAAAACCTTATGCACAGAGCATAGCATGAATAATCAATTTTTTCATCTTGCACATACACCGTTAAGGGGTTTTTGAATAAATTAAAAAAATAAGTTTATCCTCAAGTGGCTTCCAGGTTACTTGCTGACTTAGGTTTTGACATACATGACATTTTCAAAATAAATTGAAGGTTTCCAACAAACATGGGGAGTATACAATGTTCTAGTGTTGGACAATTTTATTCTTCTTTTATTAATATGTTGTAGCAACTGGCTCAATCTATAGCCAAATTGTGGGATGTAATGGTTTCACTTACATGAAAGGTTTTATCTTATTTTGAGATTTTTAATACGGTTTCCATAGCCTATGCATTGAAATTTGATGATTTTCATGGTTGGGCTAGTGGCCATCTATGGGCATGTTACATGTTATGCTTAATGGAAACCTCTGAATATAGAGACCTCAAGTTCTTGGGAAGAAATTTATGCTGCCTTTTATATATGTTATGATAACAAACCTTGATTGCACTTTCAATGTTTTTTATTTTAAAATTTATATGATGTCAAAATAACTATGCATAAGAAATTTATTTTAAATAAATAAACTCTATTTCTTGTTCTACACTTGTTTTTTTTGTAACTGAACATTTGAAATCCAATGTGTGGCAATTAAGCAATCTTTACATGTAAGTCAAATTGTCAAAGAAAGGTGGGAAGGATCCCTAAGTTCTATTCTTTGCATATGAAGAAGTTTCACTTTCAATAGTCCCAATCTTTTTGACGAGGCCTAACTTAAATTCACTATCACTTGTTTGAATAGTGGTGCAAACAGAGAAGCCCAATTTTTTTTTATCTCCAATAGCTTTTGTTTTTCAAAGAGTTTAACACAGAAAGAAGATGGAAAATGATGTATTATCTTGGAGAAGCTTAGGTGACGAAGGAAGTGAACAATTGGCTTTCCTAGGCAATTATTAAGGAGGAAGAAAAGTTCCAACCTATTTAGTAAACAATGCATAATCCCTTGGCAGACATTTTAATCTATTATTTTTATGAGCAGATGCAATTTCTTGCCTAATCAAACCTTAAATCTTTTGTCCCAATACTCACCAAAAGCTTTGTTGTCTTGAAAATCATTTGGGTTGGTACTAGGCATGTAGTTCTTACTTTTGAAACTTCTTTGAACCAAGGATGAGATCTTTTTCTTTTCATTTAAAAAAAAACTTAAGCACGTAATTAATATGGTTGGTTACATTTTATTAGTGGTGTGATGATAGTAATAAAAAAAACTCAATTTTGACCTATGCATAGTAGGTAGAACTAGACCCAGTTTACAATCAAACTTGCCTGGAATTCTTTTAATGTTGAACCCAAAACGGGGGTTCTTTGAAATTGAAGAATTAGGTCCAAAACCGGACTAGCGGTTTTGTCAAAATGATTTTTAAATCCTTGAACTGGAATTGAAGATTTTTTCTAATTAAAAAAAATGTTGGAATTGTGACTGAAGGTTGTTTTGAAAAATGAAAACTGGTCAACACTGGTTCACACATTGTGTAGAACAATGTACATTAGTGTAGGAGAAAGTCCCATATTTGGGGCATTCTGAAATGAGAGTCTACTCCATGGCCTTACCAGTGGTAGGCAGTTTTTCACTTTTATGAAGAACCTCTAGTTCTAATTCTTCAAAAAAAACTCAAATTCATCCAACTCTAGATCCACATTTGACTGGAACAGTTCTTCAAAAAATATGGATTTCATTTATGAAAATCAAACCCAATTTCGGTCGAATTCTATGCAACACATACCAAAATTAGCAGTTTACCAATTGTTAGCAATGGTTTAAGCCAATTATTTTGTGCAAAAAAGGTAATCCAAACCCAATTATGGTTCTTAAAAATTAAAAAACTTGGTTCTGAGTCCAACTACAATTATGAAATTTGGACCAATTTGTTGAAACCAGAATGAGAACTTCTAGTTCCAAACCGTTAAATGTGGGTGACCGACCAACACTGGCTTTTACCTGGCATAAAAATTTGCATGAGGCTTGATGATGAAGAAGTCCCAAAATTTTCCTAATTTTATTTGGAAGTCTTTAGAGGAGGGTTCCTTCTCCTCAAGCACTGCCACTAGCCTATGGTTATTGAAATTGTATTGTGAAATCTGAAACGAAGAATGAGCCAACAGGTACCATCCCATTATGTATTAGGTAACCCACAAGAGGGAGTCGGTTACCAGGAGTAACCAGTTTTCAAAAGACAAAATAAGACCCCTAATGGGACAAAGTAACAGTCAAGATTGGATCCTATGTGTGGAGGTCACTTTTCTTACTTGTGCAAAAGAGAATAGGAATTGTGAGTTGTAATTTGGTGGTGGGCAGCCACTGATGTGCTGACACGTCCATTTATCTTTCTTGAAAAGAGGTTGCCCCTAGGATAAAGCCTGATATCTTGGGGGCCGCATGAAGAGGAGGTGTGTTTGGGCTTGAATATATCCCTTAAAGCTTGGGCCCAAGGGCTGTACAAGGTGTAATTATTGCCCCCAAATAAAAAATTAAATTTTTTTTTGGTGGTATCAGGCAGGTATTTGGAGGGTACCCACTGGGTATATGGAAAGAAAAAAATGTGGAGCATTTTGGAAAAAGGACTATCTGCACTTGTGAGCATTTGGTTGTCTGAAATGCCTTACTGGCTTTTATGCTATGTAAATCTACTTTCAAATACATTAGAAAAAAGTTTCATTAGAAAAAAGTTTCAGAGGCCGTTATATTGATGGTTTGTGGACAGGAAATTTTTGTCATCGTATTCTTGTCCCATAGTTACCATTTTGGTTTATGCTTACCATCCGAATGTATTTACTATGTACCGACCTTTGTAGCCAGTAAGCACCCTCCGTAGTGATCTATGCTACTTACCCACTTACATAGGTAGTTACCAGTGTTGGGTGGTTCTCACTTGTCAGTTAAAACCAACACTAGTTTTTAGTCTGGTTCTCAATGAGAACCACCCAGTAAGAATCCAAGATGAGAATCACCATGAGAACCGGATTAAAGGTGCTCACCAAAGGTGAGCATCATCTAGGTTCTCACCTGGCATAAAATCTGATCGGTTCTCACATTTTGGAAAGGGTTTGGTTTTCATGGTGAAAAATAAAAAATAAATATTACAGTTCTCCGGAAAGTCATGCCCTGTTGGGCTTGAGTTGCACCTCCCATTTGATGCTTCATCCCCTCTTGGCTACTGTGTCCAAAGTCAAAAAAATTTATTAAATAAGGGTATGAAATACTGAGACTCAGCAGTAAATGCACCAGGGTCGAGAACATTTATATGTGCAATACACATACCAGCAAGAGTGATTGGTTGAAAGCGTTCAAGCGAAGAAAGGACAAAGTAAACTCAGTTTAGCACCAAATTTGCTACTAAAGTGAGTGTCATGCCACAAAAAAAATGTTGATTATAAAAACAGAAACAAAAAAGACCAAAACAACTGTAAGATAAATACATAACCAAAAATCATGATTTGTGAGAATCGACCTTTCAGAATTGTCCTTAAAAATCAGTAATTCAAAATTTTGTGAGAATCATTAATTTTGAAATTCGCCAAATCCAATTTTTTTTTAAATTCTGAAAACCAGGGCGATTCTCAGAAAGGGAATTTTTTTTAAAGGATCAAAGTGATTCTTAAAATTTGCCCCAAAAACTGAAACCGATGGTTCTCACAAAAAAGTGAGAATTGCCCAACACTCGTAGTTACAAAGATAATGGTCTAGAGGAGACTCCATGTATTGAGTGTTTCAACTTGTTGGACCCATGTGCATTGACAAAATTGTAAGGGACACATAAGAATGACTCCAATCTAGCCTTTTCTTTAAGGATTTTGTGATTTCAAGTGAATGGCTCTTAGACATATAATTGGAGTGCATATTTAGCAATATTGCAAATGTTGTATTATGGAACTTTTGGCTACACAAATTTTCAATAATTAAAAATATGGCTATGTGTAATAAAAACATTTCATTACAAGTTGGCAAGATATGGAAATTTACACCAACAAAAACTAGTGAAATGTACATCACATAATCTAAAATATGGTTATAGAACCTATATACTACATAGCTCTATGGCGATGCACATTGCACTATCATCTATGTAGTATAAAACTATTTATGTGTAGAACTCTTTCAAATTTGAATAAAGTCCTTTTTCATTGTTGGGTTATTGTTCACAACAAGAATTAGAACTTAGGACACACTATGCACATTGCAAATAGACACAAATTACAATGGACATTCGACGTTGGATGATTAGACACAAAAGCTCAAACACAATGGAATCTGGCCTTACAATGTACATATGTCACACAAGTTCAAACTCAAAATTGGATAGTATATGATTGAACATAATATTGGACAATGAACATATATTAGACATTCATTTCAAATATGGGGCACTCAAAACAAATAGATAAAAACTTTCAAACTTGTTTTTCAAAGTTTAATTAAAAATCAAGACTTAAATTAAAATTCAGAATTTCAAACCAAGATGCAAACAAACTTAGAAATATGATGCTTCAACTAGATTTCAACATATAAAGTCTAGACCTTCAAACAAGCATAGACAAATTTAGACACAAACTTATAGACAAACTCATGAAAACTCAAATCTCAAATAGACATAGACTCTCTAACCTAGACATAATAAAAAGACATAGAACTAAACATGTTCATTACTTAAACAAATGCAAACTTAGAAACTTTCAAATTTTAGACACAAATTCAAAAACTATCTAATTCAAACAAAATTTAAAATACACAAAATCAAACATACTCACTATTCAAAAATAGATTCAAAATCATACATATTACAAATATAAATAAATAATGCACATAATTAGATAAACACATAGACATAGAATCATAGAATCAAACAAGTCTAATAAGACACAATCAAATAGACCTTCAATGGTGCATCTTCAACTTCAACCCTAAACATAATGTTCTAATTTCCTTAGCAAAAAACCACCCAACTCTAACTAGAATTTGTCATCACTGAAAGTTGAGAAGGCCATAAATTATTTCCATAATTCAATCCAAACTTTGTCTAAGCTTTTACTCCTTATAATCATCAAAACATGCATCATAGGGGAAGGTGTTCAAAGTGAAAAAAGGTTGGGAATACACCCCAACAATTGTGTGTAGGTGTTCATTGAGGCAATTCTTCAATTTTGATTTCATGAAGGATAATGTGGAAAATGTGCATTTATCTTCCACTAACCCCAACACTTGCACTGATGCTATCTTTGCCAACTTGAAACATTCCAAAAATGAGTGCTTCAAGATGCGGAAAACCTTTAATGTTTTCCAAAATTGTGTCAAAGGATTGACATGAAATGGAGCCTCCATTACTAGAGTAGCATTGAACTTCATGGTAATCTTGAAGATGTTAGTTTGCATCTTTAGACCACTTGTGGATTAAATGGATGGACAAATCTTAACCACTTTTAAGGATGTACTTGAGTTTAAAAATTAGATAAGTTTCAAATGTCGCTTAGTGCAGTAGTGTGATTTGATCAATTCCAAAGGACAACTAAAAAGGAGTTTACCAAGAAATTAGATTTCTTTTGTGGATTGAAATTTTGGGTTTGGAAGATCGTTCATCAAAAGATTGAGATTTTGGACATTTGCCAAGGTTTGATGAAAATGGTGGAATGCATGGAAGATGAAGGCCTTACACATCACAAAGGTGAAACCAAAAATGAACTCACCTAGAAACAAAATGTTAGTAAAAGCTAGAACAAACAAAAATGGGGCCATGGTAAGCCAGGGTTCCATGATGATATGGAAAAAATTGAAAGCAAAGAATTAATGATAAAGAAGGCAAAGTTGGACCTTGCAAAGGTTGAATGCTTCAATTGTGATAATCATGGGCATTTGGTGAAAGATTGTCCCAAGTTGCTTCAAATAAATGATTACATTTTTCAAGGTAATTTTTAAAAAAAAGGGGATTTGTGGTTGAAATAAGGGCCAATAAAAGCAAAACCTCCAACTTATTAAAACTAAGATGTAAGATAAATAACAAATTGGTGTGTTGTTTTTTAGATTTAGGAGCAACAAATTCATTCATGATTTTATAAGTAATGGAACGATTAAAAGTCAAGATCATATTATTAACAAACCCCATAATGGTGCATTTGGCACAAGGCATATCTAGACCTTTGTTTGGCGTAATGTTAAATGTCAAGATGTTTTGCCTTAGGGGAGTGCAATTTTTTGCGAACTTCACCCTATGTGAGTTAGATAATTTTGATGTAATTATAAGGAACACATTTTTGGATGTCTATGAAGTAGACATCCTCCATAACGGAAGTAAAATGAGAGTTCATGTCAAAATTGACTTTAAGTTAGTGAATTTAGATGTGGAATATAATTCTGCATTGGTGAAAGTAGTAGTTAACTTGGTTGCTTTGGTTAAAGAGTTAAAATCGCCTAGTTTTGTAATTTTGATGTCTTTGAGAGACTCCCAATGGGAACTTAAGCCACAAGGGGCAAGATGACCTCTTGATTGTATTTTGAATTCATTCAATAAAATTTTAAAGGTTCTAATAGATGAATTTTTTGATTTTCTTCCACCTTACATACAAGTGGACCATGAGATAGAAAAGGCGTTTAATTTAACCTTGTCACCCAAAACACCTATAGGTTAAGCTAAGGGAATTGGAAAAATTAGAAAAAAATTAAATAACCTCTTCAGTTAAAGGTATATTTAGCAAAATAAGCTGTTTTATGGGGCATTGGTTTTGTTTGTTGATTAAAAACACAAATAGAAAATGTGCATTGATTATTATGTTTTAAACAAAATAACCATAAAAAATAATTATCATTTGTCTTAGATTGATGATTTGTTGGATTGACTCAATGGGACCAAATATTTAGCCGAATTGATCTCACATTGGGGTATTATCAAATCCACATTACAGATGAGAACGTAGAAAAAATGGATGTGAAGACCAAGTATGGCTCATATGAGTTTTTGATGATGCCATTGAGGTTATGCAATGCCCCATCGACGTTCATGACCCTCATGAACTTTATTTAACATGAGAAGTTGGATGAGTTTGTGATTATCTATATTGATGATATTTTGATGTATTTAAAATTAAAAATATGTTTTGAGTAAGTTTCAACAAAACAAATTATTTGTTAATAGAACGAAAAGTGAGTTTACATAGGAAAAGATGGATTTGTTGGGACCTATTATCAAGGGAAGGAGTGAGGCTCGACCCTAAGGAATTGTAAGCCATCAAAGACTTGAAGAAGTTAAAAATGTGTCAATTTTTAAAATTTCAATTATACATGCAAATACATGTTGTTTGAAAATTGTGTTCAATAAATTACATAACTTCAATTTTGTTACCATTGGAAACAATTATGGGAAAATGGTGACTGATGAACTCTTCAATGTGTTGTTGATAATAGATCACAATTTAACATTATAACATACAAAATACATTTCAAATTTTTACATGTAACAATAACGGAATAATATACAACACATGAACATTGCATACAAACATGTATGGGCTTCCATTTGATTATTGCAACATTGATGGAAGTTGGAAGTTAGGAAAGTTTTGCAAAGATGGATTGTCTGTTCCATGATCTCCCTTGGTAAAATCATGCATTTCTATGAGTACAATTTGTTTGCAATTTTGTATTGCACAAAAACATGGTTACCTTCATGTCACCTTCCAAACCAAAAACCAACATCATAGCACAATTGAAAATATAACCTTAAGAAAACAAAAAGAAAAGGTTGAAAATCAAACAATGCAAGGAGTGTAAAACCTTGAAAATAGAAAAGAAGAGGGTTAAAAAATCCCTAAACAAATTGTAAAAACCATCAAAATTTGAAAGAGCTATTTGTGATACATGTGGCCTTACTAAGGTGAAGTATGATTTATGATAGGTGAGATTTAAGGAAATAATATGTCTCCCTAGTTATTATTGGTGAATACATATATCATATACTCTACTAAAGAAACCATTACTTAGAAACAGCCTCTTGAGATTTTCACTAATAGCCTAGGGCGCTTTTGGTGTTCATATGAAAAGCCACCCACTTCCCTAAAATTTGCCATCATTATTTGATAGAGTTGGATGACGTATTACATGATAGAAAGAATTTGTTAATTCTTTAAATCTCAAGCTCATAGACTCAGTCTTAGAAAGACAAGGATGGGGGAGTAAATGCTTGTGAGCACTAGTGTATAAATGTGGGTTTGGCTTAAGTAGTTTATATGGAAACTTGCCAAAATAGAAACTTCTATTTTGAGTTGCCTTATGAAGTTTCAATTTTTTTAATTTTATTTTTTGAGTGTGATGGGCCAATCAAAATGGCTCATGTTGACCAAAAGAAAAGAAAAGTTAAACTTGGGAGTCACCCGAATCTAGTTAATAAAAACTTGACTATGTCTCCAAATTTCTGTCCCTGCCATTAGCCTAGGCCAAAAATCATAAATCACACTTACCAAAGTCGAAATTCCAGGCTTCCCAAAACTCATTGGAGTGCGACATGATGTCTCTGCTGCACACCAGCGGAAAATATTAAACAGGCCAAAGGAAATGCATGTAGTCAGTACAAAAGTATTGCAGCTGAGCATTCCCATTGGCTGCATGACATTCCTATTTCCAACAAAACCCTACTGCTTACTGGGTGAAAGAGCGGAAAATTTTAAACAGGCCAAAGGAAATGAATGCAGTCAGTACAAAATTACTGCTGATGCAGCAGTAATAATTTTGTACTGACTGCATCATTTCCTTCGGCCTGTTTAATATTTTCCGTAGGTAGCGACCTGAGTGCATTTCATTATCATTACCGTGACCTAGGGTCAGTTTAGGGTACCCTGTGAAGTAAGTGAGTTGGTGATTTTCCTCAATAGGACTTAGTCAAATTTGGTCAGAAGTAAAAGAGGTGAGCAGAAGAGGTTGGACTCCGATTATAAACTAGCTACTGGTTGGAGCCTATTGTCTAAATAAGGTGATTTCACACTTGTTTTCCTCATGATGTGAGCACTTGAGCCCACTTTTTTTCCAGGAAAAACACTTTCCATATTTTGCTCCCACTTTTTTTTTCTCCACAAGTTGCAAAAAGTCACCTCAGAAAAAAAGCGTTGCTTCTTATTTGTTAGAACCAATGTTTGCTGGCTGTTCATTTTTCAGAGAACCTCCAATCAAGTTTTTGACACTTTAAAAAATTTCATTGGTTTTCCAAGTGTGGGTCTGAGCTTTGATTCTTTCAGTTTTTTCAAATTTCAATAACCTCCAGGCCCGATTTGCAAACAGGGTCCGTTTCATGACACATTACACACTATTTGATTGAAAATTGTTTAGGTATGAAGTCTTATAACAAATTAAACTTGGAATCCTAAAGGTACAAAGTTTGACAACAAATTGGAACGAAATATTTAATTGTAAACAATTCAAAACAATTCATGTTTTTTACCTAAAGAACCTTACCCTCTTTTGGAAAATACTGATTCACAAATGCGATTCTAAAAAAGGGTTAGTTCCATGGTCCGGTCTTAAGTGTCAATTCCATCAAAGGGGAGTGATTCTACTCCAGGTCGCAATAACCTTAGCTGTAACCTCTGAATTTAACACTTAAATCAGAATGACCTGCTAACACTCGTTAGAACCTTGGAAAAAATTATTAGTGTAAAAACTAGAGCAACGTGTTATAATGTGCAAAATTTCATCTGCCTAAGAGTTGGTCTTTTGTTTCCATGGTGAACTTTATGGAAAATGTGAACCCCACTCCTTAGTTACCAAATAGAATAGATATTTGCTCCAGAAAAGGCCAGGAGGGCATTACCAAAAGAGAGCTTGCATTTGCCTTTCAGGAATGCCTTCACCCAAGCAGGCTTTACCCTGCATGAAATGCTGTAGTATATTGTGTATACAACCCCATCATGTGACACAAAATAAATAATATAAGTTAAACCTAAATAATATTATTATCAAACTGTTATTGACTGAGCGTCTTTATTGTGTATCCATGCTAACTAGTTGAGGTGCCGCCCAAGAATTTTCCAACTTGAAGAGAATTAGTAGGGGAAATTGAAGGTGCCTGTGGGTGCTAGTTCAATCCTGGCCCAATCTGGCTATGCCTGACCTGACTCCTAGAGGAAGAGAAATAGTGTTTGGAGGTGGAAAGTGAGACAAATGGGCAGACTGGACAATATTTTCCATGAGCGAAAATATTACACAGGCGAAAGGAAATGAATGCAATGAATACAAAAGTCCTTCACCTATTTGTTCGTCCAGTCTGCCCATTTGCCTCATCCATATTTTCTCAAGTGACACCTAGGCATGTTTTCCACTCAATACCTCATATAATATGGCATGTTTTGATTGTAACCTCACATAACATGCCAAGTAGTAGGTTACATACCCCTTTATACCCGTAGTGTGTGTTCATAACGTGCATAACATGGACTCAAAACATGCCTAGGCACCACAAGGTGAAAATAAACCGGGCAAATGGGCAGATTGGACGAAAAAATCGCAGCAGTATTTTTGTACTCACTGCACTCATTTCCTTTGGCCTGTTTAATATTTTCCACCCTTCCCCACCAGAAGAAAATAGTACCCAGAAGAAAAGAATGACCCCTCAACTTCCAAGAGGTTGGCCCGAGCATCAAAAGTCAAGAGGACAAAACGTACCACCATTAAAGTACTGTTGCTGCTGCAGTACTTTTGTACTGCCTGCATTCATTTCCTTTGGCCTGTTTACATATTTTCCGTGGAAGATCTCCAACTCACTTACTTCACAGTGTACCCTATACTGATCCTAGGCCACGGTAATAATAATGCAATGCACTCTGGTGGGTACCTACTAACGAGCATCTACCTACCATATAACGGAGGGAGCCACAGAAGGTGCTGTCGTAAAGAAACTTCAAGAACCTTCCAACCAGCGTTTTTTTCTGTGGCGAAATTTCGCCACTTCGGGACGAATAAAAAAAGGGCTGATGAATCTAACAAAGAGAATTTTGGGAATTTTTTAAAAATCGCCATATCGTGAGGAAAAAAAGCTAGTAGTCGCCAGATTTAGACAGTCTGTTGCTGTACGTCGCCAGAATTAGGCAGGATTCCAAATAAATCTACTTGCCCAACAGGACAGTCACCAATCCCTGCTAATTAACGCTGACGATCCTAGCCAGTGCACCTACTTGAGGAATTTGGAAAAAAAACCCTGCTTCCAACCAAAGAAAAGCAAAAAAGAAAATAACAAGAAAGGAAAAAAAAACTGAAACAGAGGCAATGCTTCACTTGAAGTGAATATTTAGACAAAGCTGGCTATAAACCAGATATGAATTACAAATGAAGTAAACCTTTAGGTGAGCTGGGAGACGGGAGTAAAAAACAAACCATAATGATAAAGAGAATGCCCATTCTCTTACATACCGGCTTTTGTCCCCCCACTGTTTGGAGAAGGCAGAATAAGTTAAATTGTACTCCTTGCCAGCGTCTTTTTTCCCAATTTTCTCATGTGAAGGTGGTGATCACCTCTAGATAGAGCTAGATTTGGCGATTAAAAACTTGAAATAAATTTTTCGTAGCCTCCTTTTGTACTTTTGATGACCAATCAGAACTTCGTGTAGCATTTGGCAATTTTTTTAAAAAATTGGAGTTTTGGCGACTTAAACAATTCAAAGAACACCCAAATTTTGCCAGTTTGAAAAAAAATCCGGCTATTCAACAAATTTTTGGCCCAAAAAAAAAATCGCTCGTCCTCAACCAGGACATATGACTATTTTGTCAAATTATGGATTGAAGACAATGACATGTTAAGTAGTGATGACTTTTGATGAGATTTATGGAATTTAGGAACTCTCAAAAGTGGTAAAATTCCCTCATATTCCTTTATGTCTTCTTAATGGGTTCCTCAAAGGCCTACCCATCACAAGCTTGTCTACCGAACGATACTGGGGAATTGCTTTCATGAGCGGTAACATGAATCAGATGTCGGTTGCTCAAGTTTTGTCAAGTTGGGTGGCGTGTTAATTTGAGTAACACAGAAAGCCTCAACTGCAGGAAGAATTATACCCACCAATTCAGTGAATTGTCTGACAAAGAAGTGCGGGCTTCTTTACAGTGTGTGCTCAATTGTGTTGCCATTGCCTAGGCAACACAATTGTGTAGACACGACAGAATATGCCCTTTTTTTTTGCCTATAATAAGCAGGCCTGCCTCCTTCCACCCGCGTTCACAGTTTGCTTGCCTTACTTGCACGTTCTGCCCAGAGCCTTCCCTCTCCTCCTCCTACTCTGTTCTGTTCATGTCAAGGACCGTCACCAGATTCTCAAGCTTGCTTTGAGAGGGTCTAGAAGGGTTCAGGGTTGGCCTAGTGGTGAAGATGTCGACGATCCCTGAAATTGTTCCATTTTCTGAAACGATCAGCCAGCCGGGACAAGAAGGTTTGGGAGTTGGGGGCCAAGTGATCGCGAAGTCGCAGATGCCTGAAATTGGACATTCTGGTGAGACCAGCCAGCAGGGCCAAGAAGGTTTCAGACTTGGCCAAGATGTGAGGATGTCCACGATGCCTGAGTTGGAAATTCTGATGTAGAAACTAGCCAACCGGTTTGTTTCTACCCCTTTTCCCGGGTTCACTTCAGTTCGTTTCCTCGGAGAGTGATTAAGTTGCAGGTTTGGGGTCTATTTTTACTGGACGTATGTATTATGTACACACAATAGTACTAACAGAAGTTAGTGTCGGAAGAGTAGCTTTTATGCATTTATCCTGTTTTGGGGTGTTCTCTGTTGTTCTATGATGTTCCAACCATACTTCCCAGAGGCAAGCGATGCTCGTTGGTTTATATAGCTTTGGAGTTGTCATGATTTTGAGCAGCTTGAGTTATTCATGTCTTCAGATGTCTCAGGCTTTAAGAGTATATCCAGAGATGTTTTGGTGGCTCGAGCCATTTCTCAGAAATGTGGAGGCCAACCTTCTGGCATATGCTCTATGCCCGATTTCCCTTCTCGTATGTTCATCTACTGGTTTTACAAACCGTATGCTATGTTCCCATGCAGGTCGTGAGTGGAT
>Ga0116231_10011870_pt1 | contig 13139 bp, 10 predicted proteins | sample S1TSphgellanicum_2_FD_89695 | JGI IMG/M metagenome (GOLD analysis project Ga0116231, IMG submission 89695) | Host-associated microbial communities from peat moss isolated from Minnesota, USA - S1T2_Fd - Sphagnum magellanicum MG | ecosystem: Host-associated > Plants > Peat moss > Unclassified... | reverse complement strand
CGATGCGGAATGCAGGCCTTGGGCCTTTATCCTGACACCCGGCAACACTGCCGATTGTGTCATGGCCGAGGAATGCGTCAGCTTGATCCCGGGAATCAAACAACTTCTCGCCGATAAAGGCTATGATACGGATGCAATGAGAGCTTTCCTCAAAGAGCATGGCATCAAAGCCGTCATTCCAGGCAAATCCGATCGCAAAAAGAAAATCCGCCACGACAAGGAAGCTTACAAGAACGGCAATGTCGTGGAGCGTTGCTTCCGCAGGCTCAAAGACTGGCGACGTATCGCGACACGCTACGACAAGCTCGCGCAGAATTTTATGTCTGCGCTTTGCTTCGTCGCTACACTGGCCTACTGGATATGATTTAATTGAGCCAGGACCCTAGGCGGCTTATTAGAGGTGAAGAGCCGAAAATGACCGCCGCGCAGATTAAAAGATATCTTGAATACGCGAGAGATATCGCTGCGGATTACCTTGGTATCTTATCGTAATTGCGTTTATAGACGTGAGGGTTTTTGTAAAAGCTGCCGAATAATTTCAAGACGGCCGTACGCAAGGCATTGTCCGCGCGCATAACGAGATCAAGTGCGTTTTGCCCAGGCTCACTGCGAAATGAGGTCGCGTGGAAATACGGGTGTTCGTCAGGCGACTGGGCCGAAAAGTAATAGTTGGAAACGCAGCAGCGCAAAAAATCATGGGTCACCTCGTTGACTGAATGCCATGAGTTCCGTGCTGTTTCCATGATGATAAGGCTGTTGAAGAAGCAGGGAAAGGTACGCGCGGAACCTCCCGGCCCGTCATCCCAGAGCTGAAGCGATCCGCCATACTCCTCCTGCCAATCTGGCGTTACGTAATAAAGCAGATTAAGGACCCGATAACGGCTTTTGTTCTTGTCGTGGGAATTGTCGAGGTGCGGACGAAGGTAAGCACCTTTCGACATAGCGCTAATACCCCCAGCATAAAGATCAACATCGGGTTCGAGACCCTTGAAGCCAGTGATCTTCGAAATCAGGCCCAGCACGCGCTGGTCTTGGAATGCATATACCGCCTCTTCCAGAAGCGGATCATAAGCATTCATTTGAGCAGCGACATGTTTATTTTCTTTGATCGACCGCTTTAATAACATCCGATCAGGACTAGGAAAGCGAAGGAAGATTTCGTGCGCGATTTCGGGCGGTAACACGTCCCTAATATGGCAGGATGCGATGCGGCCGGGTTTATGAAAATCGGCATGTGCGTTTGCTACAGCCTGTTCCAGCCTTTTCACTATATGATCGGCGATACCGATGCGATCAATGGATATGCTCAACGCTATGCTCCTTGGGTCCTAAAACATTCTAAGTACCTTATGTTTGTGCGATATAGGCGTAACTACTTGGTCGCCGTCGAACACAACATTCCAGAAAGGCGATGTGCATAAGACGTGCGGATGAACCAATAGTCGAGAAAACGAAGCCAGCCTATCGCGGCAAGCATTAATGCGCGTATTGCGAGATATGGTGTCCGCCTGTCGCCTGCAAAGCTCACTGCCACATATTCGCTGAAGATGTTTGTGAGAGCGCTTGCTGGTCCGTAATGCGGTTCTACCCTAACATCGCTATATTTTCGCAAAAGATGCTGCATCCCATCACGCGTGAAGTTACAATAATGGGCCGGATAACCATGATACGGAAATAGAAAAGGATTCATACATAGCAGTTTTCCTTGCGGCTTTAATACGCGCCACACCTCGTCCACGACGTCTTGAGGATTTGGTACATGCTCGATCACACTATCAAGAATTACATAATCGACGGATTCGTCGGCGAGTGGACTGTTGCTGATATCCGCGGCTATATCGACATTAGGGAAGAGAAAAAGATCAATGTTCACGATTTTATCAGCAAGGCGCCGGTTACCTGATCCGAACTCTACGACAACAGAATTGAGAGGTATGGCTGCTAGAAACGCCTTGCGATGGTCATATGGAGCGTATTCACTAGTGATAAGATGTCGTCCTATATCATAAAGCCTGCTGCGCAAACTCCGATGATACATTCGTTCCTGTTGAAATTCAGCATCAGCACTTTGGATTAATCCAGCTTCAGCGAAATCGGGCCGGCCTTCGCGAAGCGGGTATTCCATGCAGCAATTCTCGCAAGTGACCTTTGTCCTTGCCCAGCGTAAAGCGCTGCGACAACCAGGGCATCGTAGCAAAGAATGAATGTGAGCGGCTTCGCCTGAATGCATTGGCGAGACCAGTATCTCATCAATTATAATAGTCATTGAATCATTCTCGCGCCAAATACAGATCGAGGCCGTAGGCGGCCGGTGGCGGCCCATTGAGCCGAAGCATAATTCCATAGAATCAGCGCCACTGTGGTAACGGGAGTGGCAATTGCGACGCGCCAGCCGAGGCCTGAACACAGGATTAACATCGTGAGAAGAGATAGCGAGCCTCCCAAGGCTCTGCTGGAGGTGAAGCGCAGAAGACCGGCAGCGGACAGCTCCGTGTGAAACGTGAATGCAGAGTGAAGGAGGTAGCTAAGCGGTATAATGATCACGAATGAAAGAAACATCATCGGCACATAATGAGCGCCAGCAAAATCGCCTAAAATCATCATCCCATTATTGGCTACCGCACAGATCGTGCCGACGACCGTGTAGCGTCCAGCTCGTTCTAATAGAAAAAATGGTTTCATGGTTGCACCAGGGTGGCAATGTTGTTGTGCCACGGCGCAAACCTAGATTCAGCGATAAGCGCGGCATCTCCAAAACCGCGTTTCAAATGTTCGCGCATCTCGCCCCGAGTCATATAGCCGACACGGTCGCCGGTGAGCCAGCGGTCTGATGCGTAACAAAGCCAATGGATGGGGGTGAAATTTCGCTCCCATTCTTTGAAAATGAGAATGCCGTCTGGTGCTAACGCTTTTCGGATTGACCCCAGCAGCTCGCGCCTAGAGTGCTGTGGAACGTGATGGAGCACATCGCAGAGCACCGCCAGATCGTATTGTCCTGGTTCAGCCGCAGCGATCTCCTCGGCGTGGTACTTGATAAATTGGACTCCCTGGCGTGATCCCTCATAAAGGCGTCCGAGGCGGGGGCTGACGTCGATTGCTGTAATCTTGGCCTGCGGGTATGCACCTTTGAGCCGTTCGGTGACTGCTCCCTCGCCGCAGCCGATTTCCAAGATTCTTGCAGCGTTCGGATGCCATGCATGGACGCAACTGACGAAGGAATCCAGATCGAAGTAAAAGCTACGATATGCATCGCATATATAATACTCGTAGCGGCCAAACAAGCTGCGGATGAAAATTCCAAGGCTCATATCAAAACGCTCCCGCTAGTTTGGCCCGCACACGCGGGATCATACGATCCAAAATCCGTGAATCGCGCATATAGAGGTGGATGCCAGAGGGGCCAAGCTGCAAAATTTTGACAAGCGCAGGTATCAAGCAGCTGTAATCGCCGGCTGCGGCCGAGGCGAGAGCCGTGTTAACGGCGATCGATGCGCGACCGGCACGTTCTACATTAGGCATCAAGACTGAAAGAGCTGATAGATGCCGGTTGAAAACGATCTGCATTTGGTTCGTGAAATCTCTGGTATGGCGGCTACCTAAGACGGTCTGCGAGCTGCCATGAATACGAAATCCCGTTGTGAGCGCTTCGTGATAAATAACGGGACCAATGGCCGCGAGCTTGAGCCACATGTCCCAATCAGCTGTATACCAGAGGGTCTCATCAAGACCGCCGCAGGCGCGCCAGGCATCCTTGCGAAAGACAGGGGCTGGTGCCGAAATGAAATTTTGTATCAATAGCCGTTCGATTACGAAAGCTGATGAAAGTTCGCCCTCAGGTAAAGGGCAACGCCATGGTCCCAAAGCTTGACCATTCTGATTGATGATTGCACTCGGTGCAAGGTGCAGCGGAGTTTGCGGCGCTGCATCGATCCAGGAGCGGATAGCTGCTGCACGCCCGGGAAGCCACAGGTCGTCCTGGTGCAGCCAGCAGAGATGATCGGCTTTTGCGAGCTCTGCTGCGGCATTGGTCTTGGCGTGCCACTTCACCTGATCGCGATCTTCGAAGAGACGGAGCATCAAGCGGTCCGAATAGTTTCTTACACAATCAAGCGTTTTGGACGACGGACTGCTGTCAAAGACTAATACCTCAATGCCATCTGCCTTTTCCGCGAAGATCGACTCGATTGCCGCCTCGATCCAAGCCTCTCCGCAATGAACCGGTATGATCACGCTCAGCCAAGGTGTGGATGAAGAGGATGTTAAGCTCATGATTATCCTGCGGAAGAGGATGTCGTGAATTACCTCTCACCGTACTCTTCATGTGTTTGAGTTTTTGTTAAAATATACCAAAGTATTGAATTTAGAGTCCGGAGAATGGTGAAAGTTAAAGGAACGCTAACCTCGTGAAGCTTACAGTTGGCATAGTTTCCGCGGAATGATGAAATGGCGAACCTAACGGCGATTGGGAGAGATGGCTTTTCAAAGCCAGATGTAACTATTGTCATGCCTTGCCTTAACGAGGCGCAATGGCTGCCAGCCTGTATTGCCAACGCCAAGGAAGCGCTCGATGTAATACGCCAGGATATAGGCCTTTCTGGCGAGATCGTCATAGCGGATAATGGCAGTACTGATGGCAGCCAATTGATAGCACGGGCACTTGGTGCGCGCGTCGTTGATGTCGACCGGCGCGGTTATGGAGCAGCCCTTATAGGCGGCCTAGCCTCAGCGAACGGAACTTATCTCGTAATGGGCGATGCCGATGGTTCCTATGATTTTCGCGAGTCCGTTGCGATGGTTCGTTGTCTCATGGATGGGGCCGATCTGTGTATGGGCTCGCGTTTCAAGGGACGCATAGAGCAAGGCGCCATGCCTTGGAAGAACCGTTATATTGGTAACCCGGCACTGACTTTCATTCTCAATCTATTTTTCCGGGCGGGTGTCAGCGATGCCCATTGCGGTCTACGCGCTATCACCAAATCTAGCCTCGAGCGATTGGATCTGTCCGGGCGGGGTATGGAGTTCGCAAGCGAGTTCATCATCAAAGCGGCTCTCAAAAACTTAAATATCGGAGAAGTGCCGGTTACACTGTCGCGTGATCTGCGTGATCGCCCTCCGCACCTGCGGCCATGGCGCGATGGATGGCGTCATCTACGCTATTTGCTCATGCTAAACCCTTGGGCCTTCGTAGTGACCGGTGTTTTTGCGACAGTTTTCTCTCTGGCGATCCTAGCCTTTGCCGGGATTGCCACGTTTCGTGGACTTGCGGGCACCACACCCATTGGAAATTATTGGGTGATTTTAGCGGGTTCGATGCTCGGATTAGGTCACATAGCTTGCCTGCTAGCTGCAGCTGTTCATCTTTACGGACGACGGCAAGGTTTTCGACAGCCCTCTCCATGGGAAGCACAAGTCGCACCTTGGATTTCGCTAGAAACCATGGTGATCGCTGGCGGAACAGCTTTCATGTCGGGTTTTAGTGTCCTTGTTTTCGTAGTTGGTTACTGGTCTGAGCACCATTACGCAGCCATCGGCAATATGCTGCCAGCGGTCGTCGGCACCACCCTCATGGTGGTAGGAGCACAAAATGTGCTTGGCGGATTTTTGCTGGCTGTCATCAATGGCCATGAGGCAGAATTCTTGAGTGAACATAAATATGAACCGGGATTATTGCGGAGTCACCAGAAGGAAGCCGAAAACCAGCAAAAACGAGCTGCTACGAGTCGAGACTATAGGTGAAGGCACGATGTTTTGTCGTTTCGTAAATCATTCCTTTATTTTGTTCCTTTTATGCCAAGATTGTTTCTTACTTACAAAACTCCGAACTTGATTCAGCTGCCGCGAGAAATGCGTCTGGCCCTGATTGGATCCGCTTTTGCAATCGCTGCTGGAACGGTCATCGCCCTTTCGTTTCAGCTAACCTTCATCGCAACGCTTGCTAAACCGCACTTCGTCGGGCTTACAGCCTTATTCTTCAAAACGCAGGATGCCTTTTGGCTCGACCTTATAGCTATTTTACTAGCCGGGCTTGCCATAATACCCTTGCCGCTAAAGAACTCGTCGAGGATCACGTTTATATCGCGCAGACCCCGCGCGATTCTCATAGGTTTGACGATCTGCGTCATTCTTATGGGGGTAACTGGCACATATGCTGTCTTTGACGGCCATCATTTGTCGCGCGATGAATTTTTGGCTGAGTTCGATGCGCTTATTTTTCGCGCAGGTAGAACAATTGCGCCTATGGATGCGAGTTGGCGGCCTTTTGCCTCAGCACTCCAACCGCGCTTCATGCTTCCGATCCCCCATGATGCTGGTTTTGTATCTGGCTATCTACCAGTCAACGCAGGTTTTCGCGCCCTAGCCGGCTTGCTAGGCGATGACAACTTGACCAGTCCTTTGTTGGCAGCTTGCGCGGTGATTGCCACATTCGGTATTGCGCGCCGTCTTTGGCCCGAAAGGCCAGACGCGGCTATCGTCAGCACGCTTTTAGTCGTGACATCGTCCCAATTTCTCGTCACTTCGATGACGAGCTATGCGATGACCGCGCATCTCGCGTTAAATATGGTCTGGCTTTGGTTCTTTCTGCGTGATGACAGAGCGGGGCATAGCGCTGCGATCGCTACTGGCTTTCTCGCAGCTGGTCTCCATCAACTGATTTTTCATCCCTTGTTCGCTGTGCCTTTCATCGTCAGGCTTTGGCTATCAAGACGGCGATCGCTAGCGCTCGTCTATATCATGAGCTACGCTATCATTTGCCTATTTTGGGTGAGCTACTGGAAAATTATTCTGATCTTGCAAGGTATATCGCCAGAGGCTTCAGACAGCGCGGGACCATTATATTTCGTCCTCCGGGCTACAGTGCTGCTCTTAGACTTCCAATGGCTGGGAGCCGATTTAATGCTGAAAAACATCTTGCGGTTTGTGAGCTGGAACAACCCAGCACTATTGCCTCTAGCGATACTGGCTTATTCCGCAATCCGTAAGTGTTCTGTAATTGCTCCTGAATTGATCGCCGGGATTCTGCTGACTCTCATCGTTATGTTCATATTGCTCCCCTATCAGGGGCATGGTTGGGGTTATCGATATCTACATGGTTTAATCGGTAGCGCAGCCCTTTTGGGCGGCTATGGTTGGATTGAGATGACCAATCGCTGGAATGAAAGTGAGGCTGCCGCCTGCCGGTCGATTTTAGCCATTTGCAGCGCGGTCGCTCTCTTTGTTCTTTTGCCGGCGCACGCAAGGCAGGCGCATGACTTCGTCGCGCCTTATGTTCGAGCGGCGAACCTCATCCGGCAGGCGCCGACCGATGTCGTCATTGTAGACGAATCGCGATTATTCTTTGCTGAAGACCTAGTTCAAAATGATCCATTTTTGCGTGACCTTCCTAAAGTGCTTGATCTAACGAATTTGACGCAGCCGGGTATCGAATACCTTTGCGAGCATGACAGCATTTCTTTGTTCGGCCATGATCAAGCGGTTGCACTTGGGATCAGGCCAAGCGATCAAGCTACCAAGTCAGATGATGACGCGCGTGCAAAGTTACGTGAAGCTCTTGCAAAGCTCGCATGCGGGACATTCCTCCCCGCGCAATTAAAATAGGCGATAACGAGCCATGGATATCGCATAAAAGTCTTTGGTAGCGTCAATAGCTGGCATCATAACAGGATGAGGCGGGACCCTTGAGGGTTTGCCTCATCGTTATGCCAAGAGTGAAGAGCATCTCCGGGGGTACGCCGATCTGCTCGAACTACCGCTGAGTCGCAGCTCCTAATCACCCAAGGCGATTCTGAAATTCAGAAGCTCCTCAATGGCATCAAGGCCTACAATGCCTGGCAAAAGGCCGTAACATTATCGTCTTCACCTTCGACGAAAATGATACAGCAGCGAAGTCAATCGTGTTGTCTTCCTCACCGAAAGCAACTACGGCTAGAACGGCCGTGTGAGCAATGCGGCCTATGAAACTCGCTTCTAGGCACGTTTGAAGCGCCATCAGTCTTTCGTGCCTCGGCCACGCTTGCGATTCGAGATCTAAGATCATGTACGATCTCTTCTAATCGCGATTTCTTTGGATCGGTGTGATCCAAAGAATGATCGGAACTCATCTTGGAACTCGCCATCCTTTGCGATGGCGAGTTTTTTTAATGCCCTTGAGAGTGACGTCGGTAGTTGTTTCCTTTGTAGCGGCCTCCGGATTATGTATAAAATATGCCATATGGATATCTTATTGCGGTGCAGATTTTTGCAGGGAACAACGCGAGAATAAAATTCTATAAAGAGCCTGAATCTATTCGATGTTTGATCGAAAGTTACGCAAAGTCATTTCATTGTGTTCGAAATGAGATTTGAGTGAATAATAACAGTCATGTTGGCCATCTATCCATCCCGGGTTTCTTCAAACCCTGGGGGGTCATATGAGTCCGGTTACTGAGAAAAAATGGAAGCGATCAACGGCGCTGTGCTCGTCGTTGCTTTCTATTTCGCTTTCGCTGTTTTCGACAACGAGCGGTATCGCAGCAAGCGATGCGGCGGCGGCTTTTAAAACCAAAAGCCCGATCAAGCATGTTATCATTCTGATCGGTGAGAATCGCGGTTTGGATCATACTTTCGGCGTCTACAAACCGAAGGGCAAAGGTCAGACGATTTCCAATTTGCTCTCTAAGGGCATTGTCAATGAAGACGGCACGCCAGGTCCGAATTTTAAGCTGACACAGCAATACTCGGTCGCGCCACAGAAGCTTTATTATTTCGGGGCGCCGAATAGCGCCAAGATGCCTTATAACACGACAACCAATATCATGCCGCAGCCGAATACCAACGGTGCTCCTTCGGCTCAGAGCGCGACGGGTGCTCCATTCCAAAATGTCACCGAAGCGAGTGTCGAAAAGGATATTGAGCCTGGTGATGTCCAACTTCTGACGACCGGCGCAACTGGCCTGCCGCTGGGCGTTCTCGATACCCGTATCCCGGGCGCGGGCAGCTTGCCGCCAGGACCGTTCGTTTTGCAGGGTCCCGACATCAGTGATGACGACTATACAGGCGATACGACCCATCGCTTTTTTCAGGCTGCTCAGCAGCAGGATTGTAATATACAAAATGCGACAGCGGCTAATCCCAGCGGTTGTCTTAATGATCTTTTCCCCTTCGTGATGGCGACCTACTCGTCTTCCAACAAGAGCGAAGGCAACGAGATGGGTTTCTACAATGCAGAGCAGGAAGAAGCTTCGCTTTTGAAAACCTTGGCCGATCGCTTTACCCTGAGTGATAACTTTCATCAGTCATTCCTCGGGGGTACAGGCGCCAACCACTTTATGTTCGGTACGGGCGACGCGGCTTTCTGGAGCGATGGCAATGGCAATGCAACACCGGCGCCTGCAAACCAAATCGCAAATCCGAATCCGGTCGCGGGTACGGTCAATCAATATACAGCCGACAATAACTTCACGGCTTGCGCGGATGTCTCGCAGCCCGGCGTTAAGCCGATCGTCGATTATTTAGAAAATCTACCCTATGACGCCGAACCGAATTGCAAAGAAAACCACTATTATATGATCGATAATACCAATCCGGGATACCTATCGAACGGTACTGTCGTCCCGGCTGTCCAAGGTGCGCTTCCGCCTTCACCGGTTCGCACAATCGGCGATGCGCTCAACGAGAAGAACATTTCCTGGGGCTATTTCGGCGGTGCCTATAATGATGCCGCGATCCTTTCGAATGAGGCGGTCGCTTCCAACCCGGCTAATCCCAACCTTACCGCCGCCGCCGAGACTGATCCCGCTCATGCAGTCGGTATAGCTTACTGCCAGATCTGCAATCCATTCCAGTATGCAACCTCGATCATGGGGAATGCCACACAACGCGCTGCTCATATCAAAGATACTTCGGACCTGATCACAGATATCCAAAAAAATACGCTCCCCGCCGTTTCGATAGGTAAACCAGACGGCTTGCTCGATGGTCATCCATCCACCTCGAAAATTGATCTCTTCGAGGCCTATGTGCAAAACGTCATTGATGCGCTGGAAGCCAAGCCGCAACTTAAGGCCGATACGGCTGTCTTCATCACCTGGGATGAAGCTGGCGGCTATTATGACTCGGGCTACATTCAGCCGATCGACTTTTTCGGCGACGGCCCGCGCATCCCGCTGCTGGTCCTCTCGCCTTATTCAACGGGGAGCATCGTCAATCACAGCTATGCTGACCATGTCTCGCTGTTGAAATTTATCGAGCGCAATTGGGAGCTCAAGCCACTCACGGATCGCAGCCGCGACAATCTTCCAAACCCGACGGTCAAGAAGTCTAACCTCTACGTGCCTACAAATTCGCCGGCTCTTGACGATCTGTGGGATCTGTTCGATTTCTCAGCTGAACCTAATCTTCAACCCTATACAGAATAAAATAGGCCGGCTCGCGCTAAGCGGCGAGGTGTTTGCGTGATACCGGAGATATGGCGCCGGTCAGCCCCCGAATGGGACTGGCCGGCGTCATACGTTTTGCACCAAAATCTAATAGTTCCTGTTTTATGATACGAAAATTCAATATCGCGGGTGTGTTGATCCTCGCCGTGCTCGGAAGCCCGGCCATGGCCCAGTCATTTTCCGCTGGCCTTGTCACCATTGGTGCCTCCGGCGGGCAAGCCGGCGAGCTTGGAAAGGTGCGGGTCGCCGGAAGCAAAGTCCGTATCGACACGCTTGCACCTCAGGGTGACTTCTTCGTGCTCGATACCATTGCGAAGTCTGCTTATCTTGTGCGCCCCGGTCAGCATCTTTTCATGGATGCCATGCAATCATCACTTTGGACGCAGCTCCTAGTGCCGGTCGATCCAGTCGATCCTTGCGCACAATGGCAGGTGATGGCGAAAATCGCCGGCGCGGCCCAGAATGGAGGCGAGTGGCGCTGTACGCGGCTTGGCGAAGAGATGCTTGTCGGCCTAACGGCCATCAAATACCGCTTGGTCTCACCTGGCGGCACTGAGAGTACAGGCTGGATCGATCCCCATCTCAAATTCTTGATCAAGTTTCGAGCTGACGATGGAACCGGCATCGATATGGTTTCAACTGAAGAAGGTCCTCAAGCCGAAAGCCTCTTCGCGATCCCAGCACACTACAGCAAATTCGATCCCAAGCAATTGATCGAGCGTATCAAGCAAAGCGATGTCTGGGTCGAACCGCCGAAATGATGCGGCCCGTGAAACGAAGGCAAGCGGTGCGGCAAAGGATATTTATATGATCCGTTTCGTGGGGCTCTGCATTTGTCTCGCAGTCGGCATGATCGGCCAGCCAGCAGCGGCACAGCCGGGCGATTCCGTATCTCAGCCGCGGGCCTTGCCGCAAGTGCTGGACAATCCTGTCGCAGCCGTGCGCTTCGAGCAACTCAGCGCGACCCGTGAAAAGCCCTTGTTCGCACCTGACCGGCATTTGCCGGTCAAACCGCCCATTGTCATGCCGCCGGCTCCGCCACCGCCGCCTCCCGCGGCCCCGCCGCAGGTTTCACTGCTTGGCGTTGTCATCGATGGGAATGGGCCGCGTGCTGTTATCCGCTCTGATCCGTCCGGAAAGAATATACCGCTGCGGCTTGGCGACGATGTCGCAGGATGGCGGGTCACCGAGATCGAAGACCAGCAGCTTGTGCTCTCACTTGATGACCGTTCCTTTGCCGTGAAGCTTTTCGGGCGTGAACAACCGGTTCCGGCTGTTCACGCCCGAGAGCGCGTTCTTGAGGTTAACGCGGCGGGCATTCTAAGATCGCATCGCGTCCGCCATACCCATTGAGTTCCCGGGTATGCGTCATTGCAGACCGAAAAGCTGTCCATGGAAGTCTTCGTAATGATGAACATGAGTGGCGCGCCCGAAGAGATTCGAACTCCTGACCCCTAGATTCGTAGTAAGAAATGGGCACTTTGCGCCGCTTTTCCGGGCTGCGAATTGATGCCATTTATATTGACATATCATATTGTTATTACTATGATTTATAGTAACCAAGGGTAGTTGAGCGTAGTTTGCTTGTCCAGACTTTCGCGCTTCAATTGCCCAGCATAAACCCAGCATAATTTTTTGGTGACGCATGACGGATCGAACCTTGCTGCTCACTGACAAGGTGATTGCAGGATTGCCTTTGGCACAAAGCGGCCAGTACCGGGTTCGCGACACCGAAATCAAGGGCTTCTTGATTTTGGTCGGGAAGCGGAAAAAGACCTTCATGGCCGAAGGCGAGTTTTGGCGCGAAGGAGTCCGCGAATTTAGAGCTAGCAAAAAAATCGAAGACTTCGGAAAGATTCCAACGCGGGAGGCACGAAGCAAGGCGAAGGATATCTTCGCCAGCATAGCAAAAGGAATAAAGCCTGGCGAAACGCCGAAAGCCGACGGCAGCTCCATCACGCTTCGCCAAGCCTGGGAACGCTACCGCGACGCCCATATGCTTAGAAAGGGCCGAAGTTCAACGACGGTCGAGAGTTATCGAGACCACGTCGACCGCCTATTCAAAGATTGGCTCGACAAGCCGTTAGCTCGTCTTGGCCGCCAGCCGCAACTCGTTGTTGAGCGGCACGAGAACATGACCAAAGAAAATGGTCCCTATATCGCCAACGGAGCGATGAGGAGCCTGCGGGCTATTTATAATCACGCGCGCAAAGCAAATCCGCAGCTTCCACCGGTCAATCCGGTCACCGCGATCGATTGGAACCAAGAGCGGCGACGTCATACTGGCCTGGGCACCGACGATATTGGGGGCTGGCTGAAGGAACTGTATTTCCTCGATAATGCCATCCGGCGCGAATTCCATTTGCTGACGTTGCTGACCGGATCTCGTCCGACGGCTCTCAAGAATATTCGCTTGGAGCATGTCGATCTGCGCGGCAGGCTGCTTCACGTCCCGAAGCCCAAAGGGGGTGAAAAAAAGGCCTTCGACATTCCGCTCTCTCACGCCATGATCCGGTGTATTATTCGTGTGATGAGATTGGGACGGATATTTTTTCCTGAACAAGCGGAGTTTTGGTTGTTCCCAGCGGACAGCGCATCTGGACATCTGGTGGAACATAAGGAAGAGCGTAATGCTCTTTCGAAGTGGGGCAACGATCTTCGCCAAAGCTATCGCACCCTAGCCCAGGCTGCTGGCGTTTCGGAGCTCGACGTCCATCTTCTGAT